>HHCFC01400__coassemble_1169_pt1 | contig 78136 bp, 63 predicted proteins | sample HHCFC01400__metabat2_high_PE_029 | metagenome-assembled genome bin HHCFC01400
GCTCCCGCAGGAAGATCTCCTTGTTGGTATAGATGGAGTTGATCATCAGGTCCATCAGCTTTTTGCTCTCAGCCTGGAACTGCTGCATTGCCATAGTGCAAAACCTCTTTCCTAAAATACTGCAAACCAAAGGCAGGGGGGCAAAGCCCTCTGCTTAGCACTCAATCTTTACGAGTGCTAATATACACCGAATCGCCGGAAAAATCAAGGCCCCGGCGGGCCCCTTCATAAAAAATTCAGAAATCCCCTTTTCCTTTTGGGCCCGCTGCGCTACAATAGAGCAGAATCCAGACCACCAGGAGGGACAAGCAATGACAAGACACGGCCAGGCGGCCTATGATTATTTTATGAAAGGGTATAACTGCTGCCAGAGCGTGGTGGCGGCCTTTGCGTCCGACTTAGGGTTATCTGAGGCCATGGCCCTGCGGCTTTCCTCGGGGTTTGGGGCCGGGGTGGGCCGGATGCGGGAGGTCTGCGGAGCCTTCAGCGGGGTGGTGACGGTGATCGGCCTGGTCTACGCCGACCCCACCGACCCGAAAGACAAATCCCGGATCTATGCCCTGGTGCAGGAGGCGGCCGAGCTCTACCGCCAGCGGAACGGCGGGGGCAGCATCATCTGCCGGGAGCTGCTGGCCAAAGCGGGGGCGGCCCCCACGGCCGGCGCCGCGGCCGAGGAGCGGACGGCGGACTATTACCGCAAGCGCCCCTGCCCGGAGCTGTGCCGAATGTGCGCCGATCTCTGTGTGGAGTTTGTCGCTGCCCACCCCGAAGGGCGCCAGTGCAGCCCCAGCCTGTATGAAACCGACTGCAAAGTCTGATTTTGGGCGTTTTTATCACAGCAGCGAAAATTTTTTGCAGAAACGCATTGACGAAACCGCCGGTGCGCTGTATACTAAAACGCGGGGCCAGCCCCCGCCCGAAAAAGTGAGGGAAAAGACATGGTTTTAAACGAATACACGTCGAAAATCTCGGTCAAGGGTTTGCTGATGCAGGCGTTTTTGACCGGGTGGGAGCGGTCGGACAAAAAGATCCCCCAGGACGAATACCTCGAGAGCGCCATCCGGGTGATCGAGGTGCTCCAGGTGGAGCCCGAGAGCGTCTACGCCGAAGAGGGCCTGGGCCTTCTGGACGGGGACGAGGTGGATCATCTGGACGACCTTCTGCGGGCCGACGGCCAGTGGCTCTACTACGGGGTGGAGGCGGAAAACTTCTTCCTCCTCCAGTGGTACCCCGACGAGGCAGCCGCTCAGGCCAAGCTGGCTGAGCTGGAAGCGCTGGGGGACGGGGTGCAGTACCTGGTGGATATGAGCCTTGAGCGGGCCACCCCCTCCCAGGCCGAGAACTTCGGCAATTCGGCGCCCATTCAGCTCCGGTCCTGATCCAACACATACCGATATTTTGCGCCGGTCCGGCGCCTTTCAGGAGGAAAAGCATGAACCTGTCCGAAGCGGAACGCAGCTGCCTGCGCGCCATCCTGGCGCGGTACGAGTCCGAGCCCGAGGTGCAGCAGATGCGCAGCTACATCCAGCACGGAGCAGTGACTACATACGATCACTGCAAAAATGTGGCCCGGGTCAGCTTCTGGCTCAACCGGCGGCTGAATCTGGGCGCCGACGAGACCGCCCTGGCCGTGGGGGCTCTGCTCCATGATTTCTACCTCTACGACTGGCACCACAAGAGCAGTTTCACCGGGCTGCGGAACATCCTCAAGATGCACGGTTTTGTCCATCCGCTCTATGCCTGTCAGAATGCCCAGCAGGTTTTCCAGATCAGCGAAAAAGAGCAGAACATCATCTCCAGCCACATGTGGCCCCTGACCTTCCGCCATATGCCCACCTGCCGCGAGGCGGTGATCGTCTGTCTGGCGGATAAATTCTGCTGCATTGTTGAGTCGATGCTCCGGCACAAAAATTCCGTGGATATCTGTGTCTGAGCCTTTATAAAGACAAAATAAACCGGGCCGTCTGTGGGGCAAAACCACAGGCGGCCCGGTTTTTGATTCTTTGGTTTGGGTGAACTCTCACAGACGGTTGTAGCCCGGGGGCTCGTCGGCGGGGCAGCGCCGCTCCATCAGGTAGGTGTCCAGCCAGCGGCCATGGCAGTCCCGGGCGATCCGCTCCCGCCGGCCCACCAGACGGAACCCGCATTTGGTGTGGAGCCGGCGGCTGGCTTCGTTGTCCTGCAAAACAGTGGACTGCAAGGTCCAGTAGCCCGCCTGCTCCGCCTCCCGGCAGAGGGCCGAGAGCAGGTGATAGCCGAACCCCTTGCCCCGGAATTCTTCGCCCACATAGATGCTCACCTCGGCCACGCCCCGGTAGCACCAGCGCATATTCACCCGGGAGAGCACCGCCCACCCGGCAATCCGGGCCCCGTCCAGCACCACCAGACGGCACTCCTTGATGTGGGAGGCGTCCCAGGCAGAATAGGGCGGGCAGTCGGTCTGGAAGGTGGCGTGCTCGGTGTCGATGCCCTCTTTATAAATTTTGGATACGGCTTTCCAATCCTCCGGCCGCATGGGCCGGATCAACATTTCACTCATTGGTTTATCAGGGGAGAGCGTTCCCTCCGTTTTAGAAATCGTGGTCGAAGGGCCCGATGGAACCCCGCAGCTCGGCCTCGTTGGTATACCCTTGTGCGATGGCCTTGGCCCGCAGGGCGGCGTACAGTTCGGCAAAAGTGGCCTGGTAATAGGGCTCCACAAACAGGTTGCCCAGCCCGAACAGGAGAGCGCCCAGGATCCGCCAGCCGATGAAGGAGAGGTCCAGAATAAACATATTCCACTTTTCACCGGTGGTGATCAGGCTGCTCAGCTCTGCGGCCCGGGCCGGGGCCATCCCGGGGTTCTCGGCCAGCAGATAGGGCACCAGGCGGTATTCATAGCCCTTGATGACGCCGGGCACCACCAGCAGCAGGGTGAAGAGGAAGATCCGCAGGTTGGCATAAAAACGGGCTGCCACCACGTTCCAGTAGCCGGGCCCAAAGGCGGAAAACAGGGTGGTGAACTCCGGCGTTTCGCTCCGGTTCCGGATCATGTACCGGCACCAGCCCACTTCCACCACCGAGCCGAAGAAGATGCTCCAGCCCACCGTGGTCGCCAGCAGGATCAAAAGCCCCACCAGGATGCCCAGGGGCAGCAGAATGTTCAGGGCAAAGCCCAGCAGAACGCTGTTGCCTGCCACCTGGCCCACCTGTTCGGGCAGGGATTCGGCCTGACCCGAGCCCGAATTATACTGGATGTTCAGCCCGCCGGTGAGCAGCAGCGCCACGGCGCAGACGGCGAACACCCGCCAGTAGCTCCGGCTCAGGACGTTTTTCGCGTTGGTCTTTAAAAGGGAACAGGTCCACATAAGGGAAACCTCCTTATCCATCCGAACGTTATAAATATACAAATACGCTTTGCTTTCAGTATACCAGATCCGGGGGCAAAGCACAATCCGCCCGGCGGGGGATTATTCCAGCCCGGGCAGGGTGTCCAGCACCGTCAAGCCCATCTGCCGGAGCTTCTCACGGCAGCGGGCCATCCCGGCCACCTGGTTCAGCTCGGCGGGGCGGTGGGCGTCGCAGCCCAGAATCACCTTGACCGGGTATTCGGCGGCCACCTGCCAGAACTCTGGGGTGGTGTAGCCCAGCCGTCCGGCGGCCAGATTCCGGCGGGTGGGGCCTGCCATATTGTATTCCAGGGGGATATCCAGCTGTGCAGCCGCCTCACAGATGGCCCGGCTGGCTGCCTTAGCGTCGGCGTCGAAGGCGGGGTAATTGTTCAAAAACAGGTCGGGGTGGGCCAGGCAGCAGTAGGCCCCGGTCTCCATCCCGGCGATGGCCAGATCGGTATACCGTTTAAAGTCCCCGGCCCCGTCCGACCGGCCGAAGTAGAGCCCGCCCTCGTCGGTGCGGTCGTAGTGGCAGCCAAAGATCAGGTATTCGATGCCCAGCCGCTCCTTTTCTTCCAGCAGCCAGCCCATGTAATCGGGGAAATATTCCGCTTCCAGCCCGATGTGCAGGTGCAGCTGGCCGGCGTACTTCTGGCCCAGCTGCCGCAGGGAGGAGACATACAGTTCCAGCAGGTCGGGGGTCATCCGGATCCGGCTCACAAAGTCGGGGTTTTTGTACCGCCAGGGGGTGTGATCTGCAAAACCCAGCACCTGATAACCGCAGCGAAGGGCGGTCTGGATGTAGGTTTCGGGGCTGCCCTCGGCGTGGTTGCACAGGGGGGTATGGGTGTGGTAGTTGGCCAGAATGGAGGTGGAAGCCATAGGGGAAACTCCTCTCAAAACAGAGCGCAAAATTGTTTTGACAATGGGGTGCGCTGTGGTAAAATAACAGGTAGACCCGGCCCGGCCTTTCGGCGCGGGGAAAAGCGGGGTTCCTATTATAGCGCGGTTTGGCCCGGATTGCAAACGGCGCTTTTCTTATGATGGGGGAGACTATGGAGCAATTTCTTTCGGTGTTGTATCTGGTTTTGCTGCTGGCGGGGGATGTGCTGCTGGTGGCGCTGCTTGTGCGGAGCTTCGGCAGCTCCCCGGCCCGGCAGAGGGAAGAGCTGGAAGACTGGCTGGACCAGCGTCTGGCGGCTCAGTCCGAGGAATACGACCGCCGCCTGCGGGCCAGCCAGGCCGCTCTGGCGGACCAGACCTATACCGCCGTTCGTGGGGTGGGCGAGACCCTCCAGAGCTCGGTGCAGGGGATCGGCAGCCTGATGACGAACAGCCAGGCCGCCCAGCAGAAAACCCTGGAACGGCGGCTCCAGAGCCTGGAATTGACCAACGAGCAAAAATTAGCCGAGATGCGCCGCACCCTGGCCGAGAGTCTGACCGCCCTCCAGGCCGAGAACGCCCGGAAACTGGACGAGATCCGCCACACGGTGGACGAGCAGCTCCAGGACGCGCTGCAAAAGCGAGTGACCGAGAGTTTCCAGGCGGTCAACGCCCAGCTGGAACAGGTCTACAAGGGCCTGGGCGAGATGCAGAACCTGGCCGCCGACGTGGGCGGGCTGAAACAGGTGCTCTCGGGTGTCAAGACCCGGGGCATCCTGGGGGAGATCCAGCTGGGGGCCATCCTGGAAGAGATTCTGGCCCCCGAACAGTACGACACCAATGTGGCCACCATCCCCGGTTCCACCCAGCGGGTGGAGTTCGCCGTCAAGCTGCCGGGAGTGGACGGGGGCACCGTCTGGCTGCCTATCGACTCCAAGTTCCCGGGGGATACCTATGCCCACTTGCAGGAGGCGGCGGCCTCCGGCGACCCCAAGGCGGTGGCGGACGCCCGCCGCGCCCTGGAACAGGTGATCCGCTCCGAGGCCAAGGACATCCGCCAGAAATACGTGGAGCCCCCCTATACCACCGCCTTCGGCATCCTGTTTCTGCCCTTTGAGGGCCTCTATGCCGAGGTGGTGAACAGCGGCCTGCTGGAGGCATTGCAGCGGGAATATCAGGTCAACGTGGCGGGCCCCAGCACCATGGCGGCCCTGCTGAACAGCCTGCAAATGGGCTTTAAGACCCTGGCCATCCAGAAGCGTTCCAGCGAGGTCTGGCAGGTGCTGGGCGCCGTCAAGACCGAGTTCGAGAAGTTCGGCCAGGGCCTGGGCAAGATGCAGGAGCGGCTGCGCCAGACCGACGAGGAGCTGGACCGGCTGATCGGGGTGCGGACCCGGGCCATCAACCGGAAGCTGCGGGCGGTGCAGTCCCTGGACGAACCCGCTGCCGCGGCTCTGCTGGAACTGGACGCCGAACCCGGCGGCCCGGTCCGGGCCCGGCTGCCCGAAACTGCCGGGGAGGAAAATGGCTGGGAGGATTGATTTCCCAGGGGCAGTATGCTATTATGAAAATTGTTCCTGATAATTTTTGGCCGCAGCAGCGGATGATTTGATACAGGCAGATATTTATAAAGAAGGAAGTGCTTTGCCATGTGCGTAAAAAAAGTGACCGATACCATTCTGGGCATTGGCGTGGATGACACCACCCTGGACCTTTTCGAGAGCCAGTACCCGGTGCCCACCGGCGTCAGCTACAACTCCTATGTGATCCTGGACGAAAAAGTCGCCGTCATGGATACGGTGGACGCCCGGGCCACCGACCCCTGGAAGGAGAATCTGACCGAGGCCCTGAACGGCCGGACCCCCGATTATCTGGTGGTCTCCCATGTGGAGCCCGACCACGCCGCCAACGTGGCGGCCCTGGCGGCTCAGTACCCCGCCATGCAGGTGGTGGGCAACGCCAAGACCTTCGCCTTCCTGGACCAGTTCTTCGGCCCTGACTTTGTGACAGCGGACCGCCGCCTCACCGTCAAGGAGGGGGACACCCTGCCCCTGGGAAGCCACTGCCTGACCTTCGCCTTTGCCCCCATGGTTCACTGGCCCGAGGTCATGGTGAGCTATGAGAGCAGCGAGAAGGTCCTCTTCTCCGCCGACGGCTTCGGCCGGTTCGGCGCGGTGGCCCGCTTCGACGAGAAGGCCGATTGGGCCTCCGAAGCCCGCCGCTATTACCTGAACATTGTGGGCAAATACGGCCCCCAGGTGCAGGCCCTGCTGAAAAAGGCCGCCGCCCTGGACATCCAGACCATCTGCCCCCTCCACGGCCCGGTCCTGACCGGGGATCTGAGCCGGTATTTCGAGCTCTATAACACCTGGTCCAGCTACGAGGCCGAAGAACCCGAGAAGATCCTGGTGGCCAGCGCTTCCATCCACGGCCACACCCGGGCTGCCGCCCACGCCATGGCGGACAAGCTGCGGGCCGGCGGCGCCAAGGTGGTGGAGATCGACCTGACCCGGGTGGATGTCTCCTATGCGGTGACCGAGGCCTTCCGCTGCGGCAAGATGGTCCTGGCCTGCGCTACATACGACGGCTTCCTCTTCCCGCCGATGGAGAATCTGCTGGCCCACCTCAAGACCAAGAACTTCCAGAGGCGGACGGTGGCTCTGATGGAGAACGGCACCTGGGCTCCCATGGCCGCCAAGCTGATGCGCGCCGAGCTGGAGGGGATGAAGAACATCACCCTCTGCGACACGGTGGTGACCCTTCGCAGCGCTATGAACGACGCCTCCGCCGCCCAGATGGACGCTCTGGCCGCCGAGCTGCTGGCAAAGTAAAAACAGGATAGATCAAAACAAAAGGCCCCCGGCCCTGGGAAAAATCCCTGGGCCGGGGGTTTTCTGCTGTGATTTTGCTGGAAAAGGGGATCAGCCGATGGGCAGGACCTCGGTAATCTTGAGCAGGACGCTGTAATCCGAGATGGCGCCTTCGGCTTTCAGCTCTTCCAGGACCTTCTCGTCCTCCACCAGTTCTAGCTTGACAATGGCGCCGGTGTGGCGGCCGGTCTTTTCCTCGGCGGCCAGGTTGACGATGTCGTAGCTCATGACGGCCTTTTTATCCCGCAGGACGTTGGCCTTGGTGGCGTTCTCGGCCCAGCCAAAGACCACATACTCGTCCCCCACAGCCCCCGGCACAAAGACGGCCAGGTTGGGGGTGCCGTCGGCGTTGACGGTGGAAACGGTGCAGACGCCCTGGTACTGGCGGATGGCCTCCATCAGGGCGGGCTGGTCCAGGTTGGTGTAGAGGTTGGTGGTCTGGCTGGGGGTGGAGGTCTGGTCGGTGGTGGCGGTGACCTGTTTTGCAGAGCTGCAGGCGGTCAGGCTGAACACGAGGATGAGGCTAGTCAAAACGATCAAAAACTTTTTCATGATGGTTCTCCTTGTTGGGCCAGGCAGGGACCGCCGGAGGCAGCCCTGTCGGGCGTGTGTGGGACCGGCCCGAAGGCACGGCGTACAATTCTAATTTTATTCTATACGATCCGACATTCGTTGACAATACCGGAGAGGATTTTTCTGTAAAAAGTATGACTTTTTCGGAAAATCAGGGGGAGAGAATCGCCTAAGTGCACAAAAAAGGCCGCGCCCCGGAAGGCGCGGCCTTTGGTTGTACAGGAGAACAAGAAGGAAGAAAAATCAGAGAAAAAGCTCGCTTAGTAGGTGATGCCCTGTGCCATCATGGCGGTGGCCACCTTCAGGAAGCCGGCGCAGTTGGCGCCCACCATCAGGTTGCCCTCGGCGCCGGCGGCGACGGAAGCGTCGTAGCTGGCGTGGAAGATGCCCTCCATGATGCCCTTCAGCTTGGCGTCGACCTCCTCGAAGGTCCAGCTCAGGCGCTCGCTGTTCTGGCTCATCTCCAGGCCGGAGGTAGCCACGCCGCCTGCATTGGTGGCCTTGGCGGGTCCGTACAGGACACCGTTGGCCAGGTAGACCTCGATGGCCTCGGGGGTGCTGGGCATGTTGGCGCCCTCGCAGACCACGGTGCAGCCATTCTTCACCAGGGCCTCAGCGGACTCCTTGTTGATTTCGTTCTGGGTAGCGCAGGGCAGGGCGATGTCGCAGGGAACCTCCCAGACCTTGCTGCAATCGGCCACATAGGTGGTGCCGGGGTGGGTCTCGGCGTACTCCTTGATCCGGCCGCGGCGGACCTCCTTCAGGTCCTTGACGTAGGCCAGGTCGATGCCGTTGGGGTCGTAGACGTAGCCGTTGGAGTCGCTCATGGTCACGACCTTGCCGCCCAGCTGGGTGGCCTTTTCGCAGGCGTAGATGGCCACGTTGCCGGAACCGGAGATGACCACGGTCTTGCCCTCAAAGCTGTCGTTCCGCATGCACTTCAGAGCCTCGGCGGTGAAGTAGCACAGGCCGTAGCCGGTGGCCTCGGTGCGGGCCAGAGAACCGCCGAAGGTCAGGCCCTTGCCGGTGATCATGCCGCCCTGGAAGCTGTTGGTCAGCCGCTTGTACTGGCCGAACATGTAGCCAACCTCGCGGCCGCCGACGCCGATGTCACCGGCGGGGCAGTCCACGAACTGGCCGATGTGGCGGTACAGCTCGGTCATAAAACTCTGGCAGAAGCGCATGACTTCCATGTCGCTCTTGCCCTTGGGGTCGAAGTCGGAGCCGCCCTTGCCGCCGCCCATGGGCAGGGTGGTCAGGCTGTTCTTGAAGATCTGCTCAAAGCCCAGAAACTTCAGGATGCTCTGGTTGACAGAGGGGTGGAACCGCAGGCCGCCCTTGTAGGGGCCGATGGCGCTGTTGAACTGGACGCGGTAGCCGCGGTTGACCTGGACCTTGCCCTGGTCGTCGACCCAGGGCACACGGAAGGTGATGATCCGCTCGGGCTCGACCATCCGCTCGATCAGGCCGGCTTTCTCGTACTCGGGGTGCTTCTCCACCAGGGGCTGGATGCTCTCCAGGACCTCACGGACTGCCTGCAGGAACTCGGGCTCGTGAGCGTTGCGCTGAGCCAGGCCGTCGTAGACACGCTTCAGATATTCATTCGTCAGCATAAGTATTCTCCTTTTCCCAATCTTGGAGGCGGGTACCATCTGCCGGGCCACCCCTTTCGACGGCTCCTATACAGCCGTCCTGCGGCGGGGTAAACCCCCTTTGCCGCGAAGCACCGGACCAAAGCCAGCCTCATTTACCAGCCCCTGCCATCTTGCAGGGCGCGTTATTATTATAAATCTTTGGCCCCTGTTTGACAATAGAAAAACGCGATAAAAATTAAAAAAAACAGATAAAAAGACTGGACAACTTCATAAAAACAAAACAGAAATAAAAAAACAAGGATTCACTTTATGATTTAAAGTCGTGAAGCACTTTGGAAAAGAATGAAAAAGTATGCTTTTCGCCCCCGTCCGCCCGCAAAAAAGCCCGCCCCGGTTTAGGGGGCGGGCGGAGCTTTCAGCGCCGGGCGGCCCCGGGACAAAAATCCGGGGCGAGCCGGGGCTCTTACAGCAGCTTTTCGATGGCGTCGGCAGCGCCGGAGAGGTAGTCGCCGCCGTAGTTTTCGATGCAGCCGTTGTCAGCCAGCTTGGCCAGCTCGGGGTCAATGGGCATCTTGGCCAGGACGGACAGGCCGTGCTTGGCTGCGACCTCCTCCACATGGCTCTCGCCGAAGAGGGAGATGTGCTTGCCACAGTCGGGGCAGATGAGGTAGCTCATGTTCTCTACAATGCCCAGCATGGGGATCTTCATCATCTGGGCCATGTTGACGGCCTTGGCCACGATCATGCTGACCAGCTCCTGGGGGCTGGCGACCACTACGATGCCGTCCACCGGCAGGCTCTGGAAGACGGTCAGGGGCACGTCGCCGGTTCCCGGAGGCATGTCCACGAAGAGGAAGTCCACGTCCTTCCAGACCACATCGGTCCAGAACTGCTTGACGGCGCCCGCGATGACCGGGCCGCGCCAGACCACGGGGTCCTCTTCGTTCTCCACCAGAAGGTTGATGCTCATGACGTCAATGCCCATCCGGCTCTGGATAGGCCAGCAGCCCTTGTCGTCGGCCATGGCCCGGCCATGGATGCCGAACAGTTTGGGGATGGACGGGCCGGTGATGTCGGCGTCCAGGATGCCGCAGTGGTAACCGCGGCGGCGCATGGCGCAGGCCAGCAGGGCGCTGGTCATGCTCTTGCCGACGCCGCCCTTGCCGGAGACGACGCCGATCACCTTTTTAACCCGGCTGTTGGGGTTGGGGGCCTCGTGCTGAGGGGCCTGCCGGGATGCACAGTCCTGCCCGCAGCTGGAGCAGTCGTGATTGCAAGTTTCGCTCATTGTTTGCTTCGCGCGCCCGCCGGGGGCAGAACGCGCTTCCTCCTATTCATTTTCAAAAACGGATCGGGGCGCGGGGGCGCGCCCTGCCGGACACGAACCTATCTTATCACAAACCGACGCCGGATACAAGGCACCCCGGGGCGGCATATTTCCCGCACCGCCGTGCATATTCTGGAACGAATCGCAGACAAAAGGGGAGGGGGCGCGGGATGCGGCCGAGTTATCTCAAGAATGCGGCCCTGCTGACGGTGTCGGACGTGCTGCTCCGTCTGGCGGGGATGGGCCTGCGGATCTATCTGGCCAACGCCCTGGGGGGCGAGGGGATGGGCCTGTACCAGCTGGTGCTGGCGGTCTATGGCCTGTTTGTCACTCTGGCCACCGCCGGGGTGTCGGTGGCGGCCACCCGTTTGTTGGCCGAGGAGCTGGAGCGGGGCCCGGCCTATGCCCGGGGGATGCTGGGCCGTCTGGCTGGTCTGGCGGCGGGGCTGGGTCTCATCGCCTCGGCGGCCCAGCTGAGCCTGGCGGGGCTGGCCGCTCAGTACTGGCTGGGGGACCTGCGGGCCTCCCCGGCCCTGCGGGCGGCGGCCCTGGGGATGCCCTTCATGGCGGTGTCGGCGGTGCTGCGGGGGTTTTTCGTGGCCCGGCGGAGGGTTCAGCCCAACGTGGCCAGCCAGATGATCGAACAGCTGGTGCGGATCAGCACCATGGTTCTGGCCCTGGAACGAACCGCCGGGCTGGACGTGGGGGCCCGCTGCGCCGTGGTCATGGGGGCCACTGCCGCCAGCGAGGCGGTCTCGGCCCTGGTGATGGGGATCTTTTACCGGCGGGAGGCGGCCCGGTGCTTCGGCGGTCTGCCCCCGGCCCGGCCCCAGGCCCCGGCCCGGCGGATCTGGGAGATCCTCTGGCCGGTGGGGGGCGGGCGGTGTCTGGCCAGCGCCCTCCACACAGCGGAAAATATGCTGGTGCCCGCCTGCCTGGCGGTTTTTCTGTGGGACGCCGGGGGCCGGAGCGCCGCCGTAACCCAGTACGGCAACCTGAAAGGGATGGCCCTGCCTTTGATGAACTTCCCCTTTGGGCTGCTGGGCAGCCTGGGGGTGCTGCTGATGCCCGAGATCACCCAGACCTACATCCGGGGGGACAAACGCCGGATGGAGCAGCTTTTGGGCCGGATGCTCCAGATCACCATGTATTTTTCCCTCTGGATCGGCGCAATCTTTCTGGTGTGGGGGCAGCCCCTCACCCAGGCCCTCTACGGCAGCAGCGAGGCGGGGTTTTATCTCGAGGTTTTGGCCCCGGCCATGCCGCTGCTCTATCTTGAGAGTATGGTGGACGGCGCCATGAAGGGGATCGGGGAGCAGAAAGCCACCTTCCGGTACAGTGTGTGGGATTCCATCCTGCGGATCGCAGGGGTGGCCCTGCTGATCCCCCGGTTCGGGATGAAGGGCCTTTTATTCGTCATCCTGATGTCCAGTCTCTATACCTGTGTGGCCAACACCCGGCGGCTGCTGGCCGTCACCCGGCTGCGCACCCACCCGGCCCGGTGGCTGGGCGGGCCTTTGCTGGCGGCGGGAGCTTCGGCGCTGGCGGGGCTGGGGCTCCGCCGGGGGCTCGGCGGGCTGCTGGCGGGCAGCCGGGGACTTCAGCTTTTGGTGCTGGCGGCGGGGGCCGGGGGAATGTCGGTGGTGTGTCTCGCGGTGGCCTGGCCTTTGGGGCTGGGCCGGGAATTGCGGGATCTGCGCCCCCGGGAGAGGAAATTCCATCCACCTGCGGAAAAATCTGGACAGCCAGCCCAAAACAGAGTATAATAAACAATGTGTTTGTCCATCGGCTCTGCCGGTGGCCGGGCCGTAAAAAAAGGGCGCGGAAACCGCACCCCAAGACAAAGAGGATTTCTCGTGGAAAAAAAGAAAAGATGGCTGCCGATCCTGCGCCGCCGGGCGTTCCTGTTCGTGATGGACGCGGCGATCGTGGCCTTTTGCTTCTATCTGGGCCTGCTGCTGCGGGCCGACGGCGCGCCCGAAGCGGGCTGGTGGCCCCACAACCTGGGCTTGCTCTATAAGCACCTGCCCTGGATTGTGGCCATTTATATGGGGGTCTTCCTGGCGGGAGGGCTCTATTCCATCCTGTGGAAGTACGCGGGGGAGCGGGATCTGATCCGCCTGGGCGGCATGATCGCCGTCTCCACCGGGCTGGTCTACCTGGTCAACCGGTATCTGATCCACGGCGTGCTGTTCAACTCGGCCAACTGCATCGCCTCCATTTTGATCCTGCTGATGGTGGGTGGCACCCGTTTGGCCTGGCGGCTCTTCCTCAACCATCCGCTGGGGGAGGGGCTGCGGGGCCGCAGTTCCAACGACCCCAACCGCCCCATGATGATCGTGGGCGCGGGCGAGGCCGGGGCCTGGGCCATCAACGTCTGCAAGACCAATTCGGTCTACGGCCGTCCGGTGGTGGCGGTGGACGACAACCCAGCCAAGTGGAACCAGACCCTTCACGGGGTGCCGGTGCGGGGCCCGCTGGAGGATATCCCCGAGCTGTGCCAGAAGTATAACATCTACGGCATCATCATCGCCATCCCCACCCTGCGAGGCAGCCGGCTGAATCATATCATCGACCTGTGCGTCTCTACCCACCGCAAGGTGCAGATCCTCAGTGACCCCCAGTCCATCGGGGGCGGGGCAGCCCCCCAGCGGGCTTTCCGTGAGCTGAACACCGCGGATTTCCTCTCCCGGGACGAGGTTACCCTGGATACCGCCAAGATCGAGGGCTATATCAAGGGCAAGACCGTCCTGGTGACGGGCGGCGGCGGCAGCATCGGCAGCGAGCTCTGCCGCCAGCTGATGCGGTTTTCGCCCGGGCAGCTGCTGATCTTCGACGTATACGAGAACTGCGCCTATGAGCTCCAGATGGAGCTCCAGCGCAAGTATGGCCGGGAGGCCCCCATCACGGTGCTGATCGGCTCCATCCGGGACAAAAACCGCCTGGATGAGGTGTTCGAGACCTATCACCCCTCGGTGGTGTTCCACGCCGCAGCCCATAAGCATGTGCCTCTGATGGAGGTCAGCCCCGCCGAAGCGGTGAAAAACAACGTGGTGGGCACCAAAAACCTCCTCACCAGCGCCAGCGAGCACGGGGTGGAGCGGCTGGTCCAGCTCTCCACCGACAAGGCGGTCAACCCCACCAGCGTCATGGGCTGCACCAAGCGGATCTGCGAAATGCTGATCCAGACCTTTGCCCGGAACACCACCATGAAGTGTGTGGCCGTCCGGTTCGGCAACGTGCTGGGCAGCCACGGCAGCGTTATCCCCCTGTTTGAGTCTCAGATCAAGCAGGGCGGCCCGGTGACCCTCACCGACCCCAACATTGAGCGGTACTTTATGACCATTCCCGAGGCGGCCCAGCTGGTGCTCCAGGCGGGCGCCCTGGCCGAGAGCGGCAGCATCTACGTCCTGGATATGGGCGAGCCGGTGAAGATTATGGACCTGGCCCGGCAGCTGATCCGCTTCTACGGCTACGAGCCGGAGAAAGATATCGAGATCAAGATTGTGGGCCTGCGCCCCGGCGAAAAGCTCTACGAAGAGCTGATGATGGACGAGGAGCAGGACAAGATGCGCCGCACCGAGCACAACAAGATCTTTGTGGCGCCGCCCCGGAACATCGACCTGGAAGTGTTCTACCAGCAGCTTCAGGACCTGATCGCCGCTGCCGCCCACAACGACGAGGCGGTGGTCCAGCAGCTGCAAAAGATCGTCCCCACCTTTACCCCGGTGCGGGACTCCCTGAAAAAGTGACCGGCCCCGGGCCGGGCCCTGGCAGGCCCGCCCCGGCGGCAGCCTAGACCCAACCATAGAGAGAGGAAGTATATCGCAATGGAAAAGAAACCTTTTGTGACCGAGGCCCAGGTGCAGGAGATTCTGCCCGACGTGCCCACCCCCTTCCACATCTACGACGAGAAGGGCATCCGCGAAAACGTCCGCCGGATCAACAAGGCCTTCAGCTGGAACAAGGGCTTTAAGGAGTATTTCGCCGTCAAGGCCCTGCCCAACCCGGTGATCCTCCAGATCCTGCGGGAGGAGGGCTGCGGCGTGGACTGCTCCTCCCTGACCGAGCTGATGCTCAGCGAGGCCTGCGGCTTTACCGACGAGGAGATCATGTTCTCCTCCAACCAGACCCCCGTGGAGGATATGAAGAAGGCTCACGAGCTGGGCGCCTACATCAACCTGGACGACGCCACCATGGTGGATTTCCTGGACCGGGTGGCGGGTATTCCCGAGGCCATCTTTTGTCGGTATAACCCCGGCGGGACCTTCCAGCTGGGGGAGAGCGAAGAGGGCTTCCAGGTCATGGACAAGCCCGGCGACGCCAAGTACGGCATGACCGAGGAGCAGATGATCGACAGCTATAAGAAGCTGATGAAAAAGGGCGCCAAGAAGTTTGGCATCCACGCCTTCCTGGCCTCCAACACCATCTCGGACGAGTACTACCCCGAGCTGGCGGGCATCCTGTTCCAGCTGGCCGTCCGGGTCCAGAAGGCCACCGGCGCCCACATCGCTTATATCAACCTGTCCGGCGGCGTGGGCATCCCCTACCGCCCCGACCAGAAGGAAAATGACATCATGGCCATCGGCGAGGGGGTCCGCAAGAAGTTCGAGGAGATCCTGATCCCCGCCGGCATGGGGGATGTGGCCATCTTCAGCGAGATGGGCCGCTTCACCACCGGCCCCTATGGCGCTCTGGTGGCCACCGCCATCCACGAGAAGCACATCTATAAGGAGTATATCGGTCTGGACGCCTGCGCCGCCAACCTGATGCGCCCCGCCATGTACGGCGCTTACCACCACATCACCGTGCTGGGCAAGGAGGACGCCCCCTGCGACCACAAGTACGACGTGGTGGGCGGCCTGTGCGAGAACAACGACAAGTTCGCCATTGACCGGATGCTCCCCAAGATCGAGATCGGGGACCTGGTCTATATCCATGATACCGGCGCCCACGGCTCGGCCATGGGCTACAACTACAACGGCAAATTGCGCAGCGCCGAGGTGCTCCTCTGCGAGGACGGCAGCCACCGGCTGATCCGCCGGGCCGAGACTCCCCGGGATTATTTCGCCACCCTGGATTTCCTCCCCTGCATGAAGCAGTTCTTCGAGGATTGATTTTAACCCCATAACGACATAGAAAACAGCCTCCCCTGGCCGCTGGGTCAAGGGAGGCTGTTTTGTATATTCAGACGTTTTCCGCCCGGTTTTTGTCCAGGGCCGCGAACTGTTTGAGGATGGCGGGGTCTTTCAGTTTGATGACCTTGCCGGTGAGATAATGGAGGGTGTTCTCGGGAGGGATCTCCAAAAAGCTGATCCGCACCGCGCAGAGAGCCTGGGTTTTGGCCCCGGCCCGCTGGTTCATCTTCCGGTTGCCATACTTGATGTCCCCCAGCACCGGCCGCCCCAGATAGGCCAGATGGGCCCGGATCTGGTGGGTCCGCCCGGTGATCAGCCCAATTTTGCACAGGGCATAGGGCCCGGCGGTTTCCAGCACATCCACGTCGGTGATGATCTCTTTCCGGCGGCCCGCCTGGTCGGGGTGGGCGTGGATGCTCACCTTGTTGGCCTTTTCGTCGTGTTCCCACCAGGCGGTGAACCGGCCGCTTTTGGGCACCCCCACCGTGATGGTGTAATATTCCTTCTTGAGCCGGTCGGTGCGAATGATCTCGTTCATGTCCCGCAGGGCGGCGTAGTTCTTGGCCGCGATCACCAGCCCCTCGGTGCCCCGGTCCAGCCGGTTGCAGCAGCTGGGGGCAAAACGGTTTTCGCCCTTGGGGTCGTACTCCCCCTTCTGGGTCAGATACTGGGCGAAGGCGTCCACCAGATTGGCGTCCCCGGTGCGGTCGCTGTGGCAGAGCAGGTGGGCGGGTTTATACAGGACGGCGATGTTCTCGTCCTCGTAGACCACCGTCACCTTGGGCTGGGCCGGCGGGGCCTTTTTGGGTTTCTGGGGGGCGGCGGCCTTTTCGGGGGGGAAGAACTCGTCGTTGATGTACAGCTCGATCAAATCCCCGGCGGCCAGCCGGTCCTCGGGGGCGGCCCGCTTGCCGTTCACTTTGATCCGCTTGTTGCGGAAACTCTTGTATAACAGGCTGGTGGGCAGACCGGTGGTCACGCTCTGGACAAACCGGGACAGCCGCACCCCCTCGTCGTTGGCGGTGGCAGTAAATTGTTTCATAGCTCAGGTTCCGTTCTCTTGAATGGTGGTGTGGTCAGATCGGACCCATAATAATATACTTTTCCGGCCAAGTCAACCGCCCGCCGGGCAAAAAAATGCCGGGAACGCTTGTAATTTTTGTCCCGGCAAAGTACTATTAAATGGAACACGAAAACCCTGCAAAAGGAGCCGCAGCTGGGCCGCCAGCTGCTTTTAGGAGAACCAGATGGCCGAGAAAAAACAAATTCACAGCGGGCATCGCCAGCGGATGCACGACCGGGTGCGGGACTACGGCTTTGACAGCCTGGCCGAGCACGAGGCGCTGGAATATTTGCTCTATTTTACCAACGCCCGCAAGAACACCAACCCCATCGCCCACGCCCTGATCGAGCGGTTCGGCAGTTTTGCCGGGGTGCTGGAGGCCAGCGAAGAAGAGCTGTGTGCCGTCGAGGGGGTGGGCCCCGCCACCGCCCGGCTGATTCATCTTCTGCCCTCGTTCAGCCGGTATTACCGCCGCAGCTGCGCCAAGGAGAGACGCCGCCTGACCACCAGCGAACAGATCGGGGAGTACCTGATGGCCCAGTTCCACGGCAAACGCCAGGAAGAGGTGTTGCTGGTGGCCCTGGACGACCAGGGGCGGATTGGCCGCACCGCCTGGGTGGGTTCGGGCGGCGCCGACCGGGTGGGTCTGCCTGTTAAGAAAGTGGTCGCCGAGGCGGTGCGGATGGGGGCCAGCGGGGTGGTTCTCAGCCACAACCACCCCGGGGGCAATGTCCTGCCCTCCCGGGAGGATCTGGCCGCCACTGAGGAGATTGTCCGGGGCCTGGCGATGGTGGAGATCCAGCTGCTGGACCATGTGATCGTCACCGAGACCGAATACTGCTCCCTTCGTCAGGAAAACCGGATGCCCCTCTACGATGTCCACAGCGGCCAGGTATTGCTGGCCTCCCGCTCGCCCCGCCGCCCCCAAAAATAACCCCAAACAGGGGATAATCGGGGCTTTGCCGTTTACATTATAAACGGAACGTGATATAATCAAAGCATACGGTACAACTATTTGTGGTGAATAACCCATCTTTTACGAGGTAGTTCCAGAATGGCAGAACAACAATTCAAGCTGGTGTCCGCCTATGCCCCCACCGGCGACCAGCCCGAGGCCATCGCCCAGCTGGTGCAGGGGGTGCAGCAGGGGGACCGGTGCCAGACCCTTTTGGGTGTTACCGGCAGCGGCAAGACCTTCACCATGGCCAACGTCATCGCCCAGTGCAACCGCCCCACCCTGGTGCTGGCCCATAATAAAACCCTGGCCGCTCAGCTGTGCACCGAGTTCCGGGCGTTTTTCCCCGAGAACGCGGTGGAGTATTTCGTCTCCTACTACGACTACTACCAGCCCGAGGCCTATATCCCCAGCACCGACACCTATATCGAGAAGGACAGCGCCATCAACGACGAGATCGACCGCCTGCGCCACTCGGCCACGGCGGCCCTGTCCGAGCGGCGGGACGTGATCATTGTGGCGTCGGTCTCCTGCATCTACTCCCTGGGCGACCCCATCGACTACCGGAGCATGGTCATCAGCCTGCGCCCGGGCATGGAGCTGCCCCGGGATGAACTCTGCCGCCGGCTGGTAAACCTGCAATACGAGCGGAACGACGTGAACTTTGTCCGAAACAAGTTCCGGGTCCATGGGGACATTGTAGATATTTACCCCGCCTATATGAGCGAGCTGGCCATCCGGGTGGAGTTTTTTGGGGACGAGGTGGAGCGGATCACCGAGTTCAACCCCCTCACCGGCGCCAAGAAAAACGTGGTCAAACATGTAGCTCTTTTCCCGGCCAGCCACTATATCGTCAGCGCCGAGAAAAAGGCCGCCGCCCTGGAGAAGATCCGGGCCGAGTGCGACGAACAGGTGAAAAAGTTTACCGCCGAGGGCAAATTGATCGAGGCCCAGCGGATCGCCCAGCGGACCAACTACGACATCGAGATGCTCAACGAGGTGGGGGTCTGCAAGGGAATCGAGAACTATTCCGCCGTCCTTTCGGGCCGGGCCCCGGGGAGTATGCCCACCACCTTGCTGGACTATTTCCCGGAGGATTTCCTCCTCTTTATCGACGAGAGCCATGTGACCCTGCCCCAGGTGCGGGCCATGTACGGCGGCGACTACGCCCGGAAGAAAACCCTGGTGGAATACGGGTTCCGGCTGCCCTCGGCCTTTGATAACCGCCCCCTCAAGTTCGAGGAGGTGGAGTCCAAGCTCAATCAGATCGTCTTTGTCTCGGCCACCCCCGGCGAGTACGAGCGCCAGCACTCCACCCGGATCGCCCAGCAGGTGATCCGCCCCACCGGCCTGTTGGACCCCTTGATCCAGGTGCGCCCGGTGGAGGGCCAGGTGGTGGACCTCTTGGGCGAGATCCGCACCCGCACCGCCCGGGGCGAGCGGGTTCTGGTGACCACCCTGACCAAAAAGATGGCCGAGGACCTGACCGACTACCTCACCGAACAGAAGGTGAAGGTCAAATATATGCACCACGAGGTGGATACCTTCGAGCGGATGGAGCTGATCAAGGACCTGCGTCTCGGCAACATCGACGTGATCGTGGGCATCAACCTTTTGCGTGAGGGCCTGGACCTGCCCGAGGTGAGCCTGGTGGCCATCCTGGACGCGGACAAAGAGGGCTTCCTCCGCAGTGAGACCAGCTTGATCCAGACCATCGGCCGGGCCGCCCGGAACGCCGATGGTATGGTCATCATGTACGCCGACGTGGTCACCGACAGCATGGAGCGGGCCATCACCGAGACCGAGCGCCGCCGCAGCATCCAGATGGCCTACAACGAGGCCCACGGCATTGTCCCCAAGACCATTGTCAAGGAGATTCGGGACTCCATCGAGATCAGCGACAAGGCCGAAAACGCCAAGCTCAACACCCGCCGGATGGGCAAGATGGAGCGGGAAGCAGCCATCGAGCGGCTGACCCGGGAGATGAAAGAGGCGGCGAAGCTCTTGGAGTTCGAGCACGCGGCCTTCCTGCGGGACCAGATCGACCGGCTGCGCCGGGGTGAAAACCCCACAAGCGATTCCCAGGCCGAGACCGAGCGGCGGGCCAACCACGCACAGACACAGAGAAGAGGGAGAAAATACGGTGGCAAACGATAAAATCGTCATCAAGGGTGCCCGGGAGCACAACTTGAAAAATGTCAGCCTGACCCTGCCGCGGGACAAGCTGATCGTCATGACCGGCCTGTCCGGCAGCGGCAAATCCAGCCTGGCCTTCGACACCATCTACGCCGACGGCCAGCGCCGGTATGTGGAGAGCCTTTCCAGCTACGCCCGGATGTTCCTGGGCCGGATGGACAAGCCCGATGTGGACGAGATCACTGGCCTTTCGCCGGCCATCTCCATCGACCAGAAAACCACCAGCCACAACCCCCGTTCTACGGTGGGCACTGTGACCGAGATCTACGATTATCTCCGCCTGCTCTACGCCCGGGTGGGCGTGCCCCACTGCCCGGTCTGTGGGCGGGTCATCACCCAGCAGAGCGTGGACGAGATGGTGGACGCCGTCCTCAAGCTGGAAGAGGGGACCAAGTTCCAGATCCTGGCCCCGGTGGTCCGCCAGCGCAAGGGCACCCAGCAAAAAGAGCTGGACGCCGCCCGCCGGGCCGGTTACGCCCGGGTCAAGATTGACGGCAATCTCTACGACCTGGACGAGGAGATCACCCTGGAAAAGAACATCAAGCACACGGTGGAGATTGTGGTGGACCGTCTGGTCCTCCGCAAAGGGGTGCGCAGCCGGATGGCTGACAGCCTGGAAACCGCCCTGGCCCTGGCGGACGGCATCGCCGAAGTGGACGTGATCGGCGGCGAGTGCATGACCTTCAGCCAGAACTTTGCCTGCCCGGAGCACGGGGTTTCCATCGGGGAGCTGACCCCCCGGCTCTTCTCTTTCAACAATCCCCAGGGCGCCTGTGAAAAATGCACCGGTCTCGGCATCTTTATGCGGGTGGACCCGGACCGGATCATCCCCAACCGGACCCTCTCCATCCGCCAGGGGGCCATCAAGGCCAGCGGCTGGTACTACGCCGAGGGCAGCGTCAGCGAGATGTATTTCGAGGGCCTGGGCAAAAAGTACGGCTTCACCCTGGACACCCCCATCAAGGATATGAGCACCGAGGCGGTGAATGCCCTGCTCTACGGCACCAACGGCGAAAAGTTCGAGATGCACCGGACCAACGAGTTCGGCAGCGGGCAGTATTTCAACGACTTCGAAGGCATTGTGGGCAACCTGGAGCGCCGGTTCCGGGAAACCAACAGCGAGTGGATCAAGGAAGAGATTGCCGGGGTCATGTCCAGCGTGGACTGCCCCGACTGCCACGGCCAGCGGCTCAAACCCATTGTGCTGGCGGTGACGGTGGGAGGCTTGAACATCAGCCAGTTCTGCGAGATGTCCATCCGCCAGGAGCTGGAGTTCATCCACCAGAACGAGGACAAGCTCACCGAGCGGGAGCGCCAGATCGGCGGCCAGATCATGAAAGAGATCCGCAGCCGGCTGGAGTTCTTGCAGAGCGTGGGCCTGGATTATCTGACCCTGGCCCGGTCGGCGGGAACTCTCTCGGGCGGCGAGAGCCAGCGGATCCGGCTCACCACCCAGATCGGCAGCGCCCTCTCCGGAGTGCTCTATGTGCTGGACGAGCCCTCCATCGGCCTGCATCAGCGGGACAACAACAAGCTGATCGATACCCTCAAGCACCTGCGGGATCTGGGCAACACGGTGATCGTGGTGGAGCACGACGAGGACACCATGCGGGCGGCAGATTATATTGTGGACGTGGGCCCCGGCGCGGGCGTCCACGGCGGCGAGATCGTGGCCACCGGCAGCGTCAAGAACATCTGCCGCGCCAAGCGCAGCATCACCGGCGACTACCTCTCGGGCCGCAAGCGGATCGCCGTGCCTGCCACCCGCCGCCCCGGCAATGGCCAGGTCCTCCGGGTGGTGAACGCCCGGGAGAATAACCTCCAGAATATCACAGTGGATTTCCCTCTCGGGGAGTTCATCTGTGTCACCGGCATCTCGGGCAGCGGCAAATCCAGCCTGGTGAACGAGATTCTGTATAAAACCCTGGCGGGAGAGCTGAACGGCGCCCGAAGCCGCCCCGGCAAAAGCGACGGGGTGGAGGGGCTGGAATATGTGGACAAGGTCATCGGCATCGACCAGCAGCCCATCGGCCGGACCCCTCGCTCCAACCCCGCCACCTACACCGGGGTGTTCAACGACATCCGGTCGGTCTTCGCCGAGACCCAGGACGCCAAGATGCGGGGCTATGGGCCAGGCCGGTTCAGCTTCAACGTTAAGGGCGGCCGGTGCGAGGCCTGCGAGGGCAACGGCATTTTGCAGATCGAGATGCACTTCTTGCCCGATGTCTACGTCCCCTGCGAGGTCTGCAAGGGGGCGCGGTATAACCGGGAAACCCTGGAGGTCAAGTACAAGGAAAAAACCATCTCGGACGTGCTGAACATGACGGTGGAGGAGGCCTGCACCTTCTTTGCCAATCAGCCCAAGATCTACCGCAAGCTCCAGACTCTGTTGGACGTGGGCCTCGGGTATGTGACCCTGGGGCAGAGCGCCACCACTCTTTCGGGCGGCGAAGCCCAGCGGGTCAAGCTGGCAAACGAGCTGGCCCGGCGCTCCACCGGCAAGACGGTGTATATCCTGGACGAGCCCACCACCGGCCTGCACATTGCGGACGTCCACCGGCTGATCGAGGTGCTGCAAAAGCTGGTGGATGCGGGCAACACGGTGATCGTCATCGAGCACAACCTGGACCTCATCAAGTGTGCCGACCATATCATCGACCTGGGCCCCGAGGGGGGCAGCGCGGGCGGTTTGATTGTGGCCACCGGCACCCCCGAGCAGGTGGCGGCGGTGCCCGAAAGCTTTACCGGCCAGTACCTGAAACCCCTTTTGGAGCGGGACAAACAGCGGGCCGAACCCGCGCCGGAAGAAGAATAAAAAAAGTTTTAATTCCGGCCCAAAAAACAGTTGACAAATTCGCCCAAAAAGCGTATAATACCCCATGTCGCCACGAGAAACACTCCGGCGGCATGAGATATCCGGGTGTAGCGCAGTTTTGGTAGCGCGCTTGAATGGGGTTCAAGAGGCCGTGAGTTCGATTCTCGCCACTCGGACCAAGACGACAGGTTCTTTCGAGAACCTGTCGTTTTTGCTTTGTTCGGGCCGGCGCCGCCCCAAAAACTTTTGGCACATGATCCAGTCTCTTCACGGGCTGGATTTGCTGCATAAATTTCAAATCACGGGGGAGTATAATATGTCTCTTCTCAAACAGTTTACCCGAATCCTGCTGGTTTCGTTTCTGGGCGAGGTTTTGCATTTTTTGCTGCCGCTGCCTGTTCCGGCCAGCGTATACGGCTTGATTCTGATGCTGATTTTCCTCTGCACCGGGCTGATCCAGGTGGAGCAGGTACGGCAGGCCGCCGGTTTTTTGATCGAGATCATGCCGGTAATGTTTATCCCGGCGTCGGTGGGGCTGACGGAGGCGTGGCCTAGCCTGAAACCGGTGCTGGGGCCGGTGGCGGCCACCACCCTGCTGACCACTGTGCTGGTGATGACGGTCACCGGCGTGGTGACCCAGTTTGTGATCCGCCGGAAAAAGGAGGGACAGTGATGAGAGGTTTTTGGGGCGATTCTTTGTTTTATGGCGCGGGGGTCAGCCTGCTGGCCTATGAAGTGGGGCTGCTGCTGCGGCGGAAATTCCAGCTGGCGGTGCTGAACCCGCTGCTCATTGCGGCGGCCTGTGTGATCGGGATCAACGCCCTTTTGGGGGTGGATTACCCGGGCTATAACGCGGGCGGCCAGTATCTGTCCTACCTGCTCACCCCGGCCACCGTCTGCCTGGCGGTGCCTCTGTACGAGCAGCTGTCCCTGCTGCGGAAAAACCTGGCGGCGGTCCTCTGCGGTCTGGCGGCGGGGGTGCTGGCCAGCATGGTGGGGGTGCTGGGCTGCGCGCTGGCCTTTGGGCTGGACCATCAGCTGTATGTCACTCTGCTGCCCAAATCCATTACCACCGCCATCGGGATGGGGGTTTCGGACGAGCTGGGCGGCATTGTGACCATTACGGTGGCCTCGATTGTGGTAACCGGCATCCTGGGCAGCGTCATCGCCGAGGGTGTGTTCGCCCTGTTCCGGATTCAGGAGCCGGTGGCCCGGGGCCTGGCGCTGGGGAACGCTTCCCACGCCATCGGGACCGCCAAGGCCATGGAGATGGGCCAGGTGGAGGGCGCCATGAGCAGCCTGGCGGTGGCCGTGGCCGGCCTGGTCACGGTGGTGACCGCCTCGGCCTTTGCGCAGTTCCTGTAATTCGTCCCGCCGGCTTTGACCGCGAAAAAATTTTGCAGTCATCTTTCGTTGTCTTTCTCCCCGGTTTTTGGGAGGAGGGAAACTATAAAATGAATGGCCGTCCCAGAGGGTTCCCTCCGGGGCGGCCATTTTGTTTGCTGGTGTTGATTTTTTAGAGAACCTGTTCCGAGATCAGGGCGCAGATTTGCAGCAGATCGGACCCGGAAGAGAATTCGAACCGCACCCGGCCCACGCTGCTGAACCAGAGTTCCAGCTCGCCATCCAGGTCGAACATCCCGGCAGTCTCCACCGAGTAGCTCTGGATCTTTTTATAGGGCAGGGAAGTGTAATCCACCTTTTTCCCGGTGATGCCCTGGACGTTGATGGCAATGACCCGCTTGTTGGTAAAGACGACCCCGTCCCGAACGGTCTTGAACCCGGCGACAATCTCCTCACCGGGAATCAGCAGGGGATTCAGAGCGGCGGAAAAAGAGCTCGGGTCCACGGCACGCAGTTTGAGGAATTCAGAGTTTTCAAAGTCAATCATGGGGGTGACCTCCTATTCTAGCGTTAGGCCCATTATAGCACCCCAAAGGGCGGCTGTCCATGGTCGGGATTTTGGCCCCCTGGAAATAAAAACACCGCCAGAGCGGGCCCCGGCGGTGTTTTGATGATTCAGTTGTTTCAGTTGTTTGGGAGAGTGGCGCCCCGGCGCTTAGTAGAGCTTTGCGCCTGCGGGGATATTGTCGTCCAGCATCAAGAGGTTCAGGCCCTCGCTGCCGTCGTTCTCATAGACGGCGGAGATCAGCATGCCCTCGGAGTCGATGCCCATCATCTTGCGGGCGGGCAGGTTGGTGATGGCCACGCAGGTCTTGCCGATCAGCTGCTCGGGCTCATAGTACTCGTGGATGCCGCTCAGGATGGTGCGCTTGCGGTCGGTGCCGTCGTTCAGGGTGAACTTCAGCAGCTTCTTGGACTTGGGTACTGCGGTGCAGTCCTCGATCTTCACCACACGGAAATCGGACTTTGCGAAGGTCTCGAAGTCCACAAACTCCTCGAACAGGGGCTCCACCTTGATCTTGGACAGATCCAGGGCGGGGGCCTTCACCGGCTCAGAAGCAGCCGGGGCGGCAGCCTCGGCCTTGGGCTCCTCGGCGGGTTTGGGGGTGTCCAGGGGCTTCATGGTGGGGAAGAGCAGCACGTCCCGGATAGAAGCCGAGTCGGTCAGCAGCATCACCAGACGGTCCACGCCGAAGCCCAGGCCGCCCGTGGGGGGCAGGCCGTACTCCAGGGCGGTGACGTAGTCGTAGTCCACCTGGGCCTTGCAGTTGGGTTCCAGAGCCTTCCGCTCGGCCACCTGGCGCTCGAACCGGCCCTTCTGGTCGATGGGGTCGTTCAGCTCGCTGAAGGCGTTGCCGTACTCGGTGCAGTCGATGAAGTACTCAAACCGCTCGGTGAAAGCGGGGTCGTTCGGCTTGCGCTTGGCCAGGGGGCTGATCTCCACCGGGTAATCGTAGATGAAGGTGGGCTGAATCAGCTTGTCCTCAACGAAAGCGTCGAAGAACTCGGCCAGGATGGCGCCCTTGGTGGGGACCTCGGGCAGCTCCACGTTGTGGGCCTTGGCGGCGGCGATGGCGTCGGCGTCCGACTGCCAGTCGTAGTAATCCACGCCGGAATACTTCTTGACGGCCTCGATCATGGTCAGCCGCTCCCAGTGGCCCATGTCGATCTGCTTGCCCTGGTAGGGGATCACCAGGCTGCCGCAGATCTTGAGGGCCAGCCGCTTATACAGCTCCTCCACCAGGTCCATCATGCCGTGGAAGTCGGTGAAGGCCTGGTACAGCTCGATGGAGGTGAACTCGGGGTTGTGCTTGGGGTCCATGCCCTCGTTGCGGAAGATGCGGCCCACCTCGTAGACGCGGTCCATGCCGCCCACCACCAGCCGCTTGAGGTACAGCTCGGTCTCGATGCGGAGCACCATGTCCATATCCAGGGTGTTGTGGTGGGTGATGAAGGGACGGGCCGAAGCGCCGATCTCAAAGGGGGTCAGGATGGGGGTGTCCACTTCCAAAAAGCCCTTCTCGTCCAGGTAGGCGCGGATCTCTTTCAGGATCTGGCTGCGCTTGACGAAGGTGTCCTTGACCTCGGGGTTGGCGATCAGGTCCACATACCGCTGGCGGTAGCGGGTCTCGGTGTCGGTCAGGCCGTGGAACTTCTCGGGCAGGGGGCGCAGGCTCTTGGCCAGCAGGGTAATCTCCAGGGCGCGGACGCTCAGCTCGCCGGTCTTGGTGCGGAACACCTCGCCCCGAACGCCGATCACATCGCCCACGTCCAGTTTCTTGAAGGCGGCGTAAGACTCCTCGCCCAGCTCATCCCGGCGGACGTAGAGCTGGATATCGCCCTTATCGTCCCGCAGATGGGCAAAGCTGGCTTTGCCCATGACCCGCTTGGACATCATGCGGCCTGCCAGGCAGACGGTCTTGCCGGCGTCGGCCTCGTTGGGCAGCTCGGCAAACTCAGCCTTCAGGTCGGCAGAATAGGCGTCCTGGGGGTACTTGGTCAGGACAAAGGGGTCCTGGCCGGCGGCCTGCAGGTCGGCCAGCTTCTGGCGGCGGACCTGCACCTGCTCGCTCTCGCTGGGGCCGGCGGCAGGGTTATTCTTCTTTTCTTCCATTGGTGTCCTCCCTCGGATCAGTTCTTGCTGTGGGTGATGGACAGGACCTTGTAGACCACGGTGTGGCCGGAGGGCAGCAGGACATCGGCCTCCTCGCCGACAGCCTTGCCCAGCAGGGCGTGGCCCACGGGGCTCTCGTCGCTGATCTTGCCGCTCAGGGGGTCAGCCTCGGTGCGGCCCACGATGTCGTACTCCTCGGGGTCCTCGTCCTCCAGCTGGATGGTGACGTGGGTGCCCACCGAGACGCTGTCCACGCTCAGCTCGCTCTCGTCAATGACCCGGGCGTTCTTGACCATCTGCTCCAGCTCGGTGATGCGGTTCTCGACCAGACCCTGGGTGTTTTTCGCCTCGTCGTACTCGCTGTTCTCAGACAGGTCGCCGTGGCTGCGGGCCTCTTTGATCTCCTCGGCCAGTTCCTTGCGGCGGACGGTCTTGAGGTATTCCAGTTCTTCCTGCACGGCCTTGAGGCCGGCGGCAGACATTACGATTTCTTGTGCCATAGGTCTGAATCTCTCCTTAAAAATTATCAATTCACTTGCAGCCCGGCGGGCCGCATACGAATGCCATTTTGACCTATCCATTATAATAGCAAGCCGGGGGGTTGTCAACCGAAACAGGGCGATACACAATTGATAATTACAAATGGAGTTTACAGAACCTTTGACTGCCGCAATGTGGGCCTATCGTTTTCTGCTCAAGGTACAGCCCAGACGAAAAACTGCCGAGATTCAGGGTTTGTACGAAGCTCAAAACCCTAGGGGTTCGCAGCGCCTGCGACTGTCGCGACTCGGGCCTTGCGGTCCCCGCCCAAGCTACGGCGCGGATGAAAAAGCGCGAACGAAAAGGCCCCGCCGGCAGAGGGAAGTGCCGACAGGGCCCGGGGGAATGTCAGGGATCAGGGGTTAGAGGGGGATCAGTCGTCCGCGCTCTCGTCCAGGTTGCCCAGCTTCTTGGCCTGCTCCACAACGCCGGCCACCAGGTTCTCGGGCAGAACCTCGTACCGGGCGAACTCGGTGGTAAACCAGCCGCGGCCCTGGGTGGTCTGACGGATGAAGGTGGTGAAACTGGTCAGCTCGGCCAGGGGCACCTCGGCGATGATGGTCTGCAGGCCGTCCTCATCGGGCTCCATGCCCAGGACACGGCCGCGGCGCTTGGTCACGTCGCCCATCACGTCGCCGGTGTTGTCGTTGGGAACATGGGCTTTCAGGGTGTGGACGGGCTCCAGAATCACCGGGCCAGCCTCGGGCAGAGCGGCCTTGTAGGCCAGCTTGGCGGCCATGATAAAGGCCATTTCGGAGCTGTCCACCGGGTGATAGCTGCCGTCCAGCAGGGTGGCTTTCAGGCCCACCACCGGGTAGCCCGCCAGAACGCCCTTCTCGGCGGCCAGACGGACGCCCTTCTCGACAGCGGGGAAGAAGTTCTTGGGCACGCTGCCGCCGAAGACCTTCTCCTCAAAGACCACGCCGTCGCCCTCACAGGGCTCGAAGTTGATGATAACGTCGCCGAACTGGCCGTGGCCGCCGGTCTGCTTCTTGTGACGGCCCTGCTTTTGGCAGGCCTTGCGGATGGATTCGCGGTAGGCGATGCGGGGGGCCTCCAGGCCGATCTCGACGCCGAACTTGTTCTTCATCTTGGCCTTGACCACATCCAGATGCTGCTCGCCCAGACCGCCGATGATCTGCTGGTGGGTCTCTGCGTTGTTCTCGTAGCTCAGGGTGGGATCTTCTTCCATCAGGCGAGCCAGCGCGCTGGAGATCTTGCCCTCATCGCCCTTCTTGGCCACGGTGACCGCCATGAACAGGCTGGGCAGGGGGAAGACGGGGGCGGGCAGTTTCACCACACGGCTGGGATCACAGAGGGTGTCGCCGGTGCGGGCGCTGACCAGCTTGGCCACGGCGCCAATGTCGCCGGCGCCGATGGCGTCGGTCTCAATCTGCTTTTTGCCCGAAAGGAACATGGGCTTGCCCAGTTTCTCGGTCTCGCCGGTACGGGCATTTACCAGGTTCATGCCGGCGGTGACCTTGCCGCTGATGACCCGCAGATAGCTCAGTTTGCCCACGAAGGGATCGGCCACAGTCTTAAAGACATAGACAGCGGCGGGCTCGTCGTCGGAGCAGTGGAGCTCCACCGGCTCGCCATCGGCGTTCTCGGCCATGATGCCCTCGGCGTGGGCCGGGCTGGGCAGCAGTTTGTGCATATTATACAGCAGCATATCCAGAGCCTGCTGGTTCAGGGCGCTGCCGCAGAAAACGGGGGTAATCAGGCCGTCCTTGACGCCCTTGCGCATCCCCTCGACGATCTCCTCGGTGGTGAAGGGCTCGCCGCCGAAGAACTTCTCCATCAGCTCGTCGTCGGTCTCGGCGATGGCCTCGCTCATGGCCTCGATCAGGCCCTGGAACCGGTGGCCGATGTCGGGCAGATCGATCTGAATCTGCTTGCCGCTCTCATACTTGAACGCCTTCTGGCTGAACAGGTTGATGTACACGGTGGTGCCGTCGTCCAGCTTGGCGGGAACGACGCAGGGGCAGACGGTGGAGCCGAACTTGATCTTCATATCCTCCAGGATCTTGAAGTAGTTGGTGTTCTCCAGGTCGCTCTTGGTGACGAAAACCATGGTGGCCTTGCCGTTCTTGCGGGCCAGCTGGAAGGCTTTCTCGGCGCCCACGGTGACGCCGCTGCGGCTGGACACGCAGACCAGAACGCTCTCGGCGGCGCGGATGCCCTCGTATTCGCCGGCCTCAAAGTCGAACAGGCCCGGTGCGTCGATCAGGTTGTACTTGATGCCATCATATTCCACCGGGACGACGGCGGCCGACAGGCTGGTCTTGCGCTTGATCTCCTCGGGGTCGAAGTCGGAAACGGTGGTGCCGTCTTCTACACGGCCCATACGCTCAGCAGCGCCCGAAAAATAGACCAATGCCTCGGTCAGCGTAGTCTTGCCGCTGCCGGCATGGCCTGCAATCAAAATATTGCGGATATTGTTGTTTGCGTATTTCATCGGTTCTTCCCTCATTTCCGCCTTGCGGAGCGTCCTCTCCGCTTTTGTGGCATATTTTACAAAGATAATACCACGACAAAGCTGAATTTTAAATAGAATGAATCAATTTTTTAGCAAAGTGACCGCCAAAATTCGGACAAAAGGTTTGTGCACTTTGCCCGCCCAGCGGGAAAATTGATTGTAATTCGTCGGCATTTGGGCTATAATTGCAGCGACAGCCCAGCCATTCTTTGACCCGGCCGGGCGGCTGAAACATAAGGGGGAGCCGCAATGAAGCGCACCGATTACATCAACTGGGACGAATATTTTATGGGGATCGCTCTTTTGACCGCCATGCGGTCCAAGGACCCGAGCAGCCAGGTGGGGGCCTGCATCGTCAGCCCGGAGAACAAGATCCTCTCTCTGGGTTACAATGGTATGCCCATCGGCTGCGACGACGACGCCATGCCCTGGGAGCGGGAGGGCTCGCCCCTGGACACCAAATACATGTACGTCTGCCACGCCGAGCTGAACGCTATCCTGAACAGCGCCCACAACAATTTGAAAGGGGCCCGGGTGTATGTCACCCTCTTCCCCTGCAACGAGTGCACCAAGGCCATCATCCAGTCGGGGATTCAGGAAGTGGTCTATTACAGCGATAAGTACCACGACTCCGATTCCAGCGTGGCAGCCCGCTTCATGTTCAAAAAGGCCGGTGTCCGCCTGACGCCCTACACCAACACCGAACGCAAAATTGAGTTGACTCTTTAATCCGCGCCGTAGCCTGGGCGGGAACCGCAAGGTCCGCGCCGCGACAGTTTTTCGTCCGCGCCGTAGCCTGGGCGGGAACCGCAAGGTCCGCGCCGCGACAGTTTTTCGTCCGCGCCGTAGCCTGGGTGGAAACCGCAAGGTCCGCGCCGCGACAGCCGGAACCGCTGCGAACCCCCAGGGTTTTGGGGCCCGTGCAGACCTGTGCCGGGCGCCTTTTTTGTCCGGGTTTTACTTTGCGCGAACAGGATTTCAATAAACATCTTGAAACATCTTGACCCGGCGGCCTTCCGGGACTATAATAACTGCATATTTATACGATGATATAGCCACGAAAGGGATGATTATACATGAACATGAAGAACCGCAGCTTTTTGAAGCTTCTGGACTACACCCCCGAGGAGATCGGCGAACTGCTGGACCTGGCCGCAAAGCTCAAGGCCGAAAAGAAGGCGGGCATCCGCCACGACACCCTCCGGGGCAAGAATATCGCCCTGATTTTCGAGAAGACCTCCACCCGCACCCGGTGCAGCTTTGAGGTGGCGGCCCACGATCTGGGGATGGAGGTTACCTATCTGGACCCCTCCGGCAGCCAGATTGGAAAAAAGGAATCCATCGCCGACACCGCCCGGGTGCTGGGCCGGATGTTCGACGGCATCGAGTACCGGGGCTACGGCCAGGAGATTGTGGAGGAGCTGGCCCACTATGCCGGTGTCCCCGTCTGGAACGGCCTGACCAATGAATTTCACCCCACCCAGATTCTGGCCGACTTCCTCACCATCCGGGAGCACTTCGGCCATCTGAAGGGAATCAACTTTGTCTATTTCGGCGATGCCCGCTATAACATGGGCAACAGCCTGATGGTGGGCTGCGCCAAGATGGGCCTGAACTTCACGGCCTGCGCCCCCGCCAAGTACCAGCCCGACCCGGCTCTGGTGGCCCAGTGCCAGGCCATCGCCGCCCAGACCGGGGCTACCATCCGGTTTGAGACCGATCCCCACAAGGCCGCCCAGGGCGCCGACGTCCTCTACACCGACGTGTGGGTCTCCATGGGCGAGCCGGTGGAGGTCTGGGCCGAGCGGATCGCCGACCTGGCCCCCTACCAGATCAACCAGGAGCTGATGGAGCTGGCTGGGCCCCAGGCGGTGTTCATGCACTGCCTGCCCGCTTTCCACGACCACAAGACCACTGTGGGCAAGGAGATGGGCGAGCGGTTCGGCCGGGACGCCATGGAGGTCACCGACGAGGTGTTCGAGGGCCCCCAGAGCATCGTGTTTGACGAGGCCGAAAACCGGATGCACACCATCAAGGCGGTCATGGCTGCTACCCTGGGTTACGAGGGGTAATCAAAACTTCTGAGACAAAAACACCCGCTGGGGAGAACCCGGCGGGTGTTTTTATTGGTTATTATTTTCAGAGCCGCAGCAGCCCGGCCTGGAGCAGGCGGCGGCGGATCAGGGCCCCCAGAGGGACGCTGACGGCGATCTTTAAAAGGTCGAAGGGGATGAAGGGCCAGACGCAGACGGTCAAGGCATAGCCCAGATCACACTGCATCTGGATCACAAACCAGGCGGTGCCCAGTACATAGCTGGCCGCGATGCCCAGTGCCATGCCCACCGCCGAGGGCAGGGGACGGCCGTTGCTGTGCTCAATGAACCAGCCGCCGATGCAGGCGGTCAGCAAAAAGCCCACCAGATAGCCGCCGGTGGGGCCCGCCAGCTTGGCCAGCCCGGCGCCGTAGCCGGAAAAGACGGGCAGCCCCACCGCACCCAGCAGCAGATAGACCAAAACGCTCAGGGTACCCAGCCGGGCGCCCAGCAGCCAGGCGGCCAGGCAGATCACCAGGTTGGTCAGGGAGATGGGCACCGCCCCGATGGGGACGGACAAAGGCCCCAGAACGCACATGACGGCGGTCATCAGGGCGGTGACCGAGAGCTGGGCGGGGGTCAGGGTGAATTTATGTTCTTTCATGACGGCATCACACTTCCTTTTTTATATGAAAGTATAGCGGCCCGAGGCGCTGGGGTCAACCCTCCCGGGCGGCGGCCCGCAGGGTTTTTTCCAGTTCCAGGGCGGCGACGCTCAAAGGACGGCTCTTGTCCTTCACCAGGCTGATCCACCGGGCGGGGATGGGCTGATCCAGGCTCAGCTGGATGACTTCCCCTTTTTCGAGAGGGCCCCGGGCCAGCTCCATGGGCACAAACCCCAGCCCCAGCCCGTACCGCACCATGGGAAGGATCTGGTCGGCGGTGGCGGCCTGGATATCAGGGGAGAGGGTGAGACCCTGCTGGGCAAAGAGCTGGCCGAAAAAGGTATAGGTAGAGCTGCCCGGCCCCAGGCAGACCAGGGGCAGGTCCGCCACCTCCTGAAGGGTCAGGGGCCGGGCGGCCAGATCGGCATACTCCGGCCCGGCCACCAAAACATCCTGGGTGGGGCGCAGGGGGATCTCCGCCAGCGGTTTAGAAATTTCGTCGCAGGGGGTGCAGACCACTGCCAGTTCCACCAGCCCTGCCCGCAGGGCCGCCACCGCCTGGGGGGAGGAGTGGTTGGTGATCTGGAACCGGACCCCCGGGTGCTGCTGGCGGAATCGCCGAAGCACCGGCAGCAAAAGCCCATGCAGGGCAGTTTCGCTGGCCCCGATGGACACCGATCCGCTCTGGAGGCTGCGGCTGCCCGCCAGCTCGTACTCGGCGGCCTGCAGTTGTTCCTGCATGATCTGGACGTGGGCAAAGAGCTTTTCCCCCTCGGGGGTCAGGGTCACCCCCCGATGGGAGCGCTGGAACAGCCGGCACCCCAATTCCCGCTCCAGGGCGTTGATGGTGCGGGTGACGTTGGGCTGGTTGCTCTGGAGCGCATGCGCCGCCCGGGTCAGGCTCTGGTAACGCGCCACATAATAGAAAATCCGGTAGTAGTCGTAGGGGATGGACATGGTCTCACCTCGAAAATATGTCAAAAGCTGATGCCAGCCATACAAAAAATACCTTTTACATATGCCTGCAAAAAAATTATAATTCTTTTTGGCAAAAAATACAACAGTCGCTTTGTGAAAAAGCGGATGGAATGGGAGGAGATATTTCATGAATAAGGATTTAACGGTAGGCAACCCTTATACCGTGCTCTGGCGGTTCTGCCTGCCCATGTTCGGCAGCGTGATCTTCCAGCAGTTATATAACATTGCGGACAGCCTGGTGGCGGGCAAGTTTGTGGGCGAGAACGCCCTGGCCGCCGTGGGCAACAGCTACGAAATTACCCTGATTTTCATTGCCTTCGCCTTCGGGTGCAACATCGGCAGCTCGGTGGTGGTCTCCCGGTTCTTCGGCGCCAAGAACTACTCCGAGATGAAGACCGCCGTCTCCACCTCCATGATCGGCTGTGCGGTGCTCTGCGCCGCCCTGATGGGGGTGGGCCTGCTGGGCAGCGACGCTTTGCTCCGGCTCATCAACACCCCCGCCGAGATCCTGGCGGATTCGGAGCTGTATCTGGACATCTATGTGCTGGGCCTGCCCTTCATGTTCTTTTATAATGTAGCCACCGGCATCTTCTCGGCCCTGGGCGACAGCAAGACCCCCTTCTACTTCCTGGCGGCCTCCTCTACGGCCAACATTGCGGTGGATATCCTCTTTGTCACCGCCTTCGATATGGGGGTTGCGGGCGTTGCCTGGGCAACCTTCCTCTGCCAGAGCATCAGCTGCGTGCTGGCCCTGTGGGTGGTGTTCCGGCGTCTCAAGGGCGTCCACACCGAGGGCAAGATGGTTTGGTTCTCCTGGAAGATGCTCCGGACCATCGCCGTGGTGGTGGTGCCCAGCATTTTGCAGCAGAGCTTTATCTCGGTGGGCAACATCGTGATTCAGTCGGTCATCAACAGCTTCGGCGCCAGCGTCATCGCGGGCTACTCCGCCTCCATCAAGTTGAATAACCTGGTGGTCACTTCCTTCACCACCCTGGGCAACGGCATCTCCAACTACACCTCCCAGAACATGGGCGCCCAGAAAATGGACCGGGTGCGGGAGGGCTTTGTCTCCGGCATGAAACTGGTCTGGGCCATCTGCCTGCCCCTGGTGGCCCTCTACTTCTTCGCGGGGCGGTGGCTGCTTTACCTCTTCATGAACGACACCGCCAGCGCCATGGCCACCGAGACCGGCCTGCTCTTCCTTCGGATTGTGGCTCCCTTCTACTTTGTGGTCTCGGCAAAGTTGGTGGCCGACGGCGTGCTCCGGGGCTGCGCCATGATGGGCCGCTTTATGGTGGCCACCTTCACCGACCTGATCCTGCGTGTGGCCCTGGCCATCTTCCTGTCGGGCACTGCCCTGGGCTCCACCGGCATCTGGCTGGCCTGGCCCATCGGCTGGGCGGTGGGCGCAGCGGTCTCCCTGGTGTTCTATTATACCGCCGTGGCCCGGGCGCCCCAGAGTGAACAAATCTGTGCAGAAGCGTGAATTTTTCTTGAGCGGATTTTGCCGAAGTTGAATAGAATCGCATAACGAAAGTAAAATTTGTTCAACCTGACAATAAAATCAGCTCATCTATGAAAAAACTATGTCTGCTTTGTGAATTGCAGCAAAATTGGCGGACAGCTATAATGATACCAAGCAAGGAGGTTTACGGAGAGAGGCCTCCTTGCTCTGTCTTTTCAGGCAGTCACACAGCAAAATGAACGACTAATGGAGGGTATACATATGAAAAAGCTGATTTCCCGCCGTCAGTTCCTGGCTGCTGCCGGCGTTGTGGCCGCAGCTGGTGCGCTGAGCGCATGCGGTTCTTCTTCCAGCACGGCGGGTTCCGCCGCCGCCTCTGCCGGTGATACCATCAAGGTGGGCGTTCTGGCTCCCCTGACCGGCGAGGTTTCCAACTACGGCCTGGCTGTCTCCAACGGCGTGCAGCTGTACCTGGAGCAGGTCAATGAGGCCGGCGGCATCAACGGCAAGCAGATCGAAGTTATCCTGATGGATGAGCAGGGCGACGCCACCCAGGCAGTCAACTGCTTCACCCAGATGGTGGACGAGGGCATCACCGGCCTGATCGGCGATGTCACCACCGCCCCCACCCTGGCGGTCGTGGCCGAGAGCCAGGACTACAATATGCCCATGGTGACCGCCTCCGCCACCGCCGAGGCTGTGACCTACGACGCCGAGACCGACACCGTTTACTCGAACGTCTTCCGCACCACCTTCACCGACCCCTACCAGGGCATCAAGATGGCGGATTACGCTTACGAGAAGCTGGGCTACCGCAAGGCCGCCGTCATCTTCCAGAAGGGCGCCGACTACAACGAGGGCCTGGCAGAGAACTTTGAGATCGAGTTCGAGGCCAACGGCGGCGAGATCGTCGCCTCCGAGAGCTACTCCAAGGGCGACGTGGACTTCAAGACCCAGCTGACCACCATCCTGGGCAAGAACCCCGAGGTCGTCTTCTGCCCCAACTACTACGAGGATGTGGGCCAGATCCTGGCTCAGGCCGAGAGCGTTGGCCTGGATGTGCCTTTCCTGGGCGGCGACGGCTGGGACGGCGTGGCCGGCTACGCCACCGCAGACCAGCTGAAGGACAGCTACTTCTGCGCCAACTACGCTGTGGGCGCGGCTCCTGAGTTCGAGAGCGCCTACGAGGAGAAGTACGGCGAGGCATACCCCAACGGCTTCGCGCCCCTGGGCTACGACGCCGCCGTCACCCTGTGCTACGGCATCCAGGCCGCCGAGGAGGCTGGTCTGGAGCCCGCTACCGACGAGTACAAGCAGGCCGTGATCGACGCCATCAAGAACGGCACCATCGAGGGCGTCACCGGCAGCTTTACCTTTGACGAGCACAACAACCCCATCAAGACCGCGGCGATCCTGACCTTTGAGAACGGCGAGGCTGTCCTGAAAGAGCAGTACTAATCCGGGCCTTGGGCATAAAGGACGTATGAACCCTGCGGAGATCGCTCGAACCGAAGTGCTCGGAGGTCTCCGCATTTTTCATGGTTTCAAAATTCGGGCGCGCCCGCGCCCTGAAGAAAGGATGTATCTGGAACAATGACCGTGTTCTTTAGTCAGCTGATCAACGGCCTTTCCCTGGGCAGCATCTACGCGCTGATTGCACTGGGTTACAGCATGGTGTACGGCATTATCCTGCTGCTCAACTTTGCCCACGGCGACATCATCATGGTGGGCGCCTATATGTCCTGGTTCGTCATGAGCCAGCTGGGCCTGGGCCCGGTGGCGGCGGTCTGCGCCTCCATCATCACCTGTACGGTGCTGGGCGTGGTGATCGAAAAGATCGCCTATACCCCCCTGCGGGGCGCACCCCGTATCTCCCTGCTGATCACCGCCATCGGCGTCTCCTTTTTCCTGGAGTACACCACCGAGCTTTTGCTGGGCTCGGGGGCCAAGGTGATCCCGGCCTACTTTGAGAGCAAAGTCTTCCGCCTGGGGGATGTCAACCTGGGCCTGACCGCCATCATCACCCTGACGGTGACGGTGGCCTCCATGCTGGTGCTTTCCTTCCTGGTGCGGCAGACCAAGCTCGGCAAAGCCATGCGGGCCGTCTCGGAGGATATGGACGCCGCCCGGCTGATGGGCGTCAACGTCAACAGCACCATCTCCTTCACCTTTGCGGTGGGTTCGGCTCTGGCTGGCATCGGCTCGGTGCTTTACTGCTGCAGCTACCCCCAGGCGACCCCCACCATGGGCTCCATGCTGGGCCTGAAAGCCTTCGTTGCCGCCGTTCTGGGCGGCATCGGCTCCATCCCGGGGGCCATGATCGGCGGCATCGCCATCGGCCTGTGCGAGAGCTTCGTCTCGGCCATCGGCCTGTCGGCCTGGCGTGACGCCGTCACCTTTGCGATCCTGATTCTGGTGCTGCTGATTAAGCCCACCGGCTTTATGGGCCGCAAGGTGCAGGAAAAGGTCTAAGGAGGGGGTTAAATCATGTACACTGTCAAACGCAAAACCCTCAAGATGCAGCTGCGCTACTCCATCAATGCAGTGCTGATCTGCGTTTTGTTCCTGGTACTCAACTATCTGACCCAGAACGTCCTGTCCACCTACCAAAATAAGGTTCTGCTGCTGGTGGGCATCAACATCATTCTGGCGGTCTCTCTGAACGTGGCCACCGGCTACCTGGGCCAGCTGCCCCTGGGTCACGCGGGCTTTATGGCGGTGGGTGCTTACACCTGCGCCCTCTTCACCAAGTACAGCCCCCTGCCGGAGAACCTCAACGGCCTGTCCTTCGCCCTGGGCCTGGCCCTGGGCGCCCTGATGGCCGGTCTCTTCGGTGTGGCCATCGGCATCCCCGCCCTGCGACTCACCGGCGACTATCTGGCCATCCTGACCCTGGGCTTCGGCGAGATCATCCGGATCACCCTGAACAACATCGACGACGTGCTGGGGTACGACCTGTTCTACGGCGCCAAGGGACTGAAGAACATTCCCAAGTACTCCAACTACTGGACGGTCTTTGTCTGCGTGGTCATCACCTGCTTTGCCATCCACGCCATGATGAAGTCTCGCCACGGCCGGGCGATTCTGGCCATCCGGGACAACGAGATCGCCGCCGAGTCCTGCGGCATCCAGACCACCTACTATAAGGTCATGGCCTTCTCCTTCTCGGCGGCCTTTGCGGGTCTGGCGGGCGGCCTCTACGCCTGCTACCTGGGCGTTCTGGACCCGTCCAGCTTCGGCTTCATGAAGTCCATCGAGATCCTGGTCATGGTGGTTCTGGGCGGCATGGGCTCCATGCTGGGCTCCATCCTCTCGGCCAGCGTGCTGACCATTCTGCCCGAGGCTCTGCGCAGCTTCGCCGATTACCGAATGGTGATTTACTCCCTGGTGCTGGTCTTTATGATGATCTTCCGCCCGGGCGGATTGCTGGGCAGCTATGACTTCTCCCTGAGCCGCATCATCGAAAAGGTTATGAACCGGAAAGGAGAGCGCTGAGCCATGAGCGATAAACTGTATAGTATTCCTTCCGGCGGTTTCCTGACCGAGCGGGACAAGGACAAGCGCCCCATCCTGGACGTGCGTGAACTGGGCATCGACTTCGGCGGCCTGACCGCCGTGGATGGCTTTAACCTGATGATCGGCCGCAACGAGATCACCGGCCTGATCGGCCCCAACGGTGCGGGCAAGACCACCGTCTTTAACCTCTTGACCAACGTCTACCAGCCCACCCGGGGCTCCATCCTGCTGGATGGCGTGCCCACCGCCGGCAAAAAGGCCTATCAGGTCAACCGGATGGGCGTGGCCCGTACCTTCCAGAACATCCGCCTGTTCAAGGACCTGTCGGTGATCGACAACGTCCGGGTGGGCCTGCACGAGTCCATGAACTACAACCTGGCCTCGGCGGTCTTCCGGATGCCCTCCTTCTGGAAGCAGGAGAAGCGCACCACCGAGGAGGCCCTGGAGCTGCTGGACCTGTTCCACATGGCCGACCTGGCCGAGACCACCGCGGGCAGTCTGCCTTATGGCGCCCAGCGCCGTCTGGAGATCCTGCGGGCCCTGGCCACCCGTCCGAAGCTCTTGCTGCTGGACGAGCCCGCCGCCGGCATGAACCCCTCTGAGACCGCCGAGCTGATGGAGACCATCCGCCGGATCCGGGAGGAGTTCGACCTGGCCATCCTGCTGATCGAGCACGACATGAACCTGGTCATGGGCATCTGCGAGGGCATTGCGGTGCTGAACTTCGGCCGGGTTATCGCCAAGGGCACCCCGGACGAGATCCGCAACAATCCCCAGGTCATCGAGGCCTATCTGGGCAAAAAGGAGGGCTGAGCCATGGCCGAAACGATGCTGAAAGTTGAGAACATCAACGTCTATTATGGCAACATCCACGCCATCAAGGATATTTCCTTCCAGGTCAACCAGGGCGAGATCGTCACCCTGATCGGCGCCAACGGCGCGGGCAAATCCACCACCCTGAAAACCATCTCCGGCCTGCTCCACCCCAAGACGGGCGAAATTGTCTACCAGGGCAAGAACATCCGGGGGATGCGGGCCCACAAGATCGTGGAGTCCGGCCTGGCCCAGGTGCCTGAGGGGCGCCGGGTCTTCCTCCACATGAGCGTGGAGGAGAACCTGGAGATGGGCGGCTTTACCCAGCCGGCTAATACCATCGCCCCCAACATGGAGAAGGTTTACACCCTCTTCCCCCGGCTGAAGGAGCGCCGCCGCCAGATGGCGGGCACCCTGTCCGGCGGCGAACAGCAGATGCTGGCCATGGGCCGCGCCCTGATGAGCGGGGCCTCCATGCTGATGCTGGACGAGCCCTCCATGGGCCTGTCGCCCCTGCTGGTGCAGGAGATTTTCAAGATCATCCAGGACGTCCACAAGCAGGGCATGACCATCCTGCTGGTGGAGCAGAACGCCCAGATGGCCCTTTCCATCGCCGACCGGGCCTATGTGCTGGAAACCGGCCGGATCGTCATGGAGGGCACCGGCAAAGAGCTCCTCACCAACGAGGAGGTCAGCAAGGCCTATCTGGGCGGCTGATCGCAGCCCATAAACAGGAGGGAGCGAAAATGTGCGGGGGTATTATCTGCCAAAAAATTGCAGCAGCCCATGTGAACGTTTGAAAAACCAGTTTTAGATGTTTGCATGGGAGATACCGCAATGAAAGAGAATCACTACGACAACGAAACCTTTTTCCAGAAATACAGCCAGATGACCCGTTCCCAACAGGGCCTGCAAGGAGCCGGGGAGTGGTCCGAGCTCCAAAAGCTGCTGCCGGATTTCCGGGGCAAGCGGGTGCTGGATCTGGGCTGCGGCTACGGCTGGCACTGCAAATACGCGGCGGACCAGGGGGCGTTCTCGGTGCTGGGCACCGACCTCTCGGAGAAGATGCTCCAAAGGGCCGGGCAGCTCAACCCCGCGCCCCAGATCACCTATCAGCGGGCCGCCATGGAGGACCTGCGCTTTGCAGCGGGCAGCTTCGAAGTGGTCTTGAGCTCCCTCGCCTTCCACTATGTGGAGGCGTTCGGGCTCCTGGTGGAGCGGATTTACAGCTGGCTGGCCCCGGGCGGGGACTTCGTCTTTTCGGTGGAGCACCCAGTCTTTACCGCTTACGGCAGCCAGGACTGGTACTACAACGAAAAAGGGGAGATCCTCCACTTCCCGGTGGATAACTACTATTACGAGGGTCAGCGGGAGGCCATTTTCCTGGGGGAAAAGGTGGTTAAATACCACCGGACCCTGACCACCTATCTGGACACCCTGCTCCGGGCGGGGTTTGAGCTGTGCCGGATTGTGGAGCCCCAGCCCCCCGAGAATATGATGGATCTACCGGGGATGAAGGACGAAATGCGCCGCCCCATGATGCTCCTAGTGTCGGCCCGGAAAAAGTAAAATCCAGCTTCTCTTCTACCGGCTGCTTCGGCGGCCGGTATTTTTCTGCCCGATTATTACAGATCGGAATGGATGCCCCGGCGGGGACACCTCCCGGGCACTGGTAATATAAACAAAAAAGCGCGGGCCGTTTTTACGCAGCTCGCGCTTTTTATACGTTTTGTAGAATTAGCCTTGAGGATAACGCTCTGTTCCCAGCAGCTGTTCCGCCCGCCGGACGGCCTCGTCGGTGGGGGTGGGCACCCCATCCAGGGGATAGGGGATGCCCAGCTGCTTCCACTTAAAGACCCCCAGGGTGTGGTAGGGGAGGACCTCCACCCGCTCCACCGTTTTCAGACTGGCGATGAACTCGCCCATCTGTTTGAGCCCCGCCTCGTCGTCGGTCAGGCCGGGCACCAGCACATGCCGGATCCAGAGGGGGATGCCCTTGTCCGAGAGGTACCGGGCCAGGGCCAGGATGTTCTCGTTGGTCCGGCCGGTGAGGGCCCGGTGCTTTTCCGGGTCCATCTCTTTCAGGTCCAACAGAACCAGGCTGGTGGATTCCAGCAGCTTGTTAAACCGGGCCAGATAGGCCGGGTCCTCGGGGCGGAAGGGCTGCCCTGCCGTGTCCAGGGCGGTGTGGACGCCCTTCTCCCGGGCCAGCCGGAACAGCTCGGTGACAAAGTCCAGCTGCAACAGGGGCTCGCCTCCGCTGACGGTGATGCCGCCCTTTTTGCCCCAGTAGTTGCGGTACCGCCAGACGTAGCGGAACAGGTCCCCGGCGGTCCATTCCTGGCCGCCGCAGCCCTGGCCGCAGGCCCAGGTCTCGGGGTTATGGCAGTACTTGCACCGGAGGGCGCAGCCCTGCAAAAAGACCACGAACCGGACCCCCGGGCCGTCCACCGAGCCGAAGCTCTCCAGGGAGTGGACCAGCCCCTTTGTCTCACATGCTTGCATGGCAGGTGCGGGCGATGACGTCCATCTGCTGCTCGCGGGTCAGGTCGATGAACTTGACCGCGTAGCCCGAGACACGGATGGTGAAGTTGGCGTACTCCTCCTTCTCGGGGTGCTCCATGGCGTCCAGCAGCTTCTCTTTGCCAAAGACGTTAACGTTCAGGTGGTGGGCGCCCTGGTCAAAGTAGCCGTCCATCACCTGGACCAGGTTCTCCACCCGCTCGGCCTCGCTGTGGCCCAGAGCGTCGGGGTTGATGGTCTGGGTATTGGAGATGCCGTCCAGAGCCCAGTGATAGGGCAGCTTTGCCACCGAGTTCAGGCTGGCCAGCAGGCCGTTCTGCTCCGCGCCGTAGCTGGGGTTGGCGCCCGGGGCGAAGGGAGTGTATGCCTTCCGCCCATCGGGCAGAGCGCCGGTGTACTTGCCGTAGACCACGTTGGAGGTGATGGTCAGGATGGAGGTGGTGGCCTCCGAGTTGCGGTAGGTGTGGCGCTTCTTGATCATCTCCAGGAAGGTCCGCAGCAGCCAGACGCCGATCTCGTCGGCCCGGTCGTCGTCGTTGCCGTACTTGGGGAACTCGCCCTCGATGACGTAGTCCACCACCAGGCCGGCCTCGTTCCGGACGGTCTTGACCTTGGCGTACTTGATGGCGCTCAGGGAGTCGATCACGTGGGAGAAGCCTGCGATGCCGGTGGCGAAGGTGCGGCGGACGTCGGTGTCGATGAGGGCCATCTCGGCTTCCTCATAGTAGTACTTGTCGTGCATGTATTGGATCAGGTTCAGCACATTGACATACAGCCCGGCCAGCCAGTCCAGCATCTGGACGTACTTGGGCAGGACCTCGTCGTAGTTCAGGTACTCGCTGGTGATGGGGGCGTACTGGGGGCCCACCTGTTCGCCGTTCTTCTCGTCCACGCCGCCGTTGATGGCGTAGAGCAGGCACTTGGCGAGGTTCGCCCGGGCGCCGAAGAACTGCATCTCCTTGCCGGTCTGGGTGGCGGACACGCAGCAGCAGATGGAGTAGTCATCGCCCCAGACCGGCTTCATCACGTCGTCGTTCTCGTACTGCACCGAGCTGGTGTTGATGGACACCTTGGCGGCGTACTTCTTGAAGTTCTCGGGCAGGGCCGAGGAGTAGAGGACGGTCAGGTTGGGTTCGGGGGCGGGGCCCATGTTCTCCAGGGTGTGGAGGAAGCGGTAGCAGGTCTTGGTGACCATGCTGCGGCCGTCCATCCCGATGCCGCCCACTTCCAGGGTAGCCCAGACCGGGTCGCCGGAGAAGAGCTGGTTGTAGCTGGGGATGCGGGCGAACTTGACCATCCGGAACTTCATGACCATGTGGTCGATCAGCTCCTGGGCCTGGGTCTCGGTCAGCAGGCCCCGCTCCAGATCCCGCTGGATGTAGATATCCAGGAAGGTGGAGATCCGGCCCACGCTCATGGCGGCGCCGTTCTGGGTCTTGATGGCGGCCAGATAGCCGAAGTAGAGCCACTGGCAGGCCTCCTTGGCGTTCTGAGCGGGCTGAGAGATGTCGTAGCCGTAGGCCTCGGCCATCTTCTTCATCCCCTTCAGGGCGGAGATCTGGCGGGCCACTTCCTCCCGCAGGCGGATCACGTCGTCGGTCATGGTGCCGTCGCCGCAGTTGGCCAGATCGTGCTGCTTTTCCTCGATCAGGCGGTCGATGCCGTAGAGGGCCACCCGGCGGTAGTCGCCCACGATCCGGCCGCGGCCGTAGGTGTCGGGCAGGCCGGTGATGATGTGGCTGTGGCGGGCCTTCTTCATCTCGGGGGTGTAGGCGTCAAACACCGCCTGGTTGTGGGTGCGGGTGTAGTCGGTGAAGATCTTGTGCAGCTCGGCGCTGGGCTGATAGCCGTAGGTGGTGCAGGCCTGCTCGGCCATTTTAATGCCGCCGTAGGGCATAAAGGCACGCTTGAGGGGTTTATCCGTCTGCAGGCCGACGATCTGTTCCAGATCCTTGAGGGCTTCGTCGATGTAGCCGGGGCCGTAGGCGGTCAGGCTGCTGACCACTTCGGTCTCCATGTCCAGCACGCCGCCCTTGGCACGCTCGGCCTTCTGCAGCTGCTGCAAAGCGCCCCAGAGCTTGTCGGTGGCTTCGGTGGGGCCGGCCAGGAACGACTCATCCCCGTTATAAGGGGTGTAGTTCTTCTGGATGAAATCCCGGACGTTGACTTCTTCTTTCCAGATGCGGCCCTCAAAGCCTTCCCACTGGGTATAATCCTTCATGAGTAACCTCCTGATTTTTATAGTTAGAAAACGCTAACCACTCGGAGTTATAGAAAGGGCCCGTACACAACGCAAAGGGCCCTTGATAACCGGAATGGTCTTTCCTGCCGGGGGTTGGACGCGCCCAGCCGCACCGGCTGTATTTATAATAACATGAAACCATAAAAAAGCAAGAGGGGGAGGGGGACTTTGGGCATCGAGAAATTTTGCCAGCCAAAACCCCATTTTTTGTGTATATAGCACAAGTCACCCACAAGATACAGGATTTTCGCCTCGGGGTGCGAATTCCTCTTGACAGGCGCGACGGGATATGGTATTCTTTGGGTGCAGCAAGGTTAGATAAAGCTAACTTAGTGGAGAGAAAATTCTTCCGCTGCGCCATTCCTCCATTCTATTTTTCATTTTCTCCTTTCCCCGGGCGGATGCGGCGCGGCTTATGGTTTGCGCCCGCTGTATCCCCCACCAAGGCAGAAAAAGCGGGGCCCCGGTCTGACCAGCCGGATCGCCCCGCTTTTTATCTTGTAAGGAGTGGTTCAGGCTTTGTCCTGAGGCTCGGCCCCCAGACGGTGCTGAATCAGGAAGAAGGCCACGGCGCTCATGGCGAAGGTCAGGTAATAGCTGGCCAGCCGGTAGAGCACCAGCGCCGACATAGCGCCGCTGGCCCCCAGAAAGCTCTGGAACACCAGCAGAAAAGCGGTCTCAATGGAGCCCATCCCCGCCACGTTGGGCAGGGCGTTGGAGAGCAGCATCATCAGCGCCGCCAGCATCTGGGCCTGCCAGAAGCCCAGGGGTTCCAGCCCCATAAACCGGATGCCCAGCCAGGGGATGGTGTAGAGCAGGGACAGCTTGACCAGCTGAATGCCCAGCAGCCGCAGACAGAGGGGCTTGTTGGCCAGCAGGCGGCGGCTCTCGCCCCCCAGCTCGTTGAGCTGTTCGGTCCAGCCGGCCCGGCGCTTCTGCCAGGCTTCGGACTTGGGCAGAAGGTTCATGGCCCGGATCACCAGCCCCTGAACCCGGGCGCTGGCGCAGACCAGAATCAAAGCCAGGATGATGGCGGCCACCACCGCACAGGCGGGCAGGAGGTATTGGGCCGCCTCACGGGCGCCGCCCAGAAACCATTCCATTTGGAAAAACAGCAGACACAGCCCGTATAAAAGCACCGCTGTTTTATGGAAAACATAGGCCAGAGTCAGCAGACCTACGCCGGGGCCCACCATCACGCCGCAGCGGTAGAGGTAGTAGCCCTGCATGGGCAGAGTGCCGGCTCCAAAAGTGACCACGTTGCCGAAGGTGCCCAGCAGCGTCGCCCCCACACCCTGGCGGTAGGTGAAATCGGGTTTGCGGCTGCGGAGCATCTGCTGGGCGATCAGCCCGTCCAAAAGGGGAAAACTGGCCCCCAGGGCCAGCAGAAGCAGGGCCTGGGGCAGGGTGATCTGCTTCAGGGCGGCCTGGATCTCGTCCAGATGATCCTTGAACAGATAGAACATGAGGACCGTCAGCGCCAGCAAAACCAGCAGGGAAAGCAGCGCCCGCTTGCCGGAAGGGCGGCTGGAAGAAGATTCCGAATCCATCATAGAAAACTCCTTTCTCCGCCCGGCGGCCGGGGCCCTGGGGCGGAATATAGTCTAGTATAGCACAACCGATGGCAAAAGTTTACCGCCTGAATGTGAATTTTCTGTCTGAAAACAGCGCAAAACAGCCCGGAGAGGAAGAGCTCTCCGGGCTGGAATGGCTTGACGTTATTCCTCGGGGGCTTTGTCGAACTCCTGCACATAGGTGGTGAGGGTTTCTTCAAAAGCCCGGGGGGAGTAATATTTTTCGTAGAGGGTGCGGCAGGCCGACTGCATCCCGGCCAGCTGTTCAGGGTGGTCGATGGCGTACTGGAGCCGCTGGGCCAGCTGCGCGGGGTCGTCGTCCCGGTAGATGAAGCCGTCCACCCCTTCAGTGACCAGGCCGGCGGTGCCGGTGTGCTCCGAGACGATGGAAGGTTTGCCGAAGATCAACCCCTCGGTGACAAAGGTGGGCATGGGGTCGTCCCGGGAGCTGCACACCACACAGGCGCACTGAGCCATCAGGGATTTGATCTCGGGCCGTTCCAGCCGCTTGACGTAAAAGACGTCCTCGGGGCAGTCCCGGGTCAGCTCCCGCACCTGGGCCAGAAGGGCCTTGTCCGAGCCTTTGCCCACAAAGAGGAAGGCCGCCCGGCGGCGGGTTTCCTCCGGCAGAAGCCGGATGGCCTGCACCAGGATATCCTGGCCTTTGCGCCGCTCAAAGGCGCCCACATTCACAAAGAGGGGGCGGCCCTGGGCGTAACCGGTGTCGTATGTCCCAAAGCTCTCCTGCGCATAATCGGGCAGGCCATAGATCAGCTGCCGGATGAAAAAGTCGGGCCGGATGGAGTGCATGGCCGCTGTGGCATGGGAACCCACGGCGCAGACGTGGATGTTTTCCGCCAGCTGTTTGGGGACTCGATGGGCGATGTAGCCGTACCCCGCGAACGCGTCGTGGAGCCACCACAGCACCGGCACTGGCGCGCCGTTCAGCATCCGGATGGCCTCAGCCTCCACCACCGTGTTGGCCAGCACAAAGTCGCAGCCGGTGGCCAGCCCCCACAGGGTGGAAGAGGTGACGCAGTCGGGGTTGGTGACCACCGATGCCCCCGCCTCCACAAAGAGGGGGAGGGAACCCCCGTCCGAGGGGCCCAGGACCGCCACTTCGTACCCCAGTTTTTGGAGGATGGGCAGGGCGCTCACCGCCACAATGGGGGCGCCGGTCATGTTCAGCTCGTGGCTCAGCAGCAGGGCCCGGCGGTCCTTCTCCCCAAAGATATCCCCGGCCGAGATCTCCCGCCGGTAGCGCAAAAGCGCCTGGGGAATGTGCCGGGGGTTTTGGGCCCGGCCGGCCGCCAGGGTCAGCAGAGCCCCGGGCTGGCCGAGGTCGCAGCCCGCATCCCGGCACTCTTCCAGCAGCCCCCGGGAGAGGACGGCGCACCGCGCCCCCGCCAGGTGCTTGGGCCCGCGGTAAAGGGCGGTGTCGCCCTCAAAGCCGAACACAGCGTCACAGGCGGCGAAGTCTGATCCCTCCTGCAAAGCCTGGGCAAAGTAGGAGAGGGTGGTGCTCAGAAACTCTACGTCCTCAGCCACCACCACCACCCCCGCCACCGAGGGCGTGAGAGCTGCACCCAGCTCGGACACCAGCCGGAACTTGCGGTGCAGCTGAAAGTCCAGGGTGTTTTCCAGAGCGCGGCTGCGCCCTGGGGCATACACCAAAAGATAGGTGCTCTGGGTCTCGTAATAGGGCTGTTTGGGCAGCTGGAGCTGCTGTAATTTGGCGTAGTTGCTATACATGTTTTATCCTCTTATGATCCGCAGAATGCCGCGCACCGGCGCAGTCAGCCGCCAGCAGGTGCTGGCTTGCATCTGCTCCAGGGAGACGCGGTAGGCCTCGGTCTGCTGCCGTGCTTCGGCCAGCAGCCGGGAAAGCTGCTGAATCTCCTGGGCCTGCCGGGCCGCCTGCTGGGCTTGCCCGGCGGCGTCGGCCCGGGCGTCCGCCTCCTTTTTTTCGGTCTGCTCAATGGCCCGGAGCATGGCGTCAAACAGGGGCTCGTCGGCGCTCTGGATCAGGGGGTAGTAGTTGTACGATACAATGATTTTGGTTCCCGCGGGCAGCCGGCTCTCGCTTTCCAGCCGGTAGTTGGGGTCGGACCGGGCAAACAGGGTGCGGCCCTCTTCCAGCTGAATACCGTTCTGGGGGCAGGGGGTCAGCTCGTCGTCCGACAGGGTCAGCCCGGTGACATAGCAGGGCAGCTCGCCGGGGTCCAGCCGGAGGGCCCGGGCCTCACAGGGCAGCTCAAACGCCGCCGAGACCGAACGGGTGGAGGGCTGGTAGGCCGACAGGGGCGCCGACAGAGAATCCTGCTCCGAAAAGCCGGTGCCGCGGTCGTAGAAGAGTTTGGGCTGCAACAGGGCAGGGTTGGCGTCGTTGTCGTGGCGGGCGTGCTTGGACAGATAGTCCTGCAGCTCCTGCTCCAGAGCCAGGCAGCGCCGGGCCAGTTTGGAGACGCCTTCATCCGCAAGTGCCAGCTGCTGTTCCAGCTCTGCGATCCGCTCGAGTGGGGTTTGCTTGGTTTCAGGGGGCATGCCAGATTCACCTCTCACAGTATTTTAAAAAGATCCGGCCGGAGCCCGGCGGGATCTGTATGGAGCGCGGTTCAGAGGGAGTTTGGGCGATTTTGCAAGGGATGATACGCCCCCCGCCGCAGGGGGGCTGTTTTACCCGTGCCGGGAGGCGTAGCGGGTGAAGGGGGCGGTGGTTGTAGCTGTGGCGGTCGGAGCGGTGCGGGCGCTGCGCCGGGGCCGCAGCCGGAAGATCCGCCGGCGATTGACCAGGAACAGGCAGACGATTAAGATCAGCCAGCAGCGCAGAGCAAAATGCAGCAAAAGACCCAACAGGGGGGTGGCGGCGAACTGAGCCGCAAAGAGGTACCAGGGCACCGCCGTCAGCTCCACCGTATGGACACAGAAGATCTGGAGGGAGCGGCGGCCCACATTTTCCAGGGTGTGGGCCAGAGAGCCCTCACACTTCCGGCTCAGGCCCACGAACCAGTGCACCGCCCAGAAGCCGATGACCCCATTGCAGAGGATACCCACCGGGCCCAGGGTCCATTCGCCCATGGACATATTGTCGGTGGACTGGGTGGCCAGAGCGCCGCCGGCAGCCAGCAGAGCGCACAAAAGCACCAGGCCCTTGAACTTAAAGGACAGGGGCTGGTCGAACCAATGCCGCTTTTTGGCCAGATAGCCGATGTACAGATAAGGCACCACGGTCATGCCCTGGGACAGGCAGAAGGGCAGCTCCCACACCAGGCAGGTGGCCCAGCCCAGAACCATGGTAAACACCACCGCATAGGGGATGTACCGCTCAGGGAAGGTGTTCATCAGGATATCCAGGATGATCCAGCCCACCGCCATGGCCAGCAGGTACCACATGGGCCCGCAGGAGAAGAAGGTGATCCCGAAGTACTCGGCGGTGTGGGGCAGCCCCAGCAGCATCCCGCCCAGAACTTTGCCTGTCTCGGCCACAGAGTTTTCCCAGATGCCGAAACAGGCGTAGTGGAAGGCCAGGTGGATCACCGCAGTGGCGGCCACCGCGTACAGATAGGGCGGCAGCACGCCCTTAAGCTGCTGGTGGATGCATTTGCCGATGGACCGCTTCCGGAAGCCATAGCCGCTGGCGATATAGAACGCTGACATCAGCGCTTCGCGGTAAATAAAGATCAGGAAGGTGGAAATGGAGATACCGCCGCTGGTGTTCAGCGCATACAGCTCGGCGGTATGTACAAAAACCACGGTCGCTATGCCCAGTCCCTTAAAAAGGTCGAACATACCGAGGGAACTGGCAGTACGTGGCTTGGTGGATTTCATCAAAAAGCTCCTCCTCTTGGGCCACTTCCAGCGTTGGACTCAGGATGGAAGCGAAAAAATATAAGCAATCGACAAAATTTATTTGAATCAAGTATAATGCTTTTTAATCTGCCTGTCAATTTGAATTGAGTCCGCCAGGCAGGCATCCAGGGGGATGCCCGGGCAGAATTGTATCATAATTTCGTGATAATTGCAGCAAAAGGGAATAATTTCAAGAGGAAAAAACGCCCACATTAAGCAAAACGACTAAAACAAAAATTTATACGGGCTACCTGTAATACAAGTCTTGCATTGCGGAGTGTTAAGCGGTATACTCTTTGCCAAGGGGTGGTGCGCCGGGCCCGGCTTTGCCCTCGCCTGATACGATAGATGGATATTAGGGAGGAAGAACTATGATTTCATCCGGATACCAACTGGTCACCCAGAATATGGAACATACCTATGCAGAACGTATTGGGATGCGTTACTATAATGAGGCGCAGCAGGTCGTAGTGGAAAAAACCTATCGCACCTATGCCCACGAGATTCGCTGCGCCGTCACCAGCCTGCGGGAAAAAATCCCAGACCTGGCCGGGCGCAAAATCTGCATCCTCAGCGGGAATAACTATCACTACGCCGTCAATATCTTCGCGCTGATGCTGGCGGGGGCAGTTGTGGTTCCTCTGAACCAGAATAAGAGCTGGGACGAGCTTTCCTACGAGCTGGACCTGGTGGAGCCCGAGGCCGCGCTCTGGGACGGCGGGGATTACCCCTATAACGAGAGTCTGATCCAGCGGTTTGGCGACCGGCTGCTGCCCATCGACCATTATACGGCCTGCACAGTGCCCGCCGAGATCTCCGAGTGCGCCGACCTGGACGCCCTTTTGATGATCATGTTCACCTCGGGCACCACCGGCCGCAGCAAGGGCGTCATGCTCTCGCAGCGTGCAATTTTCAGTGTGATGCACCCGTTTACCGGAATAGGGGAGCGTTTTTGCAAGGAGCTTCAGAACGAAAACACCGTGCTGAGCCACTGCACCGTTCTGCCCATGTTCCATATGGCGGCGTTTACCTGCCTGTTCTCCTGGAGCATGAAGGGCTGGGCCCTCAACCTGTGCAGCCTGCGCAGCTTCTACCGGGATATCGCCCTGATGCCCAGCGAGGCCATGGGCGTGGTGCCGGTAATTATGCAGACCATCCACAGCGATATGATGCGGGGCCGGCGGGACCGGCTGGGGCCCCTGTGGTCCCCCGTCTGCGGTTCGGCCTCCTTTGCCCCCCAGATGCTCTTGGATCTGGCCGGGCAGGGGATGTTCATCGTCCAGACCTACGGCCTGACCGAGACCTGCGGCGACGGCATGATCAACTACGCCCAGGACCCCAAACACATCGGGGCGGTGGGAAAACCGGAAGGCATCTGCGAGATCAAGCTGGATGACGGGGAGCTGTGCATCCGGGGCGACAGCGTGATGCTGGGCTATTACAAAGACCCGGAGGCCACCGCCCAGGTCATCGACTCGGAGGGCTGGTTCCATACCGGCGACCTGGCCCGGGTGGACGAGGAGGGATATTACTTCCTCACCGGGCGGAAAAAGAACCTGATCATCCTCTCCAGCGGCGAGAACGTCAGCCCCGAGGAGCTGGAGCAGGTGCTGGGCCGCTGCGACGCCATCCAGGAATGCCTCGTCAAAGAGAAAAACCGCAAAATCTGTGCGGTGATCCGCTGCCCGGAGGACCGGCAGAAAGAGGCCGAGGCCTACGTTGCCGACTACAACCGCACCCTGCCCCTGTATAAGCGGATTAACCTGATTGAGTTCTGCACCGAGCCCCTGCCCCGCAATGCCACGGGCAAGCTCGTACGCAAATAAAAACCAAAACCTGAAAAAGGCATAACAGAAAGGAACGGAAATAACTATGCAGAGATCGGAAATTCTGGCTCAAATCAAGGCAATTCTGGAGGACGTGGCGGAGATTTCTCCCGATGAGGTCACCGAGGACAGCGTTCTGATGGACGATCTGGATCTTTCCTCCATGGAGATCCTGACCATTGTGGCGGATCTGGAAGAGACCTTCGGCATCCGCATCCCCGAAAAAGAGCTCCGCGGCTTTGTCACCGTGAGCGACCTGGCGGACTATCTCACCGCCCAGGTGGTGTGATCCAATGGCCCAGAATCGCTCATCCGCCTATATTTTCCAGGGCGTGATGTACTTTTACCGGCAGGAGAAAATCTGCTGCCGCTACGAGATCACCCTGCGGGACGAGGTAGACCCCGCTTTGCTCCAAGCGGCACAGGACGAGGTCCTGTCCCGGGCGGAGTATTTCCGCCAGCAGCTGGTGTGGGAAAAGCGGGACGCCTATCTGGAGCCCAACGACCAGCCCTGTCTGGTCTTCCAGGGCAGCCAGCTGCGGGAGATCCCTGAAGAGACCAATGGCTATCTCTTCTACTTCTCCTGCGAGGGCCCGGTGATTTATCTTAACTGGCACCATTTCCTGTCGGATGGCCGGGGCATGGCCTCCTTTGCGGCCCTGGTGCTGGAGGCGTACTGCAACCGGCGGTATGGCGCGGGCTTTGTGGGGATGACTCTGGTGACCCCGCCCCCCTACGATGAGCAAGCCCTCTTTGATCGGTTCCCAAGCTGCCATGCGAAAAACGATCAGAGCGAGCAGGTGCCCGAAATCGCCGAGGGGGCCGCTCACCGGACCCTGGTTCGGGTGGATAAGGCGAGTTTGGTCCAGCGGGCCCTGGCCAGCGGGGTCAAGCCCTTCAGCTGCCTGACGGCGCTGCTGACTCTGTCCATGCGGCAGTACCTGGGCCGGGACGAGATCTTTTACTCTTATTCCGCCGATACCCGGGACGACATCGGCGCGCCGGGCGCACCCTACAACTGCGTGACCTCCTTCCAGGGGCGGGCGGCGTTTGGCCCGGACCCCCGGCTGGAAGATTTTGTCGGCGCGTTGGACCGGGAGGTTAAATCCAATCTGGAACCTGAGCGCAAACTGGAGCGGATGGCCCAGCAGATGAACTGGATCTATGAGGTGTCCAAGCTGAAAGCTCCCCTCAAGATCAAGCAGCGAGTGTTCCAGATGGGCGAATACATGGGCGGCGTCCCGTCGGATTTCTGGATCAGCTATCTGGGCAATCCGCTCCGCCCCACCTCCCCGGAGCTGATGGACTACATAGAAGATTTTGAGGTTTGGGTTCCGCCTGATGGCGCTTCCATTTGTGTGGAAGCCGCCAGCGTCAACGGCCAGATTATCCTCTGCATTCAGGATAAGACCCTGCGCTCCGGCCTGGCAGACGTAATCCGCGCTGTCATGGAGCAGGAGCAGGTTCAGGTGATACAAGCCCAAGACCGGACCCCTGCCTTTACCTGAGAGATTGATTTACATAAAAAAACCCCGCAGCATCTGCTGCGGGGGTTTTTGATTGGCGAATTACTGGGCGCCCAGAGCTTTGAGGATCTGGTTGCCAATGTACTTGTGGCCCCGGATGGTGGGGTGGGCGTCGTTGGCGGTGGAGGTCAGGGGCACCGGCACAAAGGTGGCGCCGGTCTGCTCACACAGCTCCCGGGCAAAGCGGTTCAGCTTGATGAAGTGATCGGTCACAGGATAGAGAAGGGGCACCGGGTTGTAATAGCCGATCACCAGGATCTGGGCGTCGGGGTTCAGCTCCCGCACGGCGGCGATCACCTGGGGCAGATATGTGGTGGTGTTGGCGTAGCCGTCCTGGCACTTCTGGTACATACCGGTGGTCAGCGCCTGGAACAGGTCGCTGAACTCCTGAGGGGTGAGGACCAGCTCCTGGACCGCATCCATAAAGAGGGAGAAGCTCTCGAGGGTGAAGTCCCGCAGGGTGCCCGAGACAATGTAGTTGGCCAGCTTTTCGGATTTCCAGTTGGTGGCCTCGCCCAGAGAGACGATAAAGGGCACCGTGATGTCGTTGCAGCCGATGGCGATGCTGATGATATCGGCCTGACGGACGTACTCCTGGTATTCCGGGTAGGAGTAGTAGGTGCCGGCGAGGACGTTCACCCCCGACATGGAACCGGTCTGGAGCATTTCCAGCATGTCCTTGGTCATCAGGGCGGGCAGACCCAGGTTGATGGCGTGGTCACGGTCCAGGCCCAGCCCCTCGGCCACGACGCTGACGTAGCAGTCCGGGGAATATCCTTTGAAGTTGGGGGTCATATCATAGCCGTACTGTGCGGGCAGGTAGACCACGTCTTTCAGGCCCACACCGGCGGCGATGCTGTCGCCCAGGGCCACATACATAAGGGAGTCATCCTCCTCGGCCTGGGGGGCCGGCGCAGCGGGCTCTTCCGGAGCCGCAGGGGCCTCCGGGGCGGGAGCCTCGGGCGGAGCGGGGGTCTCCTCGGGTGCCGCGGGTACCTCCGGTGCGGGGGTCTCGGGGGCAGCAGGGGCTTCCGGCGCAGTTTCTTCGGGGGTCAGCAGCACGGTGCCGGGGGCGGTCTCTACCGGAGGAACCGGTTCAGCCGCCAGCGCACCCAGGGGCAGGCTGGCCAGCAGTACGCCTGTCAGCGCAAGGCAAGCAATCAGTTTTTTCATGTCAGACTCCTTTTTGCGCGGGCCGGAGCCTGCGCGAGAAAATAGAGATAAGATACTGTCATAATAAACAGCAGTGCGGCAAATGTCAAGATTTGGACTTAGGTACAAAAGAACCGGGCCTTCCGTCAGGGGGACCCGGTATTTTTATTTCAGAGGGGGTTAGTAATCAGAGGGCTGGATCGACTGTTCCAGGGCCCGGTAGTCCACCTTGCCCACGGGGGTGTAGGGCGGGGTGTCCACAAACTTGTAGCCCACGGGCTGGACGTATTCGGGCAGCTCCTCCTGGCAGAGCTGGCGCAGCTCCTGAACCACCTGGCGTTTTTTCTTGTGGCAGGACGGGTCCAGCTGGATGAAGGCGAAGGGCAGCCGGCCCTGGAAATGGTCCTTGTCGGCGCAGCTCACCACCGAGCAGCCCCGGACCGCCGGGTGCATGCTCAGGGCGTTCTCGATCATGGTGGGGAAAACCTTGAACCCGTCGTGGCGAATGATCATCCGCTTGATCCGGGAATCCAAAAAGACGTAGCCGTCTTCATCCATGTAGCCCAGATCGCCGGTGTGGACCCACACCCGGCCGTCCGGGTGTTTGCGGAGGATGATCTGGGTCTCCTCGGGTTTGCCATAGTAGCCCTGCATGGTGGCGGGGCCGCAGATGCACACCTCGCCCCGCTCGCCGATGGGCAGCTCCTTGTCGGTGCCCGGCTCAAACACCGATACCAGGGTATTCACCAGGGGGATGCCCACGCTGCCGGGCTTGTTGTGGTGGCCCGCGCAGGCGGTGGCGGCCGAGCAGACTTCGGTCATGCCGTAGCCCTTGGCCAGAGGATAGGGGGCGCCGTGGGCCGCCAGAAAATCGTTGACGGTTTTCTCCGCCCCCAGAGAGAGGGAGTCGCCGCCCGCTGCAAAGTTGAGGATGAAGGAAAGGTCGGCGTTTTTCAGCTTCCGGTCTTCCGCCAGGGTCTGGTAATGGGTGGGCACGCCGAACATATGGGAGGGCTTGTGCTTGAGCACCAGACGGCCCAGTTTGGCGGGGTCCAGGTTGGGGACGATCACCACCGTGATGCCCAGGCAGAGGGGCAGGTGGACGCCGCAGGCAAAGCCGTAGGCGATGAAGGGGGGCATAACGTTCAGCAGCCGCTGCTGGCGCTCAAACACCTCTTCGTAGGCGGTGAACTGCTGAATCAGGGAGTTAAAGGCGTTGTCCCCCAGCATCACCCCTTTGGGGGAGCCGGTGGTGCCGCCGGTGTGGACCACAACACAGCAATGGTCGGGGTCGTAGGGCTCGGCGGCGGTGCTTTCGCCCTGGCCGGCGGCGAGAAAAGCCTTCCACCGCACCACATTGGAGCCGTAGCGGTTTTTGTCGTGGTTCGCCAGGAGGTAGGCCAGCTTCACCGGCCCTTTCAGGGAGTCGGCGGGGGAGATGACCACCACTTTTTCCACCGAGGTCCGCTTGATGGCCTGGCGGCATTTTTCATAGGCCACGTCCAGACAGAAGAGCAGCCGGGAATCTACTTCCTGAATGTAATCCCGAATTCCCTCCGGGCTGTAACGGGGGTCCACCAGGTTGAGGGTGGCGCCCAGCAGGTCGGCGGCGTAGTAGAGGTAGATGGCCTCGGGGGTCATGGCGCTGACCACCGTGGCGATGTCGCCTTTTTTCATCCCGATGGCCCGCAGGGCGGCGGCTGTCTTTTTGACGTTGACGATCAGATCGGCGTAAGAGATGGTGTTGCCGTAGTAGCTGAGGGCGATGTCCGTCAGGTGGCCTTTGTTCTGCTGGCAGAGGTAGTCAAACACGGTGCAGGCCGGGGGCTCCATGTCCCAGAACTTTTTGTCATAAAAGGCGAGCCAGGGCCGGGCCTCGGAGGCGTACCGGACGGTTTTGACGGTTGTTTCCATAACAAATACCTTTCTGTTTTGAGATCCTGGCGGGGGGCCGCCAAAGGATTTTACAAGCTGAAAAACAGCTGTAGCATACCTATTATTATAGGTATAAATATAGGGGAATGTCAATGAACGGTCTGTGACAAAATCGTGTAGAATTGCTGCAAAAAAAGACCTGCCCGCAGGCAGGTCTCTTCGTTGCAAAATAGGGGGAAATGGGGGGCAAAAATCAGACTTTGTAGCGGAAGAAGATGTCCCGCAGGAAGTTGATCAGTTTGCCCACAGAAGTGATGATATTCACCACGTTGTTGCTGCCGGAGTTGCTGGCCGGGGCCTCGCCGTCGGTGCGCCAGATCTGGGTGCCCATGAAGGGGTTGGCGGTGCCGATGAACATGTAGTCCTCGGTGGTGGCGAACACCCGCAGGCCGTGGTTGTAGGGATCGCCGAAGCCGTTGTCGGTGATCTCCTCAAAGTTCACGCCGTCCTCGCTGACGTACATGCCAAAGCCCCGTTTGGCGGTGGCCAGGTAGCGGATGCAGGTCAGGTAGGACCGGATGTTCTGCGCCAGGTTGTCGTTGACCAGCTTGCGGTAGGCCTTGCCCAGCAGGCCGTTCTGGCCCTCCAGCTTCTCGTCCAGATCCTCGTAGACCTCCAGGAACTCCTCGGGGGTCTGGGCGTCGAACATCTCGGTGCACTGGTCCAGCTCCTGGTTGATGGCCAGCAGCTCGGCGGCCTCCTCATCGGACAGGCTGCCGGGCACCAGCTCGCCGCTGACCAGAGCATCGGCCAGGGTATCGACCTGCTCCTCGGTCAGGGTGATCTGCTCGACCGCAGTCTCCCCGTCGTTGGACAGGGTGGACATCTGCTCCATGGACCAGCGGGTGTTGGCGCTGGCCAGAGCCTCCATCACCATGGCCTCAGCCTCCGCCTCGGTGGCCGGGGTCTCCGTGGTGCGAATGCCGTTCACCGCTTTGCGGATGGCCAGCTCGATCACGGTGCGGATATAGCCCAGCTGGCTCTTCCACTCCTCTTTGGTCATCCGCAGCAGGTTGCCGTTGACGAACTGGCCCAGGGGCTCCAGCAGGCTGGAGGTGTCAAAGGTGCCCAGGTACAGCTTGCCCTGCCAGACGGTGGACTGCCAGATGTACTGGTTCTCGTGGTCGCCGAAGCCGGAGCCGATGCCGGACAGGCTGCCCTCGGGGAACATCTCGGTGGCATCGCCCACCACCAGCTCGATGTTTTCGTTCTCATCCATCCGATACAGGTTGACCGACTGGGTCAGGTTCCGGGCCAGGAAGGTGAAGTCCTGGTCGAAGATGACCGACTGGAGGGGGATCTCCTCGTCGTTGTACTCGCCAATGTACAGGTAGCCGTCATATACCACCAGGTTGCAGGCGCCCGAGCGGGTGCGCTCCGGGTCGATGCCGAAGGTATACTTGGCGCCGTCGGCCTTGTCGCCGATCACCGGGGTCCAGGTCCAGCTGTCGGGGTTATCCACCGAGCCCTTTTCGGGATCGTAGTCGCCCCGCACGATGGCGAAGGACTGCATGGTATAATCGTCGGGCATGTTGTCGGGGGTACCGGTGCACAGGGCCACATACAGGCTGCCGTTGTAGGAGATCATCTCCCAGATGGAGCCGCCGTAGATGCTGTCCGAATAGTGGTAAGCCGCATAGCCGAACAGGTCCTTGTCCTCGGTGGTCTCCTCATCGGAGGCGATCTTCACAAAGGCGTCCTGACCGTCCCAGGGGTGGTTGGAGGCCAGGATATAGGGGCCGTCGGCGCCCACGCAGCTGACGATCAGATAGCCGTTGAACTCGGTGATGCCCCGAACGCTGACGCAGATGTTCTTCTGATAGGCTTCGGCATACTCCTGTGCGCTGGCAAAGCCGGTGTACACCTGGCGGCACTCATCGGTTTCGGGGTCCACCTGCCAAACACTGGGGTAGCCCAGCTGGCTGCCCTCGGCTACGGCGCCGCAGAAGTACAGTTTGCCGTTGTACTCCACCGCGTTGCGCAGAGCGGCGGCCTGGCCGGTGGTGGCACGGGACATCAGAACCTTCATCTCACCGGTGTGGACGTTGAACTTGACCAGAACGCCGCCGGTGTTGGCGTCGTCCTCCTCCCCGTAGAAGAAGGAGCCGTTGAACAGAGCGTCCAGCTCGGCGGCCATCATCTCGTGATCGAATTTCTCACCCAGAACGCTGTCCATCATGTTCAGAGTCTGGGCCAGGGAGGCGTAGTTGGTGGAGACATAGAGATAGTCGCCGTAGGTGATGGCTGCCCAGGAATAGCTCTGGCCACGGGCGCCCTGGCCCTGGTCATAAGCGGCCACCTGGCCGTTGCCCACATAGTCCACCAGACCGTCGGGCTGCTTGGTGCCGCTCTCGGGGTGGGAGAACTTCTCGAACAGATAGTCCGCTCCGGTGTAGGTGTAACGCGCCGTGAAGGGCGCAGCGAAAACGTTGACCGCAGTGGATACGGCCAGCATGGTGCCGACGGCCAGAGCCGTAGTACGTTTGGCGATGTGGTTCTGTTTCATTGCTTTAATCCTCATGGAAAACCTAGATGGAAGAGTGCGGAGGGAGCAGGAGGTTTAGCAGGTACTCCCTGTGTGCGATTCCACCGCCGCGGCGGCCTCGGGGGCCGGTGCGGCGCTGGGGTCAGCGGCCTGAGCTGCCTTTTTTGCCGCCCGCTCGGCAGCCCGTGCCCGGGCCCGCTCGGCGGCTTCCTGCTGGCGTTTTTTGCTCCGCGCCCGGATCCTGCACACAGAGCACAGACCGTCGGCGCTGTCGGGTGCGACGGGTTTGCCGCACTCGGAGCAGAACGTCTTTTTGAATTTGAGTACGCTGACGGGGCCCAGGCTGGTCAGCTGGCGCAGCTTCATGCCGTCGATGGCGTGGTAGCTGCAAGCCGCCACGCAGACGCCGCATTCGCTGCACTTCCAGGGGGTGATGACCACCCGGGACTGCCCGTCGGGAAGATCCTCAATTTTGAGGGCGCCGGCGCGGCAGGATTTTTCACACTTGCCGCAGCCGAAACACTTGGAGTTGAAGGCGGGCAGATGCCAGCCGTAATGCACCGGCGTCTCGGTGGCTGCCTTCAGCTGTTTGATCCGCTGGTTGAGCAGCAGCCGGAAATCCAGCGCCTTGCCCCGGTCCGGGTCCTGAAGGCCGGGCAGCATCCGGAGCAGATACCGGCTGCCCGCCTTGGAGGAATCGGTCATGTGGGAGAACATCTCCCGCCGGGACAGGCTCTTGACCTGGTAGGGCGCCTCCTCCGGCTGATACGCCAGGGTGAAGCGGGCCTGGAACAGCGCCGTGCCGAAGAATTCCACCAGCCGGGTGAGCTCGGCCCGCAGCTTCTCGGCGCACAGATCGTTCTCACATTCCCCGCAGGGGGTCAGATCCAGAACAATCTTTTTGTTCAGCGCCAGATAGGCCAGGGACTCCCAGGACAGCGCGCAGATGCAGTCCCGCACCAGATCGTTGTGGCGGCTGCTCTTCTGGCATCCGATCCAGATGGTGTCGTTGTCGCTGTCTGCGGGGGCGATGTCCTGCTGGATCTGCTCGGGCGAGGGCTCGATGCACCGGCTGCGGCAGACCGAGACGCACAGCCCGCAGTCGGTGCAGGCGGACCAGTCCCGGATCAGATTGGGGCGGGCAAAAATGCTCTCCCCATAGGGGCAGATATCCTTGCAGTCGGAGCACTTGGACCGGTGCGGAGAGAGATTCCAGCACTGGCGGCGGTCGATCTCGGGGTGGCTGGTTTTCATCAGCGCATCCATGGCATATTTCGTAAAAATACCCATAGAACATTAAACCTCGCTTGTCGATGAATTCTCAGGCGGGTCCTGCACTGTGGTAACGCAGGCGTTCTCCAGCAGGAAGGACTGCACCTTCTGCGCGGTCAGGGCGGCCGTCATGGCGTGAGGCGGGATCCGCAGAAGCAGATCGTCCTCGGACAGGTTCTGCGCCGCCGAGAGCCGCCGGTATTCGGCCCGGACCTCCGGGTCGGAGACGGTGATCCCCTCGGCCTCGGCGATGGCCTGGGCGGCCAAAACGCTCCGGATCTGGCGCTCGGCCGCGGCGCGGCACTGGGCCCGCAGCTGTTCGGGGGTGATCCCCTCGGCCTCGCAGTAGCCTTCCAGGCTGCCGCCCTCCCGCTGGAAGCGGGCGGCGCGGCGCTGGAGCTCCTGCTCGGCGGCGGCATCCAGACGGGCCGGGTCCAGCTGAACCGTCAGGTTGGCCCCGGCGGCAGCCAGCAGCTCGGCCCCGGCTTTGCGGTCGGCAGCGGCCTCGTGGGGCAGCTGCTTTTTCTGCCGGATGGCCTCCTTCATGGCGGCAAGGCTCTCATAGCCCCGCCCGCGGGCGAAGGCGTCGTCGGCCTCGGGCACCAGCTTTTCGGCCACTGTGTGAAGGGTGAGGGTGAACTGGGCGGTCTGGCCGGCCAGCTCCGGGATCTCGAACTCCTCGGGATAGGTGAAGTCAAATGTAAAGGTCTCCCCGGCGCAGTGCCCGTACACCGCCTGTTCGGCGGCAGGCACCAGCCGGCCGTTGCCCAAAACCAGGGCGGCGTTGGTCATCCGGCTGTCGGGGATGGGCTTGCCGTCCAGATAGCCCTCAAAATCCAGGGTGATCCGGCTGCCGTCCTGTGCGGGGCGGTCGGTGAGCTGGTAGTGGGCGTGCAGGCGGCACTGATGGAGCAGCTCCTGCTCCACCTCCTGGTCCGAGACCGTGCGGACATGCCGTGTTACCGGCAGGCCCTTGTACTGGCCCAGCGTGACGGGATGATGCGGTTTCGGTTGATTTGACATAATCCTCTGATGCGCCTCCTTATCAGGGTATGGCGCTCAGCAGTCGGCGCAGCGGAACTCGCCCTTCAGCCAGTTGGTGTCCAGCGAGACCGAGCCATCGTCCCAGACAAAGGTGGGGATGCCGATCCGGCCCTCCGCCTTGACGCTGTCGTACTGGGGCAGGGTGTCCCGCATGGCGAGAAACTCCTTCAGGTTCTTGGTACTTGCGGTGATGTCGACGTACTCATATTCAATCGACTGCTCCGCCAGCAGCTGCTTTGCCTCGCGGCAGGTGGAGCAGATTTCGGCGCCGTAAAGTTTCAGCATATTATGTTACCTCCTAAAATATTGAAAAATATGCAGAATGGCCATGGTGACAGTATACACCCTTGCGGGGCCTGGGGCAAGAGCTACAACTTGTGAAAAAAACGGTGAATCGCTGGCAGAATTGTCATATTAGTCCATTTTCGGCACACCAGCCCCAGATTACTTCGCTGTACAGCTCGGGGAAAAGGGCGTCTTCTTCGGCAAAAGCGTCCAAATACCGCTGCACTTCGTTTAAATCGGTGGGGGTGGTGCGGCGATAGACATAAAAGACGGTGCCGTTGCCCATATCAAAGCTGGTTTCGTAGGTGAAATACTGCTCCTGCATGGCCCAAAACTGTGTGTCCAGGGTTTCGGATACGTTGCTGACCTCAAAACACCAGGGGAAAGGCAGGGCCGTCAGGACATATTTTGCCTCAAACAGTTCGGTGGGGAAGGGCTGGGTGCCCAGGATGCCGAACCCGAAGCAGAGTTTGTTTTCCAGCGGGCGGTTGGGCAGATCGCAGTTCAAAAACAGGTCGGGGTTATAGGGCAGAGAGTGGGGGATCATGTAGGCGAACTCCCCCTCGGCGCAGTTCTGGTCGATCCAGTCCGCTAACTGGCGGATCTGGGCCAGGTCGGTCCGGTCGTAGATCATGGCGTCCAGCCGGGTGAATTCCATGTCGAGGGAGTCCAGGATGAACCCCGGCAGGGCGATGGTGGTCAGGGGCGAAAGCCGCACCGAAAGGTAAAAAAGAACGGTAAACGCCCAAAATCCCAGTTTGAGGGCCCTGCGGCGGTTCAGGCTGTCGGCCAGGGCCGCCGCGCCCTCCAGCATCAAAAGAAAGTACCCCGGGATCAGGAGAAGGGTCTGGTGAGAGCCCATGTTCTGCACCCGGGTAAAGAGCACCAGGCTGACGGCAAGCTGGCCCAGGGCCAGCGCGGGCAGAAAGGCCTGCTTTTTCTTCCGGGCGGCCCAGAGCCCCCAGCCCATCAAAAACAGGTAAAGGGGGCTGAGCCGGAAGAATTGGCTGTACAGCTCCAGAGCCAGGCCGCCGGTATTGTATACGGCATAATGCGATGAATAATTATACAGCAGAATGTGGCGGACGATGGGCCAGAGCAAAAGGCACATGGCCGCCGCCGACCCGGCCCCGAAGAGAACCAGATTCCGCAGCCGGCGGTTCCGGGCCCGGCGGGGCAGCCCCCGGCAGCTCAGAACCACCAGCACCGCATAGGTGAAGAAATATCCTACCAAAAAGTAGAGGTACCACCGCCGGGTGAGGATCAGCGCCTCGGTGGCGAAGAAGATGGCGGCGCACCGGCCGGGCTCCAGCCGGTCAAACCGGTAGTCCAACGTCAGCAGCAGAATCATAAAGGCGAAGATCAGCCCAAACCAGTCCGGCTGGCCCAGAGCCGCCGCCATCCGCAAATAGGGGAACACCACCGTCAGGGTCAGCCCCACCAGAAAATACCCTGATTCATTTTTTACGCCGATCAGCTGACCGGTTTTCACCACCAGGCCCCCCAGCAGGAGCAGCAGAGTGGGGAAGACGCTCACCATCTGGCTCAAAACGTAGCTGTCCCCGGTGTGGTCGGTGAGACAGAAGGGGAACTCAGTGAAGAGGGTGATAAAACTGGTGTAGTCCTCCCCCAGGGAGGTGTACAGATGCCAGAGCCCCACCCCCGCGCCGGACCCGAAAGCCGCCTCGGCGTCGTATTGGAGGAGAAGATAGTTGCTGTAATCCCAGACATAGACAAAGGTGTGGCTGTTCACCTGTATAAAAGCATAGACCAGGGCGGCCAGATAGACCCCGCCCAACAGGTACCAGTGGAACCGGGTCAGCCGGACCCCCGCCTTGCGCAGGACCCCCAGGGCGCAGAAAAAGAGCAGAAGGTTCGCCCAGAGACTCAAAAGAGGGAAGAACAGGGCCCCCATCCCGCCCCAGAACCCCAGCAGCCCCAGCAGGAGCAGAGAGCCGGCAAAGAGCGCCGGGCAGAGCCCGGCCCGGCGGCGCCGGAGGACAGTGGTTGGCATGAGAAGATCATCCTTTCGCGTTTGAATGGGGCAAAAACTACGATTTTGTGAATAGAAATAGTATAACAGACCGACGATAAACCTGTCCAGAGGCAGAACCTGGCCGGACCAGAGCCGGGGGAATTTGCTCAAGAATTGGAATAAATGACGGATTTATCGGGATATGTTCAGAGAAAATCGGATAAAATCCACACAAAACCCAATTTTTGTGTTATACTATCCATGCTGCCGACAAGACAGGGGCCCAGCCCCGGCAAAGGGAGCAGATTTTTTGGATTCAGGAGTGGATTTTTGAATGGCTTGGTATGATAACGCGGTGTTCTATCACATTTACCCTCTGGGGCTGTGCGGTTGTTCCCACGAAAACGACGGCCAGGCGGTGCCCGGGGCCTTTGAGAAGCTGGATGCCTGGGCGGCCCACGCCGCCGAGCTGGGCTGTACGGCCATCTACATCGGCCCCCTGTTCGAGAGCGGGTCCCACGGGTACGACACGATCGATTACCGGCTGGTGGACCGCCGCCTGGGCACCAACGAGGAATTCCGGGCCTTTGTGGATGCCTGTCACGCCCGGGGCCAGAAGGTGATTGTGGACGGCGTGTTTAACCATGTGGGCCGGGGCTTCTTCGCCTTCCAGGATCTGAAAGCCCAGCGGGAAAACTCCCGTTGGCGGGACTGGTTCTGCGACCTGAACTTCTGGGGCAACAACGAATACAACGATGGTTTTTCCTACGGCAACTGGGGCGGCTACAACCTGTTGGTAAAACTCAACCAGCGGAACCCCGAAGTGCAGCAGTACCACTTTGACACCGTGCGGTTCTGGGTGGAGCAGTTCGACATCGACGGCATCCGGCTGGACGCGGCCGATGTGCTGGACTTTGATTTCATGCGGGGGCTGCGCCGGTTCACCGAACAGCTCAAGCCCGAGTTCTGGCTGATGGGCGAGGTGATCCACGGGGATTACAGCCGCTGGGCCAACCCCGACACACTCCACTCGGTCACCAACTACGAGCTGCACAAGGGCCTGTGGAGCGGCCACAACGACCACAACTATTTCGAGATCGCCCACACCGTCCGCCGCCTTCAGGGAATGTGCGGCAACACCCGGCTGTATCTCTTCTCCGATAACCACGATGTGGAGCGGCTGCCCAACAAACTGCGGAACCGGGCCCACATCCGCAACATTGCGATCCTGCTCTATACCCTCTGGGGCATCCCCTCCATCTACTACGGTTCCGAGTTTGCCATCGAGGGCCGCAAGGAGTATGGCTCCGACTGGCCCCTGCGGCCCTGCCTGGAACTGGCGGATTTCTCCGACGCGTTCGAAACAAACCCCGTCACCAGCCTGTATGCGGCCCTGGGCGGCCTGAAAGCCGATTACCCCGCTCTGACCGACGGCGAGTTCCGGGAATTGCAGCTGACCACCACCCAGTATGCTTTTGCCCGGGTGAAGGACGGCCAGGCTCTGGTCACCGTCCTGAACAACGCCGACAACCCCGCCCGGCTGGAGTTTGACCTGCCGGTGCCCGCCGAGGGGGCCGAGGATCTTCTGGCCGACTGCGTAGGCAGCCAGCCGGTGCAGGTGCGGATCGAGTGGGGCCGGGTGCAGGTGGAGCTGCCCCCGAACTACGGCACCATCCTGCGGCTGCCCGCCCAGCAGGCGGACCGCGCCCCCGAGACCCCCGAGCGGGAGAACGCGGGCCTGGGCACCGCCCAGCGGCGGGAAGTCATCCTCCAGATCCTCACCGACTCCGGCGACCCGGTGAGCGCCAGCGCTCTGGCCCGGCGGCTGGGGGTCTCCCGCCAGATCGTGGTGGGGGATGTGGCCCTGCTGCGGGCAGGGGGCGCCCAGATTGACGCCACCCCCCGGGGCTACCTGCTCCACCGGACGGGCGGCAGCGGGTATGTGGGCATCCTGGCCTGCGTCCACCAGACCGCCGAGCAGCTGCAAACGGAGCTGTATACGGTGGTGGATCAGGGCGGTACCGTGGTGGATGTCACGGTGGAGAACGCCCTCTACGGCGAGCTGCGGGGCAACCTGAACGTGGCCAGCCGGTACGACGCCGACGAATTCCTCCGTTTGGCGGCAGAAGCCCCCGACAGCCTGCTCAGCCGGATGACCGGCGGGGTTCACCTGCACCGGATCCAGTGCTCCAGCGAGGCGGCTTTCCGCCGGATCGAGGCCGAGCTGGCGGCCCGGGGCATCCTCTACCAGAAAAACTAACCGACCAATGGCCCGGATGAAACCGGCCTGATAGAAACCGCCCGCCTGGCTGATGAACCAGGCGGGCGGTTTTGGGGTATCACAAAGGGTCAGGTCTGGCCGGAGGGGGCGTTCTCCTCATCCGGGGGCGTCTGTTCCGCCTTGGCTTTGGCGGCGCAGCGGCGGCACCGGCCATAGAGGATGCTGCCCTCGCACTGGAGCTCGAAGCCGTGGCCCTCCATCAGATGGCGGCGCACCTCGTCCATGAAATCGCATTCCAGGTGGAAGATCCGCCCGCAGCCCACGCATTTCAGGTGGAGGTGTTCCCGGCAGTGGTGCCCCTCGTCCACATACTGAAAGACGGCTTTCTGGCCCTTGTCGGCCACATATTTCATGATTCGCTGCTCCACGGCCAGCTTGTCCAGGTAGCGGTAGACGGTGGTGGGGTTGGGGCTGGCGCCCTGGGCCTCCAGATGTTCCAGAATGTTGGAGGCGCTGACGGCGTGCTGCCGGTTGTTGATGAGGTAGTCCAGGATCAGCTGGCGGGTTTTGGTGTTGTAGCCATCGCTGCGTGCCATAGGGGGAGAACACTTCCTTTTTTGATCGTTGCAAAGTCTGGTTTCAGACAGTATAAACGATTTAGGGCCAAAAACGCAACCCCGGGCCGAAAATCGCCGGCCCGGCGGGGCCGGATACCTGTCCAGTCACCTCGTTTGACAGAGGGATGGTTTTCGGCCCGATTGGGCGAAATATGAAAAAAATCTGCATATTTTTCGTCAAAATCATAGACGGCGCCAAAGATAAAACAGGGGTCTTGTAAAGGAAAAGAGATTGTGAAATAATATACATATATAAAAACGTGTCGTGAAGATTTTTGAGGGGGGCTTTTGGCCCGGTCCGCCGCCGCTCTGGCAGGGGAGCGCCCAGGGGGCTTTGTAAAGTTGCGCGTTTTTTGGAGATAAAGGCAGGAGGCTACCAATGAAAGAACCGGAAGTACTGATGAAACCCAGCTTGAAACTGCAGGCCTATCAGTATCTCAAAGCAAAGATCATGAACTGTGAATATGCACCCAACCAGTTCCTCAACGAGCAGAAACTCTGCGCCGAGATGGGCAACATCAGCCGCACCCCCATGCGGGACGCCCTGGGCCGCCTGGAACAGGAGGGGCTGATCACCATCCTGCCCAAAAAGGGGCTGATGGTCTCGGCCATCACGGCGGAGGATGTGCGCAGCATGTTCGAGGTGCGGCTGTTGGTGGAGCCCTACGCCCTGCGGGTGTATGGTTCGGCGCTGCCCCGTCAGGCGCTGGAAGAGTTCGCCGAGCTGATGCGCAGCCCCGAGAAGATCGGGGATTTCTGCGAGACGGACGACGCCTTCCATGCGCTGCTGGTCAGCACCCTGGAGAACAAATACCTCCGCTCGGCCTACGACTGCATTACCGGCCAGAACACCCGGTTCCGGATTCTCACCGGCCGGGTGGGGATGATCGGCCAGGCCGACACCTGTGAGGAGCACCTGGAAGTGCTGGAAGCCGCCCTGGCCGGCCAGTGGGATGCCGCTGCCGACGCCCTCTACCGCCATCTGGAGCGGGCCCGGGACAAGGCCGAGGACGTCATCCACCAGATTCACCTGGGGGAATAACCCGAACAAAAACAGCCCCTGCGGCGTCTGCCGCAGGGGCTTTGCTGTGGGGCGGGGATGATAAATCAGAGGCTGTCCAGCTCAGTTTGGAGCTGGGCCAGGGCCTGGCGGATGGGCAGGTGCTGGGGGCAGATGGCCTCGCACTTGCCGCAGCGGATGCAGTTTTTGGCCTTTTCTTTTTCCTCCATCCGGTTCCAGGCGTTTTTCACCTGCTCGGTGTTCCCGAACATGGCCAGCCGGTTCCAGAGGCTGAAATTGTCGGGGATATCCACCCCCATGGGGCAGGGCATGCAGTACCGGCAGGCGGTGCAGCCGACCCGGATCTTGTTCCGCAGCACCTGGGCGGTCTGGGCCACGGCGGCCTGTTCGGCCTCGTTCAGGGGCTCAAACTTCTGGAAGGTGGCCAGATTGTCCGCCAGCTGGTCCTCGGCGCTCATCCCCGAGAGGATCACGTGGACGTTGGGGTGGCTGCCCACCCACCGCAGCGCCCAGGAGGCCGCGCTGGCCCCGGGCCGCAGGGCCTTGAGGGGGGCGGCGGCGTCGGCGGGGAGGTTGGCCAGGGTGCCGCCCTTGATGGGCTCCATGATGATTACCGGCACGCCCTTGGCCTCGGTCAGGGCATAGCCCCGGTCGCCGGCCTGCTCCTCGGCTTTTTCGTCGGTGTCCAGATAGTTGTATTGCAGCTGGCAGAAGTCCCAGGGCTGGTCGTTCAGGATGTGCTCCAGCGCCGCGTAGTGGTCGTGGAAGGAAAAGCCCAGGTTCCGGATCTTCCCGGCGGCCTTCTGCTCCCAGAGCCAGTCCACGATCCCCAGGGCCTTGGCTTTGTCGTACCGGGGCTGGTGCAAAGAGTGCATCAGGTAAAAGTCAATGTACTCCACCCCCAGCCGCTCCAGCTGCTCGGCGAAGATTTTCTTGGCGTCCTCCAGGCTCTCGCACTTCCAGACCGGGAGTTTCGTGGCCAGATAAAAACTCTCCCGGGGCCACTGGGCGATCACCCGGCCCACGAAAGGCTCGCTGGCCCCGCCGTGGTAGTTGTAGGCGGTGTCGAAATAGTTCACCCCGGCGTCCCGGGCGGCGTTCAAAAGGGCGGCGGCCCGCTCCTCGTCGATGGAGCCGTCCGGCCGGGTGGGGAACCGCATGCAGCCGTAGCCCAAGAGCGAGGTCCGGGCGCCGGTGTTCCAGTCACGATATTCCATAGCTCTCTTCCAGAACGGGCCCCGAATCGCCCGTTCTTCCTCCTTTTGGATTGATGGCTCCAGTATACCACAAAGCCGAAAAATATGATAGAATAAGGGTTGCGGCCGTCCCGCGGCCAGCAACAGAACAGGAGAAACAGATGGAACCCATAAAAATCGGAAATGTGATTCTGCCCCACCGTGCGGTCTTTGGCCCCATGGCGGGCTTTACCGACGCCCCCTGCCGCCGCCTGATGGCCGAGCACGGGGCGGGCTATACCGTCAGCGAGATGGTCTCCAGCCGGGCGCTGACCTACCACGACCACAAAACCGTCAGCCTGCTGAAAGCCGAGGACAACGGCGCCCCCTACGGGGTGCAGATCTTCGGCGAGGTGCCCGAGATCATGGGGGCCGCGGCGGCGGAGATCGAGCAGTACGACTTTGACTTTCTGGACATCAACATGGGTTGCCCCGCGCCCAAGATTGTCTCGGGCGGGGCGGGCAGCCGCCTGATGATGGACCCCGACCTCTGCGGCCGGATCGTGGAGCAGGTGAAGAAAAACACCTCCCGCCCGGTGACGGTGAAGATCCGCAAGGGCTGGGACGCCGACCATGTCACGGCGGTGGAGGTGGCCAAAGCCTGCCAGCAGGCGGGGGCGGCGGCCATTGCGGTACACGCCCGGACTCGGGAACAGATGTACACCCCCGGCATTGACCTGTCCATTATTGCCGCCGTCAAAGAGGCGGTGCAGATCCCAGTCTTTGGCAACGGGGACATTCACTCGGCAGAGGACGCGGTGGAGATGATCCGCCAGACCGGCTGCGACGGGGTGATGATCGCCCGGGCGGCCCTGGGCGACCCCTGGCTCTTTGAGCGGGTGAACGCTGCTTTAGAGGGCCAGCCCGCCCCCAAGGCCCCCAACCTTCAGGCCCGGATGAACGCCCTCCGCCGCCAGGTGGAGGAGATGGTGGAGCTTAAAGGCGAGTACGTCGCCATGCCCCAGGCCCGGGCCCAGGCCATCCACTATATGAAGGGCCTGCGGGGGGCGGCCAACCTCCGGCGAGTCTGCTGTGAGCTCCAATACCTCACCGACATCGACCGGCTGATCGAGGCTGTCTTTGAAGAGCAGCGGAAAGCCGGCGAGGCGGACGATCAGAGGGAAGTTCCCTTCCCCTGAAACATTAGCCCTGGCCGGTCAGCTCGTCCAGGTTCTGGGGGTAGCAGGGCAGACAGTGCTCCATGAACCAGGCCGCCTCGGGGCAGGCCATGGCTTCGAGGGCCTCTTTCTGCTGCCGGAGGGCCGAGTCGAACTCGTGGTTGCCGCTGCGAGCCTCTTCCAGGCACTTGATGATGGCCGAGAGCCGGTCGGCGGCTTTCAGGATTTTCCGCTCCTCCGCCGACAGCAGATTGCCGGTCAGATAGGGCAGCACCTCCTCTTCCAGCTCGTCGGGCAGCAGGGCGGCCATCTGGACGGTGCTCTCGGCCTCGATGGCCTTGTAGGCGTCCCGCAGGGTGGCGCTCCGGTATTTCACCGGGGTAGGCAGGTCCCCGGTGATGATCTCGTGGGCGTCGTGGTAGAGGGCCGCCACCGCCACCGTCTTGGGGCGGCAGGGGGTGCCGGTGTACCGCCGGGCGATCAGGCAGAGCATATGGGCGATCAGGGCGGTGTCGCAGGTGTGCTCGCTGAGGGACTCGGGCCGGGTGGAGTGCATCAGGCTCCATCGGGTGATATACTTCATGCGGGCCAATAGGGCGCTGAACGGATAGAGCATCGAATAAAACCTCCCAGCCGCCGGGCGCACCGGCGGCGTTTTATTTACCAAAATAGCCCCCGCCCCGGCCCTTGTCAAGGGCGGCGGGCCCCTCAGCGGGGGAAAGACGCTTTTTTTGCGGGGCAGAACGTGCTATACTATCCCTTGTATGGGTTTGGACCCTGGGAAAAATCCACAGCCGCCCCCTGGCCGGGCGGAGAAAAGAGGCACCATGAAACGCGCTAGTCTGGCCCCGCGGCATTTCCACGGCGGGGCGAATCAGAACAAATTCTGGCTGACGGTGGGGCTCTGCGCCCTCTGTGCCGCCCTGATCTTTCTGCCGTTCCAGCTGGTGGACGGCGGTTTTTTCCACTATGCGGGGGACTTTAACAGCCAGCAGATTTCCTTCTACCGGTATATGAACGGCTTTTTCAAGGGGGCGGGCTACCCGGACGGACTGGTCTCGGTGAACGGTCAGAGTCTGCCCACCAACACCTTCTCCTGGGCGACGGACCTGGGCAGCGGGGTGATGAACGCCTATTCCTTCTATCTCTACGGTTCGCCCTTCTTCTGGTTTTCGCTGATTTTCCCCCAGAGCTGGCTGCCCTATCTCATGTGCCCGCTGCTGGTGCTCAAATTCGCGGTGGCGGGGGGCGGCGCCCATCTGTGGCTGCGCCGGTATGTCCGGGACGAGAACTACGCCGTCCTGGGGGCCTGCCTCTATGCATTCTCGGGCTTTGCGGTTTATAACGTCTTTTTCAACCACTTTGTGGACGTGGTGGCCCTCTTCCCCTGGATGCTCTGGGCTCTGGACGAGTGCATCTATAACCGCCGCCGGGGGCTCTTCGCCTTCTTTGTGGCGGTGAACCTCTTAAATAACTATTTCTTCTTTGTGGGCCAGGCCCTGTTCTTGGCCATCTATTTTGTCTGCAAGCTGACGGCGGGGGAGATCAAGCTCACCCCCAAACTCTTCGGGGTGCTGGCCTTTGAGAGCCTTTTGGGGGTGGCCATGGGCTGCCTCTTGCTCTGGCCGGCCTTCCTCTCCCTGATGCAGAACCCCCGCACCGTGGATCTTTCTTCCGGCTGGGGATTTTTGACCTACTCCAAGGTGCAGCAGTATCTGGCCATCCTCCTCAGCTGGGTCATGCCGCCGGACTCCCCCTATCTGACCTCCATCTGGTCGGAGGGGATCATCAAGTGGACCAGCATGAGCGCCTATCTGCCCCTGTGCAGTCTGGCGGGCGCGGCAGCTTACTGGCGGCTCCACCGGCAGGACGGCAACAAGCGGATCATCGCCGTCTGCATGGTCTGCGCTCTGGTGCCGGTGCTGAACAGCGCCTTCTATGCCCTCAACTCCAGCTATTACGCCCGGTGGTACTATATGCCGGTGCTGATCCTCTGCGCCATGACCGTTCGCGCCTGGGAGGACCCGGCCTCGGATCTCGATTCTCCGGCCCGGACCCTCAGCTGGATTATGGTGGCCACGGTGGCCTTTGCCCTGGTGCCGGTAAAGGACAGCGAGACCGGCAGCTGGTCCCTGGGCGTTCTGGAGAACCCGGGCCAGTATATCGCGGTGCTGGCTTTCGGGCTGATCGGCCTGTGGGTCTACCGGTGGATCTGCCGCCACTGGGCCGGCCGGAAAGAATTCACCCGGCGGATGCTGGGGGCCGTGCTGGCTTTTGCCTGCGCTTTCAGTGTGGTCCACATCGGGATCGGAAAATTCGGCCAGTGGTACACCGACAGCGATCTCGTGGCCGAGTATACGGCGGCCCTGGAACTGAAAGAACAGCTCCCCGAAGGGGACTGGCGGGTGGACACCTACCAGACCCACGACAACCTGGGCCTCTGGCTGGACAAGAGCTGCCTGCAATACTTCGGCAGCACCGCCGCCCCCAGCATCCTCCACTTCTACCCCTCGGTGGGGGTCAAGCGGGACGTGCGCAGCGCCCCCGAGCTGAGCCAGTACGCCCTGCGGGGCCTCTTGAGCGTCAAGTATATGATCCTCAACGAGGCCGACCGGGCCGCCTTTGAGGAGGAGGCCGACGAGGGCTGGGCCTATTACGACACCCGGGCGGGCTTTGCCCTCTACGAAAACCTCAACTATGTGCCCATGGGCTTCACCTATGACTACTATATCACCGAGGAGACTTACGAGGAAATCCCCACCGTCAACCGGGCGAACCTCTTGATGCGGGTGCTGGTGCTCTCGGCGGAGGACGCGGCCCGGTACGGCCAGTACCTGACCCTCGCCTCGGAGGAACAGCTTAACAGCCTCTACTATGAGACCTATGTGGAGGACTGCGCCGACCGCCGGGCCTCGGCCTGCAGCGATTTTGTCATGACGAATTCCGGCTTCAGCGCCGAAATCCAGCTGGACCAGGCTAACCTTGTCTTTTTCTCGGTGCCCTACGACGACGGCTTTACTGCCTATGTCAACGGCCAGGAGACCGAGATTCTGCGGGTGGACGACGGCCTGATGGCGGTTCTATGCCCGGAGGGCTGGAGCAACATCGACTTTGTCTATGAGCCGGACGGCCTGGCCCTGAGCCGGGGGGTGACCCTGGTGGCCATCCCGGTGTTTATCCTCTATCTGGGCTGGAACTGGTTCCGGCGCAGAAAGCGCACTTCCAAAACAAGAACCTAAACAAAATCCCGCCGCCTGGTGTTTTCTGCACTGGGCGGCGGGATTTTTGTCAGGAGGATTCAGGGGCCGGGGCGGGGGATTTCTGGCTCAGCCGCACCAGGGCCGCCGCGGTCAAAAGCCCCAGCGGCGCGCTGATGTAGGAGGAGAGATAGAACCCGTCGAAACCCACCCGGGGCACCAGAATCACGCAGGCGGCCAGATTGAGGGCCACCACCCCCAGGTTGGAGATGAGATAGAACCCCATTTTTTGGGCGCCCCGGAGCCGGGCCTCCTGCATATGCCGCAGGCAGGTGAAGGGGTAGGCCAGGGCATCCCGGCTGAGCATCAGCGCGCCGAAGGCCACCGCCCCGGCGTCCTCGGTAAAGAGCCCCAGCATGGGCCGGGCAAAGAGGACGCATCCCCCCACCACCAGGGCGGCATAGAGCAGGACCAGCCGCCGGGCCTCCCGCAGGCTCTCGGTCACCCGGCCGGGCTGGCCGGCGGCGGTGTTCTGGGCGATGAAAAAGACCAGGGACTGGGCCACCCCGAACACCGGCATGAGCAAAAGGGTAGAGAGCTTGCTGGCGCAGGAGAAGCCGGCGATGGCCGCCACACCCAGAGTGCCCAAGAGCCCTTGTTTCACCAGATTGACCACCGGCCCCGAGGCCTGCTGGACGGCGTTGGGGGCCGATAGCCGGAAGATATCCCAGAGCAGGGCGGGCCGGAGCATCCCGGGGCGGAAGGGTTCGGTCAACAGGGTCCTGCGCAGATGGGCCAGCATCACCCCGAGGCCCACCAGCTGGGAAAAGGCGGTGGCCGCCGCCGCCCCCGCCACCCCGAAGGGCCCCACCAGGACGATGTCCAGCCCCACGTTCAGAACCGAGGTGAAGAGCACCGCATACAAGGGCGTCTTGGAGTCCCCCGAGCCGATGACGATCTGCTTGGCCAGATCGTAGAGCATCAGGCAGGGCAGGCCGGGCAGGTAAAACCAGGCGTAGCGGGCGGCCTCAGGCAGGATCTCGGCGGGGGTGTTGATCCAGCGCAAAAACTGCTCGATCCCCCCGTAGCCCAGAGCCATCATCAAAAGACCGATCGCTCCGTCGATCAAAAGCAGGTTGTAGGTCATGGCACAGAGTTCTTCCCGGGTGGCAGTGGGGCGCTTGGCGGCCAGCAGCAGCCCGCCTCCCAGTTCCATCCCGCCCGACACAAACAAAAAGATCATCAGGACAGTGGATGCGTTGGACACCGCCGCCAGAGCCGCCGCGTCCAGCCGCAGGCCGATCACCATGGTGTCGGCCACGGTGTAGAGCTGGGTGGCCAGCATGCTCAGGATCACCGGCAGGGCAAACCGGACCAGCTCCGCCCGCACCGGGCCATACAGCAGGGTGTTTTCTTGTTCGTTCATCGCTCTTTAAACCCCTCTCTTGTCAAATTGAGTTCTCTCTGTTACACTGATACTATCATAAACTGTCCAGTAACTGGACAGTCAAGAGGCTTTTGGGAGGGTTTTTATGAAAGATGGTTCCGGCCAGGGGTACTACCGCACCGCCGCCTTTGCGCAGTTGGCGGGGATGAACAAAAAGACCCTGCAATATTACGACGAGATCGGCCTGTTCCGCCCTGCCCGGGTGGAGGCCAACGGCTACCGGTACTACTCGATTTTTCAGCTGGACCGGCTGGCCCTCATCGCTGCCCTGAAAGACCTGGGCCTGCCCTTAAAGGAGATCAAGCGGTATCTGGACAGCGGAGACCTGGCCCTGATGGACCAGCTTTTGGACCAGCAGAGCCGGGAGCTGGCCCGGCGGCTGGCCCAGCTCAACGCCCGAAAAGCCATGCTGGAGCGGGTCCGGCGGGAAAACCGGGATTTTCTCCAGTACTGCGGCCAGGGGCCCCAGCGGCTCTGCCAGGAGCCGGACCGGCTGGCGGTGCTGCTCACCGATGCGGAGATGCGCAGCCATAAGCTGGTGATTATGAATTACCTCACCGACGGCCCCGGCACCGGCATGTGCAGCGAAGGGGAGGAGAGTTTCATCTACCAGCGTCGGGCGGACGGGCCCATCCCAATGCCCGGCGGGGAGTATCTCTGTCTCTTCGAGGCCTCCGGCCAGCCCCTGCGGCTCTGGATGGCCGGGGCGCGAAAGACCCTGGAAGAATATGCCGGGGCCCATGGCCTTGCCCTCGAGGGCAAGAGTTACGCAGAGTTCAACGAGCTGAGCGTCAACCCCCAAAAGCCCCAGACCGAGGGCCTGCGGGTGCTGCGGGTGAGGATCCTTGAATAAAATAAGATTGATTCATCGTTTAGATGAAAATTTCCTGCTTGACTTTATGCCGATAAAGTGTATAATGCAGACAAACCGATGAGGCGGAAGAGATCCTGCACAGCGCATCTCAAGAGAGCCCGGAGCGATGGGAACGGGCGAAAGCGGGGCAGACATCGTGGGCCGCCGAGGGCCGGGCGAACCGGGGCTTGCTATAAAAGACCCGCAGTAGCTTTGGACGGGAGCCTCCGTTACAGGGCAGGGGAGTGTTGGCTCTCCGTGAGGGGCTCTGCAATGAAACGCAGAGCAAACAAGGTGGCACCGCAGAATCGTATTTTCCGATCCTGTCCTTGTGGCAAACACACAGGGACGGGTCGTTTTTTTATCCCAAAAGGCCCGTTCCGCAAGCAGTCGGAGCGGGCTTTTCTATTTGGAACGCCCCGCCCCCGCAGGAAAGGAGCTATCTCGTATGAAAAAACTGAACAAAATCTCCCGCCGCAGCTTCCTCAAGGCCGCCGCATACTCGGCCGCTGCACTCTCTGCCCTGGCCCTGACCGGCTGTTCCGGCAGCGCGTCCACCGCCGGTTCCGCCGGAGCCTCCGAGGGCGGCTTCAAGGTAGGCATCGTAAACTATGTGGACGACGCCTCCCTCAACCAGATTGTGGCCTCCCTGGAGGCCCGGCTGGACGAGATCGGCGCGGAAAAGGGAGTCTCTTTCAATTACGGGGATTACTACTCCAACGCCCAGGCCGACCAGTCCAACCTGAACCAGATCGGCGCCGACCTGGTGGCCGACGGGGTGGATGTGATTGTGGCGGTGGCCACCCCCACGGCGGTTACCATGCTGAACGCGGTGGAAGACACCGAGATCCCGGTGGTGTTCGCGGCGGTCACCGACCCGGCCGGGGCCGGTTTTGAGGGGCTGGACAACATCACCGGCACCTCCGACGCCCTGGACACCCGCGCCATCATGAACCTGATCCTGGCCGCCAACCCCGGCCTCGACAAGATGGGCCTTTTGTATGATCTGGGCCAGGATTCCTCCACCCAGGCCATCGCCGACGCCAAGGCCTTCTGCGACGAAAACGGCATCGAATACATCGAGAAGAACGGCACCACCACCGCCGAGGTCCAGATGGCCGTGGAGGCTCTGGCCGCCGCCGGGGTGAAGGTGGTCTTTACCCCCACCGACAACACCATCATGACCGCCGAGCTGGCCATCTATGAGACCATGATCGAGGCGGGAATGCAGCACTACACCGGCGCCGACAGCTTCGCGCTGAATGGCGCGCTGCTGGGCTACGGTGTGGACTACGTCCAGCTGGGCGAGGCCACCGCCGATATGGTGGCCGAGCTGCTCTGCGACGGCAAGACCCCCGCCGAGCTGCCCTACCGCACCTTCGACAACGGCATCGCCACCATCAACACCGAGACCTGCGCCGCCCTGGGCCTGGACTACGATACCCTGGCGGCGGCCTTCGAGCCCTACTGCACCGAGGTGCAGCCCATCGCCACCGCCGAGGCTTTTGAATAATCCACGGCAGACGGGAGCGCAAACCCCATACCCTGCCCGGGAGTGCCCGGGCGGGTTTTTGATTTGAAACAAGGGAGCTTGAGGTAGATCATGCTGGCAAGTATTTTTTCGTTGAATGTATTGCAGACCGCCCTGGAGCTGGGCTGCATCTACGCGCTGGTGGCGCTGGCGCTGTTTTTGAGCTATTCCATCCTGAACATCGCGGACCTGTCCACCGACGGCTGCTTCACCCTGGGGTGTGCCGTCTGCTGCCAGGTGGCCCTGACCGGTCACCCGGTGCTTGCCCTCTTTGCCGCCATGGCGGCGGGGGTCTGCTCCGGGTTCGTCACCGCCTTTTTGCAGACCCGCCTCGGGGTGGAGAGCATTATGGCCGGTATCATCGTCAACACCGGCCTGTATACCATCAACCTGGCGGTGATGGGCTTTTCCTCCAACATCAGCCTGGTCAAGACGGACACCGTCTTTTCTCTGGCCAAAGAGGCCCTCTCCTTTATGGGCGGGTGGCACATTCTGCTGCTGGCGGCCCTGGTGATCCTGGCGGCCGGGGGCGCTATGCTCTGGTTCCTCGGTACCCGGCTGGGCTTGTCCATCCGGGCCACCGGCGACAACGCCGCCATGGTCCGGGCCTCCAGCATTGACCCCGCCTACACCATCACCGTGGGCCTGTGCATTTCGGGCAGCCTGACCGCCCTCTCCGGCGGCCTGCTGGCCCAGTACCAGAAGAGCTGTGACATCAACGTAGGCACCGGCATGGTGACTATCGCCCTGGCCTCCCTTATCATCGGCGAGACCATCCTGGGCAAGCGGAGCATGCCCCGCCGAGTGCTGGGTGTGGTCTTCGGCAGCTGCCTCTACCGGTTTATCGTGGCGGTGGCCCTGCGGTTCAACGTGCCCGCCGCGGCCATGAAGCTGGTGTCGGCCCTGATTGTGGCGGTGGCCATCTCCATGCCCGCCATCCGCAAACGGATTGCCTTTGAAAAGCGCAAGCAGGAAGCTCGCCTGCGCCATGCTGAAACCTATGGAACTTCCGGGAAGGAGGGCGCCTGATGCTCAAGCTTCATAACATCCGCAAAACCTTTAACCCTGGCACCGTCAACGAAAAAATCGCCCTGGACGGGGTGAACCTGGAACTCAAGGCGGGGGATTTCGCCACCATTGTGGGCTCCAACGGCGCGGGCAAATCGACTTTGTTCAACGCTATCACCGGCGCCTTCATCGCCGACGAGGGCAGCATCATCCTGGGCGGGGAGGATATCACCTTTAAGCCCGAGTTCCAGCGCAGCCGGGTGATCGGCCACCTATTCCAGGACCCCCTCAAGGGCACCGCCCCCAATATGACCATCGAGGAGAATCTGGCCCTGGCCTATCTGCGGGCGGGCCGGGCCCAGCGGGCCACCTTTTCCCGGATTTCCCGCAAGGATAAAGAGTTCTTCCGCCAGCGTCTGGCCCTTTTGGACATGGGCCTCGAGGACCGGATGAAACAGCCGGTGGGGCTGCTCTCGGGCGGCCAGCGCCAGGCTCTGACCCTCTTAATGGCTACCCTCGTCACCCCGCGGCTGTTGCTCTTGGACGAACACACCGCCGCTTTGGACCCCGCCACCGCCGAGAAGGTCCTGGCCCTCACCAGCCGGATCGTGGCCGAGCAGAAGATCACCTGCCTGATGGTCACCCACAATATGCACCAGGCCCTGGAGCTGGGCAACCGCACCCTGATGATGGACGGCGGCCGGATCGTCTTTGACGTGGAAGGGGAAGAGCGCAGCCGGATGACGGTGGACGATCTTCTCGAAAAGTTCCGCCAGAACGCGGGCCAGCAGCTGGACAACGACCGGATCCTGCTCAGCAAGACGGAAAAGTGAGCTGTATGTTATGCACAATGGAGCAATTTAAATGTGCATAACTTTTGTACAAATTCCTTGTGGATTCTGCGAATA
>HHCFC01400__coassemble_1172_pt1 | contig 74696 bp, 65 predicted proteins | sample HHCFC01400__metabat2_high_PE_029 | metagenome-assembled genome bin HHCFC01400
AACCAATGACACGGGGATTTTCAGTCCCCTGCTCTACCGACTGAGCTACAGAGGCGCACCGGACGCTAGTTATTATACCGCAAAATCCGATTTTGTAAAGGGGGAATTTCAAATTTTTTTGAAAAAATTTGCCTCCCTGCCTAAACCCACGTGCCTGCGCCAAAATGAAAAGCGTTTGACTTTTAGAGCGGCGTTATGGTTAAATTATCTTTTAGAGACTGACAGCACAAGGCCGCCGCCAAATGCGGGCGGCGGGCAGGTCTGGAGGATAGACATGGCAAGAAAAAACGATTATGGAAACGAGAGCATTACCTCTTTAAAAGGGGCAGACCGTGTGCGCAAGCGGCCGGCCGTCATCTTCGGCTCGGACGGAGTAGAGGGCTGCGCCCACTCGATTTTTGAAATTATCTCCAACTCCATCGACGAGGCCCGGGACGGTCACGGCAATGTGATCAACGTCACCCGCTGCAAGGACGGCAGCGTCCAGGTGGAGGACTTCGCCCGGGGCATCCCGGTGGACTGGAACAACGGCGAGAACCGCTACAACTGGGAGCTTTTGTTCTGCGAGATGTACGCGGGCGGCAAATACGGCGAGGGCGCCGACAACTACGAGTTCAGTCTGGGTCTCAACGGCCTGGGCCTGTGCGCCACCCAGTACGCTTCGGCCTGGATGACCGCCGACATCTACCGGGACGGCACCCACTACCACCTGGATTTCGCCAAGGGCGAAAACGTGGGCGGCCTGAAAAAAGAACCTTACAAAGGCCGGCGCACCGGCAGCATCATCCACTGGATGCCGGACGACGAGGTGTTCACCGACATCGACGTGCCCGCCAGCTATTATAAAGATGTGCTCCGCCGCCAGGCGGTAGTCAACGCGGGGCTGACCCTCAATTTCATCGACGAAAAAGAGAAAGACCCCGCCACCGGCAAACCCTGGAAGGAGAGCTACTGCTACCAGAACGGCATCTCCGACTATGTAAAGGAAGTTGCCGGGGAGGACACCCTGACCCCCGTTTTCTCCTGCGAGTCGGAGGCGGTGGGCCGGGACCGGGAGGACCAGCCCGATTATAAGGTAAAGATGAGCGCGGCGTTCTGCTTCTCCAATAAGGTGCAGATGCTGGAATATTACCACAACTCCTCCTGGCTGGAACACGGCGGCAGCCCCGAGCACGCGGTCCGCACCGCCTTTGTCTACCAGATCAATAAGTATCTGAAGGAGAAGAACCTCTATAAAAAAGGCGAGAGCTCCATCAGCTTCCAGGATATCCAGGACTGTCTGGTCTATGTGTCCTCCAGCTTCTCCACCCGCACCAGCTACGAGAACCAGACCAAAAAGGCCATTACCAATAAATTTGTCTCCCAGGCCATGACCGACTTCCTGAAACATTATCTGGAAGTCTACTTTTTGGAAAAACCCGACGAGGCCCAGAAGCTCTGTCAGCAGGTGCTGGTGAACAAGCAGAGCCGGGAGCACGCCGAGAAAACCCGCCAGAGCATCAAGAAAACCCTCTCCACCCAGATCGACCTGGCCAACCGGGTGCAGAAGTTTGTGGACTGCCGCACCAAGGACCCCGCCCGCCGGGAACTGTATATCGTGGAGGGCGACTCGGCTATGGGCGCGGTCAAGACCAGCCGGGACAGCGAGTTCCAGGCCATCATGCCGGTGCGGGGCAAGATTTTGAACTGTCTGAAAGCCGATTACGCCCGGATTTTCAAGTCGGACATCATCGTCGATTTAATCAAGGTTATGGGCTGCGGCATCGAGCTGGGGGGCAAGTACAATAAAGAGCTGGCCACCTTCAGCCTGGATAATCTGCGGTTCAATAAAATCGTCATCTGTACCGATGCCGACGTGGACGGCTACCAGATCCGCACCCTGGTTTTGACCATGCTCTACCGGCTGACCCCAACCCTGATCGAAAAGGGGTATGTCTACATCGCCGAGTCGCCGCTGTATGAGATCAATACCAAGGACCGCACCTATTTTGCCTACACCGAACCCGAGAAGGCGGCCTTTTTGCAGAAGATCGGGAACCAGAAATACACCATCCAGCGCTCCAAAGGTCTGGGCGAGAACGACCCCGAGATGATGTGGCTGACCACCATGAACCCGGCCAGCCGCCGTCTGATCAAGGTGATGCCCGCCGATGTGGAGGAGACCGCCCGGGTGTTCGACATCCTGCTGGGGGACAACCTCCAGGGGCGGAAGGATCATATCGCGGCTCACGGCGCGGAATATCTGGACGATTTGGACCTGTCGTAACAGGAGAGAAAGAGAATGGCAAGAAAAACAACCAAAAAAAGTTCGGCGCCGGTGCGCCCCCAGCTGGGGGAGGGGGTGGAGATCCTCAACGCGGGCAGCGTATTAGAGGACCCCATCACCCGCACCCTCGAGACCAACTATATGCCCTATGCCATGAGCGTCATTGTCAGCCGGGCCCTGCCCGAGATTGACGGCTTCAAGCCCGCCCACCGCAAGCTGCTCTATACCATGTACGGCATGGGCCTTTTGAAGGGCGGGCGGACCAAATCCGCCAACATCGTGGGCAGCACCATGCGGCTCAACCCCCACGGCGACGCGGCGATTTATGATACCATGGTCCGAATGGGCCGGGGCAACGAGAGTTTGCTGGTGCCCTTTGTGGACAGCAAGGGCAACTTCGGCAAGGCTTACAGTCGGGATATGTCTTACGCGGCGGCCCGTTACACCGAGGCGAAGCTCGACCCGGTCTGTGAGGAGCTGTTCCGGGACATCGACCGGGAAACGGTGGATTTTGTCCCCAACTACGACGGCACCACCACCGAGCCCACTCTGCTGCCGGTGACCTTCCCGACTATCCTGGCCAACAACACCCTGGGCATCGCCGTCGGCATGGCCTGCAACATCTGTTCCTTCAACCTGGCGGAACTGTGCAACACTACCATCGCCCTGATGAAGGACGAGAACCACGACATCGCCACCACCATGCCCGCGCCGGATTTTGCGGGGGGCGGCCAGATCCTCTACAACGAAGCCCAGATGCGGGAGATCTATGAGAATGGCCGGGGCAGCGTCCGGGTGCGGGCCCGGTACAACGCGGTGCCCGGCGAAAATATGATCGAGATCACCCAGATTCCTCCCACCACCACGGTGGAGGCCATCATGGACAAGATCACCGAGCTGGTCAAGGCCGGCAAGCTGAAAGAGATCAGCGATATGCGGGACGAGACCGACCTGAACGGCCTGAAACTCACCCTCGACCTCAAGCGGGGGGTGGACCCGGAGAAACTGATGGCCAAGCTCTTTAAATCCACCCCGCTGGAAGACAGCTTCAGCTGCAACTTCAACATCCTGATTTCGGGCCAGCCCCGGGTCATGGGAGTGCGGGAGATTCTGAAAGAGTGGACCGCCTTCCGGATGGAGTGCGTCCGCCGCCGGACGTATTACGACCTCCGGGGCAAGGAAAAGCGGCTCCACCTCTTGCAGGGCCTGGCCGCCATCCTGCTGGACATCGACAAAGCCATCCACATCATCCGCCATACCGAGGAGGAAACCGAGGTGGTGCCCAACCTGATGATCGGTTTCGGCATTGACGAGGTCCAGGCCGATTATGTGGCCGAGATCAAGCTGCGGCACCTGAACCGGGAGTATATCCTCAAGCGGACGGGCGAGATCGAACAGCTGGAAAAGGACATCGAGGACCTGAACGACATCCTCAAAAAGCCCGCCCGGATCCGCCGGATCATCATCCACGAGCTGGGGGATGTGGCCAAGAAATACGGCGCCCCCCGCCGCAGCGAGATCCTCTACGACCTGCCCGAGACGGGCGCCGACGAGGAGGAGAACAACATCCCCGACTACCCGGTGACCGTCTTCTTCACCCGGGAGGGCTACCTGAAAAAGATTACCCCCCAGAGCCTGCGGGGCACCGGCGCCCACAAGCTGAAAGAGGGCGACGAGATCATCCGCCAGCTGGAAACGAGGAACAACGTGGAGGCCCTCTTCTTCACCGACCAGCACCAGGTCTACAAGAGCCGCCTGAGCGAGTTCGAGGACGGCAAAGTGGGCCAGATGGGCATCTATCTGCCCGGCAAGCTGGGGATGGACGAGGGGGAAAACATCGTCTGGATGCAGCTTACCACCGATTATTCCGGCTGGATGCTCTTCTTCTTCGCGGGGGGCAAGTGCGCCAAGATCCCCCTGGCCTCCTACGCTACCAAGCAGAACCGCCGCAAGCTTTTGAACGCTTACAGCGACAAGGACACCCTGGCCAAGATGCTCTATATCCCTGAGGAGACCGAGATCGCCATCCGCACCTCGGCCGGGCGGCTGCTCCTCGTGGGCACCGCCCAGATCGCCGAGAAAGCCACCCGGGACAGCCAGGGCGTGGCGGTGGTCACCCTGAAAAAGAATCAGAGCATCCTCTCGGTCCAGCCCGCCGATACTCTGGAGCTGGCTAACCCCCACCGCTACCGGGTGCGGAGTCTGCCCGCCACCGGCGCGCTGCTGCGGGAAGAGGACGCCGGCGAGCAGCTGAGCCTTTTGTAAGGGGGAGAAAATGCAGAACATCGATTTAATCTGTGTGGGCAAACTCAACGCCAAATACTTCGCCGAGGGGGTGGCCGAGTACCAGAAACGGCTGGCCGCCTTTGCCAATTTCCGGATCATCGAGCTGCCGGAGGAAAAAATCGAGGAGAAAAACGCCTCGGACGCTCTGGTCCGCCGCGCCCTGGAAAAAGAGGGCAAAGCGATCCTCGCCAATGTCCGGAAAGGCGCGGCCCTGGTGGCCCTCTGTGTGGAGGGCAAACAGATCTCCAGCGAGGAGCTGGCGGATTTTCTGGCCCAGCGGGCCGGCAGCGGGGCAGGGGATGTGGCCTTTGTGATCGGTTCCTCCCACGGCCTTTCGGATGAGGTGAAGAGGGCGGCGGTGCTCCGGTTCAGCATGGGGCGGATCACCCTGCCCCACCAGCTGGCAAGGCTTGTCCTCACCGAGCAGATTTACCGGGCCTGCACCATCAACAGCGGGCTGAAATACCACAAATAAGCGCCCCGCCGCTTGATAATTCGGCCAAAACATGATAGAGTAAAGACACTGCGGCCCCGGTGCGGGGGCGCGCCCGCCGGGAGGGAACACACCGCCGGGATACTATCACAACGACGCGGCAAACCAGCCGCGGACGGAAAGGATGTAACAGTTATGGAACAGAGCGAAAAGACCCTTGATATGATCGTCAATCTCTGCAAGAACCGCGGCTATATCTTCCCCGGTTCCGAGATTTACGGCGGTCTGGCCAACAGCTGGGACTACGGCCCCCTGGGCGTGGAGTTCAAGAACAACGTCAAGAAGGCCTGGCTGAAGAAGTTCGTACAGGAGAGCCCCTACAACGTGGGCCTGGATGCTGCCATCATCATGAACCCCCAGACCTGGGTCACCACCGGCCATGTGGCCAGCTTCTCCGACCCGCTGCTGGACTGCAAGGCCTGCAAGTCCCGCCACCGCGCCGACAAGCTGATCGGGGATGTGCACCCCGAGGTCAACGTGGACGCCATGAGCTTTGACGAGATGGATGCGTTCATCGCCGAGCACGAGGACGTGGTCTGCCCCATCTGCGGCAAGCACGACTTCACCCCCATCCGCAAGTTTAACCTGATGTTCAAGACCGCCATCGGCGTCACCGAGGACAGCTCTTCCACCTGCTACCTCCGGCCCGAGACCGCCCAGGGCATCTTTGTCAACTTTGCCAACATCCAGCGCACCACCCGCCGCAAGCTGCCCTTCGGCGTCTGCCAGGTGGGCAAAGCTTTCCGCAACGAGATCACCCCGGGCAACTTCACTTTCCGGACCCGTGAGTTCGAGCAGATGGAGTGCGAGTTCTTCTGCAAGCCGGGCACCGATCTGGAGTGGTTCGCCTACTGGAAGGACTTCTGCAAGAACTGGCTGCTGAGCCTGGGCATCAAGGAGGAGCACCTCCGCCTGCGTGACCACGAGCCCGCCGAGCTGGCCTTCTACAGCCGCGCCACCACCGACATCGAGTACGCCTTCCCGTTCACCGAGTGGGGCGAGCTGTGGGGCATCGCGGACCGCACCAACTACGACCTGGGCCGCCACCAGGAGGCCTCCGGCAAGAGCCTGGAGTACTATGACTCCGAGACCAACGAGCACTACATCCCCTACGTCATTGAGCCCTCTCTGGGCTGTGACCGTGTGGCCCTGGCCTTCCTTTGTGAGGCCTACGACGAGGAGCACCTGGTTGACTCCAAGGGCAAGGAGGATGTCCGCACCGTCCTGCACCTGCACCCGGCTCTGGCTCCCTTCAAGTGTGCTGTGCTGCCCCTGAGCAAGAAGCTGGGCGACAAGGCCATGGAGATCCGCAACGAGCTGAGCAAATACTTCATGGTGGACTACGACGACACCGGTTCCATCGGCAAGCGTTACCGCCGTGAGGACGAGATCGGCACCCCCTACTGCATCACCGTGGACTTCGACACCATCGGCGACGAGGCCAAGGGCATTGTGGCCGACAACTGCGTCACCGTCCGCGACCGCGACACCATGGAGCAGATCCGTATGCCCATCAGCGAGCTGCGCGCCTGGCTGGAGGAGAAGATCGCCTTCTAATCCTGACCCCGGCAAAAACCTGTATCCTTCCCGGCCCCTGCTGCATTTGCGGCGGGGGCCGTTTTTATCGCAGTTTGTACACAGAAAATTCGGATTTGCCTGGTGGACAAGGGGATACTACTTGCGCTATACTGGAACTAGAATTTACAGGATGCCGCCCCGGCGGCAGAAAGGAATGATATACCCATGGAAAACTTTGATGTTTTGCTGAAGAAATATGCCGATTTTATCGTCCGTGTGGGCTGCAACGTCCAGCCCCAGCAGACGTTGATCATCAATGCCTCTCTGGAGGCTGCCCCTCTGGCCCGCCTGTGCGTCCGCAGCGCCTTTGAGGCCGGCGCCCGGGACGTCCGGGTGGACTGGTCGGACAGCGCCGTCTCCCGCGCCCGGATGGAGCTGGCCAGCGAGGAGACTCTCTGCGAGGTGAAACCCTACGTCCTGCGCAGCTATCTGGACTACGCCGAGAGCGAGGGCGGGGCCTGTGTGCTCCACCTGCTGGCCGACGACCCCGAGAGCATGGCGGGTCTGGACGGCGGCAAGATCAGCCGGGTGAACGCCGCCCGCCGCAAGGCCCTGATGCCCTGGCGGGAGTACACCATGAACGACCGGATTCAGTGGTGCATCGCCGCCATGCCCAGCAAGCCCTGGGCTAAGAAGATCTTCCCCAAAGTGAGCGAGGAGGCCGCCGTCGAAAAACTCTGGCAGCTGATCTTTGACGTCTGCCGGGTCTCGGGCGGCGACCCCGTCACCGAGTGGCAGAGCCATCTGGCCCGCCTGGACGAGCTGGGCAAGAAGATGAATGCCCTGGATCTGGAGAGCCTCCACTTCACCAGCTCCAACGGCACCGACCTGACCGTGGGTCTTGCCGACGGCGCCATCTGGGAGAGCGCCGGCAGCAAGAACGAGAAGGGGGTGCCCTTCCTGCCCAACATCCCCACCGAGGAGGTGTTCACCGCACCCCACAAGGACCGGGTGGAGGGTATCGTCTACGGCACCAAGCCCTATAACTACAACGGCCAGCTGATTAAAGGATTCCATGTCACCTTCAAGAATGGCCGGATCGAAGAATACGGCGCCGAGGAGAACGAGGCCCTGCTGGGCGAGCTGCTGAACACCGACGAGGGCGCCCGCCACATCGGCGAGGTGGCGCTGGTCCCCGCTTCCAGCCCCATCAACCGGAGCGGCGCGCTCTTCTACAACACCCTGTTCGACGAGAACGCAGCCTGCCACATTGCCTTTGGCGCCAGCTACCCCGGCACCACCGCAGGGGGCACCGCCCTGTCCAAAGAGGAGCTGGAGGCCCGTGGCATGAACCAGTCCACCCTCCACGAGGACGTGATGGTGGGCGCCGAGGACACCGAGATCACCGGCCTGTGCCGGGACGGCCGCACCGTCCAGATCTTCAAGGGCGGCGAGTGGGTGCTCTGATTAGAACCCCATTTTGGGCAAAAATCCTGCCGCAGGCGACCGAATTTCGGGCCTGCCTGCGGCTTTTTGGCCCAAAACGCTTGCATATTTCCGCACGGTGTGGTATATTCTAATAGTACGAATACACGAATTTGGAAAGTGGGCCGCAAGGTCCGCTTTTCTTGTTTCTTTGGAGGTTTTTGGATGGCGAAGCAGTCGGGCGGCAATACCGCGCAGCGGGTCGAAGCACTGGTCCGCCCCATCGTTGAGGGGATGGGCCTTCGGCTTTGGGATGTTGTCTTTGAGAAGGAGGGGCCGGACTGGTACCTGCGGGTGCTGATCGATCGGGACGGCCCCATGGATACCGACATCTGCGCAGAGGTCTCTCATGCGCTGGACCCCGTTCTGGACGAGGCCGACCCCATCGAGCAGAGCTACTACCTTGAGGTGGGCAGCCCTGGCCTGGGCCGCCGCCTGACCAAACCCGAGCACTACGACGCGCTCACCGGCCAGAAAATCCGGGTCCGGCTCTACCGCGCCAACGCCGCGGGCCAGCGGGAATTTGCCGGGATTTTGACCGGCCGGGAGGGCAGCACCGTCACAGTCGAGACCGAGGCGGGCCCCGCATCCTTTGAGCTTCAGGCCGCCAGCATGGTGCGCCTGTGCGACGACGAAGATCTTTTCGGCTGACAAGCCTTTGATTTTGGATCAGAAAACATTGCAGGAGGAATAGACAAAAATGGCAGGCAACAACGAGTTTTTTGAAGCGCTCACCATGCTGGAGCACGAGCGCGGCATTACGGCCCAGTATCTGCTGGAGAAGATCGAGGCCGCGATTGTGATCGCAGTCAAGAAGAACTATGAGGTGGAGGACGACAACGTCCTGGTGGAGATCGACCCCGCCACCGGCAAGTTCAATGTGGCTCTGGTGCAGGACATTGTCCCCGACGAGGAGCTGGAGAACGAGCACACCCAGGTGGCCGAGAGCGACGCCCAGAACATCCGCAAGACCTACAAGGCCGGCATGCGTCTGGTGACCCCCCTCAAGACCAAGGAGTTCGGCCGGATCGCCGCCCAGACCGCCAAGCACGTCATCCGTCAGGGCATCCGGGAGGCCGAGCGGAGCCAGCAGCTCAGCGAGATCCAGTCCAAGAGCCATGACATCGTCCAGGCCACCGTCACCCGGATCGACCCGGAGAAGAAGATTGTCTCCCTGGATCTGGGCAAGGGCGGCGAGGCCATTCTGCCCCGGAACGAGCAGGTGCCCGGCGAGACCTACACCGAGGGCCAGATCCTCCAGGTGTATGTGGTGGACGTCCTCACCGGCGAGCGGGGCCCCCGGGTCATGATCAGCCGCACCCACCCCGGCCTGGTCAAGCGGCTGTTCGAGCTGGAAGTCCCCGAAATCTTCGACGGCACCGTTGAGGTCAAGGCCATCAGCCGGGAGGCTGGTGTCCGCACCAAGATGGCCGTCTGGTCCAAGGACCCCAACGTCAACCCCGTCTCGGCCTGCATCGGCCCCCACGGCGACCGTGTGGCCGCGGTTGTGGAGAAGCTGGGCGGTGAGAAGATCGACATCGTCCGCTGGAGCGAGGACGTCACCGAGTTCATCTCGGCAGCTCTCAGCCCCGCCAAGGTCCTGAAAGTCGAGCTGCTGCCCGGCGAGACCCGCTCTTGCCGTGTGACCGTGCCCGACCAGCAGCTGAGCCTGGCCATCGGCAACAAGGGCCAGAACGCCCGTCTGTGCGCCCGGCTGACCGGCTACAACATTGATATCCGCCCTGAGAGCGGCTACTACGGCGAGGAGGAAGAGAAGCCCGCCGCCGAGCCCGCCGAATAAGTCTCAAATAATCCACGCCAAGGGAGGGAAAACGGATGGCACAGAAAAAGATCCCCATGCGCCAGTGCATCGGCTGTCAGGAAAGCCGGCCCAAAAAAGAGCTGGTGCGGGTGGTTCGGGCCCCCACAGGGGAGATCAGCATCGACGCTGTGGGCAAAAAACCGGGCCGCGGGGCGTATCTCTGCCCCGACCCCGAGTGCCTGAAAAAGGCCCAGAAGAAAAAGGCGCTGGAACGCAGCTTTGAACAGCCGGTTCCCGCCGAAGTATATGAGGCGCTGGCCCTTCAGCTGAGCCAGACGGCCGGAAAGGAGGCGCAGGATGCCCAAACAGAATAAGCCCCAAAAACCTGCCCCCAACCCCGAGCAGGCGCTGTATCAGGCGCTGTCCCTCTGCCGCAAGGCGGGCCAGCTGACCATGGGCTTTGACGCGGTGGAAGAAGCCTGCGTCAAGGGCAAGGCCTGGCTGGTGCTGACGGCATCGGACGCGAGCCCCAAGACCGTGCAGCGGATGAAGAACGCCGTCGGCGATCTGGTCGACGTGCTACCCATGCCGCTGACGCAGGACCAGCTGGCCGCGGTCTGCCACCGGGCGGTGGCGGTCTATGCGGTAACCGACCGCAACCTGGCGAAGCTCTGTTTCGACCGGCTGACCGACTGCGGCATTATCATGAATGAGGAGGAATTGAGCGAATGATCGTAAAATATAAAGTTGTCGATTTTGCAAAAGACATCAATCAGCCCGTCAAGAAGATCCTGGAGGAGCTGGCCGCCATGGGAAGCACCGGCAAGAAGAACAGCTCCCCCCTGGAGGAGAACGAGCTGAACTACCTGCTGGAGAAGTTCAGCCGCGCCAACAGCGAGACGGATCTGAGCGACTTTTTGAACAGCGGCAAGGCCCAGCCCGCCGAGAAGAAGCCCGAGGCCAAGAAGCCCGCCCAGGCGGAGAAGAAGGCTGCCCAGCCCGCTCCCAAGGCCGAGCAGGCCCAGCCCGCCGGCAATAAGGACGCCAAGCGCGGCCAGAAGAACGACCAGCCCCACAAGAAGCGGGAGGAGAAGACCGTCTCCTTCAGCGAGCTGGCCCGTCAGACCGGCGCCCAGGCTCCCAGCGCTTCCGCCCAGGCCGTGGAGGTTAAGCGTGAGAACAACCAGGTCACGGTGGACACCCGTACGGTGGATATGAACGTGGATCGCTTTGACGCCCGTTACGACGATCTGGCTTCCACCAAGAACACCGAGAACCGCCGCAAGCCCACCCCCCAGGGCAACAAGCAGAAGTTCACCCAGCGCAGCCAGCGCCAGCGTCAGCAGTTCCAGAAGGGCAAGCGGGAGAGCGAGTTCGAGCGTCTCCAGCGTCTCCAGCTGGAGAAGGCCCGGAACGCCCAGCTCAAGGTCATGATCCCCGACGAGATCACTGTGGGTGAGCTGGCCGCCCGCCTGAAACAGCAGGCCAACAAGGTCATCGCCAAGTTCATGCAGCTGGGCGAGATGCACGCCATCAACGACGTGGTGGACTTTGATACCGCCTCTCTGGTGGCCGAGGAGTTCCACGCCAAGGTCGAGCACGAGGTCCATGTGACCATCGAGGAGCGGCTGTTTGTCCAGGAGGAGGACGCTGCCGAGGATCTGGTGGAGCGTCCGCCGGTCGTCTGCGTCATGGGCCACGTCGACCACGGCAAGACCAGTATCCTGGACGCCATCCGCAAGACCAACGTCACCGCGGGCGAGGCCGGCGGTATTACCCAGGCCATCGGCGCTTACCAGGTCAAGATCAACGACAGCGTCATCACCTTCCTGGACACCCCGGGCCACGAGGCTTTCACCTCCATGCGTGCCCGCGGCGCCAACATGACCGACATCGCCGTGCTGGTGGTGGCCTCGGACGACGGCATCATGCCCCAGACCGTTGAGTCCATCAACCACGCCAAGGCCGCCGGCGTCAAGGTGATTGTCGCCATCAACAAGATGGATAAACCCACCGCCAACCCCGAGCGGGTCAAGGAGGGCCTGACCCAGTACGGCCTGGTGCCCGAGGACTGGGGCGGAGATGTGGCCTGCATCCCTGTCTCGGCCCTCACCGGCATGGGCATCAACGACCTGCTGGAGCGGATCGCTCTGGAAGCCGAGGTCATGGAGCTGAAGGCCAACCCCAACCGCCGCGCCAAGGGCGCCGTGGTGGAGGCCCGGCTGGATAAGGGCCAGGGCCCCGTGGCCACCATTCTGGTCCAGAACGGCACCCTGCACACCGGCGACGTCATCATCGCCGGCACCGCCGTGGGCCGTGTCCGCACCATGCGGGACGACAAGGGCCGCAACATCGCCGAGGCGACTCCCTCCACCCCCGTGGAGATCACCGGCCTGACCGCCGTGCCCGAGGCCGGCGACCTGTTCGAGGCCGTCGAGGACGAGCGCCTGGCCCGTGAGCTGGCCGAAAAGCGCGCCGCCGCCGCCAAGGAGAAGCAGTTCTCCGCCTTCCAGAAGGTTACTCTGGATAACCTGTTCACCCAGATGGCCCAGAACGACATGAAGGAACTGGCTATCATCGTCAAGGCCGACGTCCAGGGCTCCGCCGAGGCCGTCAAGCAGAGCCTGGAGAAGATCTCCAACGACGAGGTCCGGGTCCGGGTCATCCATGCAGGCGTGGGCGCCGTCAACAAGTCCGACGTGGACCTGGCCGACGCATCCAACGCCATCATCATCGGCTTCAACGTCCGCCCCGACAACGTCGCCAAGGAAGCCGCCGCTGCCACCAAGGTGGAAATGCGGATGTACCGCGTCATCTACGACGCCATCAACGATGTCACCGACGCTATGAAGGGCATGCTGGCACCCAAGTACCGCGAGGTCGCCCTGGGCGAGCTGCAGGTCCGCCAGGTGTACAAGATCAGCAACGTGGGCACCGTCGCCGGCTGCCGCGTCACCAACGGCAAGATCACCCGGGACAGCAAGGTCCGGGTTGTCCGCGACGGCATCGTGCTGGCCGAGGACGAGATCGCCTCTCTGAAGCGCTTCAAGGATGACGCCAAAGAGGTGGCCGAGGGCTTCGAGTGCGGCGTGACCCTGGCGAAGTTCAACGACGTCAAGGAAGGCGACGTGTACGAAGCATTCAAGATGGAGGAGTACCGCGACTGAGTTTGCCCCCTCCTCCCTAAAGGCTAAAGGAGATAAAAAATGTCGCAGAAGAACATGGGACGGCTGTCCCAGGATATGAAGCGTGAGCTGATCGCCATCATCGGCAAGCTCAAGGACCCTCGGCTGGAGGGCGGCCTTTTGACCGTCACCCGGCTGGATGTGACCCCCGACCTGGATGTGGCCAAAGTCTACGTCAGCGTCATGGGCCGGCCCGATGGGCCCGCCCCGGCCATCGAGGCGCTCAACCGCGCCGCGGGCCACGTGCGCACCGAGGTCAGCCGCAAAATGCACATCCGCAAGGCCCCCCGCTTCATCTTCATAGAGGATGACGGCGCAGCTTATGCGGCCCATATCAATGCGCTTCTCAAGGAGCTGAACGTGGAGAGCACCACCGAGGATTCGGCCGATCAGCCGGAGACCGGCGACGCTGAGTAACAGCTCCGCCTGAGAGGAAAGGATGGAATCGTGGCATGACAGAACAGCTGACTGTGCAGCAGATGGCCGAGCGCCTGCTGGCTGCGGACAACATTTTGATTCTGTGTCATAAAAACCCGGATGGGGATACTCTGGGCTGCGGCGGCGCTTTGTACTATGCGCTGCGGGCGCTGGACCGGACGGCAGGGGTGCTCTGCTCCGATCCGATCCCCCCGCAGTATGCGTACCTGAACCTGCATCTGTACAAAGGGGAGTTTGAACCCTCGCTGGTGGTTGCGGTGGATGTGGCGGGCATCCAGCTTTTTGGCGAGAACAACCGGGTGCCGGAGTTCGCCCGCCATGTGGACCTGTGCATCGATCACCACGCCGGGAACAACGGCTACGCCGAGTACACCCTGCTGGACGCGGGCGCGGCCGCCACGGCCGAGCTGCTCTGCGAGGTGATCGAGGCCATGGGGGTGGCCCTCACCCCCCATATTGCGGATTGCCTCTATACCGGCTTGGCGACGGATACCGGCTGCTTCAAATTCTCCAGCACCACGGCCCGGACCCATCGGGTGGCGGCCAAGCTGGTGGAAGCCGGGGCGCACCTGGAAGAGCTGAACACCCTGCTCTTTGACAACAAGTCCCCCGAGCGGATGGAGGCCGAGCGGATCGCCCGGAACCATCTGGAATACTATCTGGATGGCCGCTGTGCCCTGATTTACCTCACCCGGGATGAGATTGCGGCTACCCGGGTGGACCCCGCCGATCTGGAAGAACTCACCAGCCTGCCCATCAGCATTGCGGGGGTCAAGGTGGGTCTGACCCTCCGGCAGCAGCCGGGGGGCAGCTACCGGATCAGCGTCCGCACCGCCAAAGGGGTGGACGCCTGCGCCATCGCCCGGCGCCTGGGGGGCGGCGGCCACGGCCGGGCTGCCGGCTGTGAGCTGCTGGGCAACCTGGAAAACGCCAAGAGCGCCATCCTCGCCGAGGTGGAAGCGGAACTCAATGCCCGGGAGGAAGGCTGATGCAGGGAATCCTGATTGTTGATAAACCCCAGGACTGGACCAGTTTCGATGTGATCGCAAAGCTCCGGGGCGTTTTGGGCACCCGCAAGCTGGGCCACAGCGGCACCCTGGACCCCATGGCCACCGGCGTTCTGCCCGTCTTTTGCGGCGGAGCCAGCAAGGCGGTGGACCTCCAGCTCAACCACGACAAAACCTATCGCGCCGCCCTCCGGCTGGGGGCTCGCACCGACACCGGCGACATCACCGGCCAGGTGCTGGAAACAGCCCCCGTCACCGCCGGGGAGGCGGAGCTGAAAGCAATTTTACCCCAATTCATCGGGCCCCAGATGCAGATTCCGCCCATGTATTCGGCGGTGAAAATCAACGGCCAGCCCCTCTATAAAGCGGCCCGCCAGGGCATCGAGGTGGAGCGGCAGCCCCGTCCCATCGAGGTCTATTCCATCGAATACGAGGGCAGCCCTGCCGCCGATACCTACGAGCTGACGGTCCGCTGCTCCAAGGGTACCTACATCCGTACCCTGCTGGAGGATATCGCCGCGGCCATGGGCCAGAAGGGCACCATGAGCGCCCTGCGGCGGACCCAGGCCGGGGTGTATGGAGAGGCCGACGCCCACACCCTGGAGGAGATTTTGGCCGCCAAAGCGGAGGGCCGGCTGGAGGAGCTGCTGCTGCCGGTGGAGAGCGTTTTTGAATCGCTGCCCCTCTTGACAGTGGCGCCCCGGGTGGAACAGCACCTTTACAACGGCTGCCCCACCAGCCGTTACCCGGCCGCCGACGGGCGCTACCGGGTGCGGAACGAGGCCGGCCAGTTTTTGGGCCTGGCCCGGGTGGTGCAGGGGGTTCTCCGGGTGGAAAAGCTCTTTGTGGAGCGCAGTGCCGGATAAATTTTAAAGGAACAGAAAACCAATGCAGATTTATTCAGAACTTTCGCCCCTTGCCCTGGGCGAGAAACAGGGTGCGGCGGTGGCCATGGGCTACTTTGACGGCATCCACATCGGGCACCGGTCGGTGATCGGCGGAGCGGTGGAGTGGGCCAGAGCCCATGGCGCCGCGCCGGTGGTCTTTACCTTCCACCTGCCGATGGAGAACAAAATGAAGGGCAAACGGCTCATCTCCACGGCGGACAAACACCGCCTGATCGAGAGCCTGGGGGTGGAGCACTACCTGGTGCCCGATTTCGAGGCCATCAAGGGCCTTTCGGCGGAGGAGTTTGTCCGGGGGATCGTCAAGGACTGCCACGCTCGGGCTTTGTTCTGCGGCGAAAACTTCACCTTTGGGGCCCGCGCTGCGGGCACCCCGGAGATGCTGCGGCAGCTCTGCGCCCCCCTGGGGGTGGAGGTGGTGGTCCTGCCCATGGCCCAGTTTGAGGAAAAACCCGTTTCCTCCACCCGGATCCGCACCGCGCTGGAAGGGGGCGACATCCCGGCGGCCAACGCCATGCTGGGCATGCCCTACGCCATCCGGTTCTCGGTCCAGCACGGCAAGGGGCTGGGCCGTACCCTGGGGGTGCCCACCATCAACCAGATCTACCCGGCGGGCTACCAGCTGCCCCGGTACGGCATCTATATTACCCGCACCTGCATCGACGGGGTGTGGTATCCCTCGGCCACCGGCCTGGGCACCCGTCCCACCGTCAACGACGACATCACCCAGGTGACCTGCGAGACCTTTATCCCCGATTTCAAGGGGGATCTCTACGGCCAGGACCCGGTGGTGGAGTTCCACGCCTATCTGAGCCCCAGCAAGAAGTTCGACAACCTGGACCAGCTGCGGGACTGCATCCAGAATGCAGCCCGCCGCGCCCGGGAATACTTCGGCCAGGGCTGAGCACCCCCCGACCCAATAAATCAACAGGCCCGCACCCCGGAGAGCATTGCTCCCCGCTGGTGCGGGCCTGTTTTTATGGAAATGACAGTGGGCTTAAAGGGGAGTCAAAAGGGGAGAGAACTTACTTCCAGAGGGTGGGGTTGCCATAGCGGGCATCCAGGGCGGCGCTGAACCAGCGGCCGTTCATCACGTTGCGGATCACGCCGGTCTTGACCTCGGCGGGGATGGTGGCGTCGGCGTCCATCCGGTCCATGATGGCGTCGTAGGTGGTGGAGACATCCTTCATGGCCAGAACGTCGTTCTGGGCGTCGGCGTCCAGAACCAGGCTGAGCTTGTTCTCGGGGGTCCAGTTCTGCCAGACCAGGTCGGGGCTCTTGGCGCCGGAGAACAGGGTCTTGATGCCGAAGAGGGAGCCGTCGCTGTTGGGGTTGCCCGAGACCAGGAAGTTCTTTAAGTAGAGGTTGAACTGCTCGGCCATGGCCTGGTAGCCCGCCTGGCTGAAATCGTACATCCCCACATAGTTGTGGACGGAGGAGAGCATGGGGACAAAGATGCCGTGGAAGGAGCCCAGCACCGGAATGGTGGACAGGCTGGCGTCGGAACCATACTCCACCTGGCACAGGTAGATGTTGGCGTCGTAGTTCTGGTACATGGTCTCGGCGCTGCACTGGGCGTTGAAGATCCGGTACATATCGGAGCCGTACTTGCAGCCGAAATTGTTGGCCGCCTGGACGATTTCGGCGCTCAGACCGGCCATGGCGTCGCTGGAATAGTAGGGGTCGAAGTTATTGAACATGCTGAACTCGGTGCTGCCGGTGAGCATGATCAGGGGCACGCTGTTGTACTGGGTGGTGGCAAAACCCTCTTTCGGCAGGGTGACGCCGTCGCCGTACAGATGGGGGAAGGCGCTCATCCGGATGCCCGCGTTGCCCATCAGAGCGCAGAGCCGGGCGGAATCCAGAGAGTAGAGCCAATCCTTCACGTCGGCGCCGGAGGTCATCAGCCAGGCTTTGGCGGAAGCCTCGTCGGCAAACAGGCCATCCTCCACTGCCAGGGGGGCGATGGCCCAGGCAATCTGGCTGGCGCTGGCGGCCTCGTCGGCGATGGTCATGCCGCCCGAGAAGGCAATGGCTTTCTGGAACCGGCCGGTGAACAGGGGGCTCACCAGCATGGCCATGACGTCACGGCCGCCCGCCGAGAAGCCGGAAATGGTGATGTTGTTGGGGTCGCCGCCGAACTGGGCGATGTTCTCCTTGACCCAGTCCAGAGCCTTGGAGATATCCAGCAGGGTATAGTTGCCGGTGTCATCGGCACCCGTCTGGAGGGCGGGCAGGCAGTTGAAGCCGAACAGGCCCAGGCGGTAGTCCAGGGTGACAAAGACGCAGTCATCCTTCACCACCAGCTCGCTGCCCAGAACCTCCTTGGTGTTGCCGGTCTGGTTGTTGCCGCCGTGGATAAAGACCAGCACCGGCCGCTTATAGGCGTCGGGGGTGGCGTAGACATCCAGCTTGAGGCAGTCCTCGGTGCCGATGGGGCCGTTGCTGTACTGATAGGCCACCTCGCTGGCGGCGGTGCAATCCTTGGTCTCGGACCAGGGGGCGGGGTCCTGCGGGGGGCACCAGCGCAGATCGCCCACCGGGGCGGCGCCATAGGGGATGCCGTACCACACCAGATGGTCGCCGTTGTCCTTGCCCAGGACGGGGCCGAAGCTGGTGTTCCGCAGGGCGGTGATGTCGGGGCGCAGCAGGCCCAGGCAGTTCTCCTCCGGCCCGGCGGCGGAGGCGCTCAGGCTAAAGCCAGCGGCCATGGTGGCGGCCGCAGCCGCTTTCAAGAAATTGCGTCGAGTGATCTTTCTTGCAGTGTTCATAATACGTTCCTCTTTCTCTCTCTTGCCAAGCCGAAACCGGCTTGTGATTTTTTGCACAATCTCTCAAAATTGTGCACTCTACACAATGATTATACTATTTGTTCACGACTTTTCAAGATGTTGTGGGAATTTTGCAGAAAAATATAAAATTAACAAAGGCGGGGAACACGCTTGCTTTTTCCTCGGACTTTTGATATAATACATCTGTTACCGTGGCGAGGTTCTGGGGGTATGCCCTGCAACAGGGAAGACCGGTCCCCATTGCTGCGCCGCCGGCAAATAATATTTTATAAAGAGGTACTGTAACATGAACAAGCAGGAAGTTATGGCCAAGGTCGCCCTCACCGAGAAGGACACTGGCTCCCCCGAGGTCCAGGTCGCTCTGCTGACCGCTCACATCAACGAGCTGAACGAGCACCTGAAGAAGAACCCGAACGATCACCACAGCCGCCGTGGTCTGATGAAGATGGTTGGCCGCCGCCGCAATCTGCTGGCCTACCTCCAGAAGAAGGACATCGAGCGTTATCGTGCTCTGATCGCTACCCTGGGTCTGCGTAAGTAATTCAACAAAGAGGGGGCAGGTACCGGTTTTTGGGTGCCTGCCCTTTTGGCTATTCTCCACCAGGAACAAAAAGCCCTCTGCTGCGTGTTGCAGCAGTAAACCGAGCGGCCGGGCGATGCACAGCCGTTGGGTTTATTGCTATAGCTCGCGGCGGCGGCTTTTGGGATAAAACGCGGCGCCCCGGCAGGGCGGCGCTTGATAAAGGACAAGGAGGCAAAAACAATGGCAATCGAATTTGGTTCCCGCAAAGAGACCTTCCCGAACTACAAGGTCTACGAGACCATGCTGGCCGGCCGCCCGTTCAAGGCCGAGATGGGCAAGATGTGCGGCCTGTCCAATGCCAGCGCGATGATCCGCTACGGCGAGACCGTCGTGATGTGCAACGTCACCATGAGCCCCAAACCCCGCGAGGGGGTGGACTTCTTCCCCCTGAACGTGGAATATGAGGAGAAGCTCTACGCCGCAGGCCGCATCCCCGGCAGCTTTATGCGCCGTGAGGGCCGCCCCGGCGAGCGGGCCATCCTGACCAGCCGTGTGGTGGACCGCCCCATGCGCCCCCTCTTCCCCAAAGAGATGCGCAACGACGTCTGCATCACTATGACGGTTATGAGCCTGGACCCCGACTGCAGCCCCGAGATCGCCGGCATGATCGGCGCCTCTCTGGTCACTGCCGTGTCCGAGATTCCCTGGAACGGCCCCATCGGCGGCGTCCAGGTGGGCCTGGTGGACGGCGAGATCGTCCTGAACCCCACCTATGAGCAGCGCCGCCAGAGCGATCTGGCCCTGACCGTTGCCGCCACCATGGACAAGATCGTCATGATCGAGGCCGGCGCCAACGAGGTGGACGAGGACACCATGCTCAAGGCCATCAAGACCGCCCACGAGGAGATCAAGAAGATCATCGAGTTCATCAACCGGATCGTGGCCGAGCGGGGCAAACCGAAGATCGAATTCCAGACCGTGGGCCTGGATATGGATATCTTCCACGCCATCAAGGAGCAGTATCTGGACGACTTCAAGGCCGCCATGGACACCGACGACAAGAACGTCCGGGACGCTGCCCTGCGGCCCATCATGGACAAGATCGCCGAGCAGTACCCCGATCTGTCCGACGCCGACCTGGAGCTGGTCAGCTATAAGATGCAGAAGTTCGTCGTCCGCCGCTGGCTGCTGGACGAGGGCAAGCGTGTGGACGGCCGCGGCATCAACGAGATCCGTCCCCTGGCCGCCGAAGTGGGCATCCTGCCCCGGGTCCACGGCTCCGGTATGTTCACCCGCGGCCAGACCCAGGTTCTGACCACCTGCACCCTAGGCAGCACCAAGGACAACCAGCTGATGGATGACCTGACCGACGAGCAGACCAAGCGGTATATCCACCACTATAACTTCCCGCCCTATTCTGTGGGCGAGGCCCGTGCACCCCGCAGCCCCGGCCGCCGCGAGATCGGCCACGGCGCTCTGGCCGAGCGGGCTCTGGTGCCTGTCCTGCCCTCTCTGGAGGAGTTCCCCTACACCATCCGCTGCGTGTCCGAGGTTCTGAGCTCCAACGGCTCCACCTCTCAGGCTTCCATCTGCGGCTCCACTCTGGCCCTGATGGATGCAGGCGTGCCCATCAAGGCCCCCGTGGCCGGCATCTCCTGCGGCCTGATCACCGAGGGCGACCGCTGGATGACCATGCTGGACATCCAGGGCGTGGAGGACTTCCACGGCGATATGGACTTCAAGGTGGGCGGCACCCGCAAGGGCATCACCGCCATCCAGATGGACATCAAGATCGACGGCCTGACCTATGAGATCATCGCCGACGCCTTCGAGAAGTGCCGCAAGGGCCGCCTGTATATCCTGGACGAGATCATCAAGCCGGTCATCGCCGAACCTCGCGCCGAGCTGAGCCGCTGGGCCCCCAAGATGTTCAGCATGATGATCCCCACCGACAAGATCAAGGACGTCATCGGCAAGGGCGGCAAGGTGATCCAGGAGATCTGCGCCAACTGCAACTGCAAGATCGACGTGCAGGAGGACGGCCATGTCTTTGTCTCCGCCGTGGATCAGGAGGACGCCAAGCGGGCCATCTTCACCATCAAGACCATTGTGGAGGATCCCGAGATCGGCGCCATCTACAAGGGCAAGGTCACCCGGCTGATGAACTTCGGCGCCTTCGTGGAGATCGCTCCGGGCAAGGAAGGCCTGGTCCACATCTCCAAGCTGGACACCAAGCGTGTTGAGCGGGTGGAGGACGTGGTGGCCGTGGGCGATGCCATCGTGGTCAAGGTCACCGACATCGACCAGCAGGGTCGCATCAACCTGAGCCGCCGGGACGCTATCCTGGCTCTGGAAGCCAAGAAGAACGCCCAGCAGTAAAAACTGAACCAGTTTATACCGGCTGGATAAAATGAGAAACCCCCTTCGATCGGACCCGCAATCTGCGGCATCTGATCGAAGGGGGTTTTTTAGTGCGATTGTGGGATGATAAATTGCGATCTGTAAAATACAAACTATATTTTACTTATCGTAGCGAAGATCCTCGGCGGTGAGATGTTCCAGCACCGGCAGCATGGCGGCGGCCTCCGCTTTGGCGGCGGGCAGGTCCATGTCCCGGTAATTGCCGCACTCCACCTCGCTGGCCCCGGGGATAGCGCCCTCAAAGGCCGCCATAAACCGGAAGGAATCCACCGTCAGGCTCAGAGCCTGGGCGGGGGTCAGGCCCCGGGTCAGCAGGTAAAAGCCGGTGCGGCAGCCCATGGGGCCGACGTAAATCACCGCGTCCTTATACTCGCTGTTCCGGGCGTAGGTGGCGAAGAGGTGCTCCAGGGTGTGGGCCGCGCCGGTGGAGAGGTAATCCCCCTGGTTGGGGCGCTTCATCCGGATGTCCCAGGTCAGCACGTCCCCGTCCTGGCGGCTCAGGTACATGCCCCGGTCCAGTTTGGTGTGGTCCACACAAAAGCTTGCGATCCGTTCCATGGTGTCAGGCTCCTTTTCTCAGATCTGCAGGGACTGGACGCTGCCGTGGGCGCAGTCCACCGCGATGTCCAGGCCGTCCCGGATGTGGGTGGTGGCGCTGGTGGCGCCCACGATGGTGGGCTTGAGCAGAGCTTTGCCCACGATGGCGGCGTGGCTGTTCATGCCCGGCTCCTCTACCACCAGAGCGGCGGCATCCCGGATATAGGGCATCATGTCGTTGTTGGTGGCGGGGACGACCAGCACCATGCCGGGCTTGAACCGTGCCCGCACCTCTTCCAGAGTGCGGCAGACGCAGGCTTTGCCGGTGGCGCTGGAGCTGTCGCAGTCCTCACGCTCGACGCCCACGCCCATGGCCAGGCAGTTGCCCACCATGTGGATCTTGACCATGTTGGTGGTGCCGCTGACGCCCACCGGCACGCCGGCGGTGACAACGGCCAGCTCACCGTTGTGCAGGTAGCCGTTCTTCTCGGCCAGGGTGGTGGACATCTCGATCAGCTCGTCGGTGCTGTGGGCCAGGGGCATGATCAGCGGGGTAATGCCCCAGGACAGGGCCAGCTGGCGCTGGATCAGGGGCCGCATGACGCAGGCGATGATGGGCTGCACCGGGCGGTACTTGCTCAGCAGGCGGGCGGTGCTGCCGGATTCAGACACAGTGACGATGGCGCTGGCGTTCACGTCCTGGGCGGTCAGGCAGGCCGCGTGGGCGGTGGCGTCGCTGACGCTGGTTTTGTTGGTGACGTTCATCTGGGCCTTCCGCAAGCTGCGGTAGTGAGCCTCGTTCTCGGTGCGCTCAGCGATCAGGGCCATGGTCTTGAGGGCCTCCACCGGGTAGGCGCCCGCAGCGGTCTCGCCCGAGAGCATGATGGCCGAGGTGCCGTCGTAGATGGCGTTGGCCACGTCCGAGATCTCGGCGCGGGTGGGGCGGGGGTTGACCATCATGCTGTCCAGCATCTGGGTGGCGGTGATGATGGGCTTGCCGTAGGAGAAGGACCGGTCAATGATGCTCTTCTGGATGCCGGGCAGCTCAGCAAAATCCACCTCGACGCCCAGATCGCCGCGGGCCACCATGACGGCGTCGGCGGCGGCCAGAATGCTGTCGATGTTGTCGATGCCCTCCTGGTTCTCGATCTTGGCAATGATCCGGATCTCAGAGTCGTATTTGTTCAGCAGGTTGCGGATGTCGTAGACGTCCTGAGCGGTCCGGACAAAGGATGCGGCGATGAAGTCGAAGCCCTGCTCAATGCCGAAGATGATGTCGTCCCGGTCCCGCTGGCTCATATAGGGCATGGACAGGTGGACGCCGGGCACGTTGACGCCCTTCTTGTTCTTGATGGTGCCGTTGTTCAGGACCTCACAGACGATGTCGGTGTCGGTGACCGAACGAATGGACAGCTGAATCAGGCCGTCGTCCAGCATGATGGTGCCGCCTGCAACCACATCGTGGGGCAGGTCCTTATAGGTGATGGAGCAGATCTCGTTGGTGCCCTCCACCTCACGGGTGGTCAGGGTAAAGGTCTGGCCGACCACCAGCTGCTCTTTGCCGTTGGCAAAATCCTTCAGCCGGATCTCGGGGCCCTTGGTGTCCAGCAGGGCGGCCACAGGCTGGCCCAGCTCCTCACGGATGGCCTTCAGTGCATCCAGACGGCCCTTGTGCTCCTCGTGGGAGCCGTGGGAAAAGTTGAAGCGGGCCACGTTCATGCCGTTTTCCACCAGAGCGCGGAGAACGCCCTCCCGATCCGTAGCCGGGCCCAGGGTGCAGATAATCTTAGTTTTGCGCATAAAAAACCTCCAGGTTTCTTTCTTCCATTGTTTCTAAATCCACTCCATTATTATACTTGCCGGGCGGGGGCAGGGCAAGCGGGATTTTACAAAATATTTTTCTTCATGGCTGGGTTTTATAGTTTTAACTTGCACAAAAGGGGCAGATTGCTTATAATAAAAATAAGAATTACTTTTCCCATCAAAAAAGAAAATGGAGTGTAATCTTATGGCAAAGCGAGTGTTTTTGATCGTGCTGGACAGCTTCGGCATCGGCGCAGAGCCGGATGCGGCGGCCTTTGGGGACGAGGGCACCAACACCCTGGCCGCGATTGCCCGGCACCCCAATTTCAGCTGCCCCAACCTGAAAAACCTGGGGCTGTTCAACATCGACGGCGTCACGGCAGGGGAGAAAACTGCCGCCCCCGCCGCTGCCTTTGCCCGCCTGCAGGAGCAGAGCATGGGTAAGGATACCACCATCGGCCACTGGGAGATTGCAGGCGTGGTGAGCCCCCAGCCCCTGCCCACCTTCCCCGATGGGTTCCCCGACGAGCTGATCCATGCCTTTGAGGAAAAGACCGGCCACAAGGTCCTGTGCAACAAGCCCTATTCCGGCACCCAGGTGCTCAAGGATTACGGCGAGCAGGCCATGGCTGAGAATGCCCTCATCGTCTACACCAGCGCCGACAGCGTCTTCCAGGTGGCAGCCAACGAGCGGCTGGTGCCGGTGCCCGAGCTCTACCGCTACTGCGAGATCGCCCGGGAGATGCTGACCGGCACGTACGGCGTGGGCCGGGTCATTGCCCGCCCCTTTATCGGCGAGACGGCGGATACCTTCGCCCGGACCACCAACCGCCACGACCTGAGCCTCAAGCCCCCCCGCGATACCATGCTGGACGTCCTCAAGGCGGCGGGCCGGGATGTCATCGCCGTGGGCAAGATCTATGACATCTTCGATGGCCAGGGCGTCACCGAGAAGATCAAGACCACCGGCAACACCAACGGCATCGCCTTCACCAAGGCTCTGCTGACTCGGGATTTCGAGGGCCTGGCCTTCGTCAACCTGGTGGACTTCGATATGCTCTACGGCCACCGGCGGGATGTGGCGGGCTACGCCGCCGCTGCCTCTGAGTTCGACGCCTTCCTGGCGGAGTTCATCCCCCAGATGCGGGAGGAGGATCTGCTGATGATCACCGCCGACCACGGCTGCGACCCCTCCTACACCAAGACCACCGACCACACCCGGGAGTATGTGCCCTATCTGGTCTGCGGCAAACCGGTGAAGGCCGGGGTAGACCTGGGCACCCGCCAGGGCTTCGGCACCATCGCGGCCACCGTCTGCGAGTATCTGGGTGTGGATGCTCCCACCCTGGACGGCAAGAGCGTCTGGAACGAAATCAAAGCCTGATTGAAATAAACCAAAGAGAAAACCCCCGGCCCTGGGCAGCTGTGTCCCAAGGGCCGGGGGCCTTTTTTGTTTTGTTGAGGGGGGTCAGGCGGCGGGTTCTGAGGCGGCCGCGTCTGAAGAGGCGGTGCTGTCAGCGGGGGTTTCGCTGGGGGCGGGCTCGCCGCTTACCACCGACTGGATCAGGGCCTGGGCCCCGGCCACCGATTCCTCATCGGGTTTCATCACATAGAGCTTTTGACCCTTGGCGGAATAGCACTGGGTGCTGGAGCTGCTGGAGCCGGTGACGGAATAGCTCTCGATGCTCCACTCGGCAAAGTCGGTCAGCTGCATCCGCACCAGGGCGGCGATCTGCTCGCTGGACAGGCTGGTGACAAAGCAGTCGGAAACGGCGGCCATCAGCCGGGTGTAGCTGGTGAGCAGAGCGGGGGAACGGAGTTTGTCCAGCATGGCCTGGATGACCTTCATCTGGTTGATGCCCCGCTGGATGTCGCCGGTGGCGAAGGCGTGGCGCTCCCGGGCGAAGGCCAGGGCGGCGGCGCCGTCCAGGTGGTTCCAGCCCTCCACAAAGTCGGTGGGATTATAGTAGCCGGGGCTGCCCACCGAGGTGAAGGTGTAGTCGGAGTAAACATCAATGCCGCCCATAGCGTCCACGATCTCCATGAACCCGGCGAAATTGATCCGGATGTAATACTCCACATCCACCCCGTACAGCCCGCCGAGGGTGGCCATGGAGGTCTCGACGCCGTAAAGGCCCGCGTGGGTCAGCTTGTCTTTGCTGTCGGTCCCCGCCAGATCCACATAGTAGTCTCGGGGCGTATTGATCAGCGCCACCCGCTTGGTCACGGGGTTGACCACCGCCAGAATGTTCACGTCACTGCGGGCGTTCTCGGTCAGCTCGCCCCGGGTGTCCACACCGCTCAGATAGACCACAAAGGGCTCGGACACAATGGCCTGGGCCTCGGGGCCGACCACTTCGCCGGCGGTCACATTGTCCAGGGCGTTGAGGCCGTGCTCGGCAAAGACACAGCCCACCGCCATGGCCACACTGAGGATCAGGGAGGCGAACCGGGCCAGAAAACCCCGGACTTTATACTGCTGGCACTGCCAGAACAAGAGCCAGATAAGGCCCAGCAGGGCGCCCAGAATCACCAGATAATGCAGGGGCAGCATCTGGGTGCGGTAGAGCTGCACCAGGGCTGCGATGGTCAGAAGCGCTTGTACAAAGAGCATAAAGTAGCCTCGTTTGGGTGGATGAGGGGCGGGCTGAGCGCTCCGGGCCGGGCCGCTGGCAGACCGGCGGCGGGGGGCAGAAGAAGCGCTCGGAGGCTTTTGGTGGGAGTGGGTGTCCGCGCGGAAAAACGCCGAGCTGTCCACTACCACCGGCTCGTCCTCCTCTGGGCGGGTGGTGCGCTGGATGCGCCGGGGGTACTGGGGCCCCGAGCCCTGAAATTTGGAATCATCCCGATGTTTCATGAGAGAATCCTTCCATCTCCTTTGATTGAGCTGCCCTTATTCCGCCGGCACAATGGTGAGCACGGCACGGGCGGGCAGGCAGGTGGCAGATTGGTCCTCGGCGGAAATCCAGCCGAAGCCCTCGCAGATGTGGTCGTGGCAGGGCGAGTCGATGAACCGGGCCGCCCCGTCCTGAACCTGGATGTGGACGGTGAGATAACCGGTGTCGATGTCGTAGGTGGCGTCCTTGTCCAGATCAAAAACAAGTGAGTCGTTGCTGTCGCCGTAGATCAGCTGGGCGGCCAGCTGGGCCTCGGGGTCCTGCTGGGCGGCCCGCAGGCCGAACAAAAGCCCGGCGGCGGCCAGAATCACGGCAGCAAAGATCAGGTTGATAAGCAATTTTTTGCGCTGCATGGCAAGTTGGTTCCTTTACAGAGAGTGGTGGAGGGGCAGCTGCTCCAGTTCCGCCAGCCAGAGGGCCGCGCTGGCGTCGCTGGGCATCCGCCAGTCGCCCCGGGGCGAGAGGGTTACGCTGCCCACCTTGGGACCGTCGGGCAGGCAGCTGCGCTTGAACTGCTGGGCGAAGAACCGCCAATAGAAGTTGCGCAGCCATTTGTAGAGCACCTCGTCGGGGTACTCGGCCCGGCCCGCAAAAGCCGCCTTGGCCAGCCGGAAAATCTTTCCCGGCCCGAAGCCGAACCGGAGCACATAATACAGGTAGAAGTCGTGGAGCTCATAGGGGCCCACCAGGTCCTCGGTTTTCTGGGCGATTTCCCCGTCCTTGGCGGGCAGCAGCTCGGGGGAGACGGGGGTGTCCAGAATGTCCAGCAGGACTTTTTGGAGAGCGCCTTCCCCGGCGGCGTCGGCCTCGTACCGGACCAGGTGCCGCACCAGAGTCTTGGGAACCCCGGCGTTGACGCCGTACATGCTCATGTGGTCGCCGTTGTAGGTGGCCCAGCCCAGGGCCAGCTCCGAAAGATCTCCGGTGCCCACCACCAGGCCCCCGGTCCGGTTGGCCAGATCCATCAGTTCCAGGGTGCGGACCCGGGCCTGGCCGTTCTCAAAGGTCACGTCCAGAACGCTCTCGTCCTGGCCGATGTCTGCAAAATGGCTGTGGACGGTTCGGGCGATGTCGATCTCCTGGAAGCTGACCCCCAGCTCGTTGCAGAGGATCTCAGCGTTGCTGCGGGTGCGCTTGGTGGTGCCGAAGCAGGGCATGGTCACCGCCAGCACGTCGGCGGCGGGGCGGCCCAGCTGCTTCATGGCCCGGACGGCCACCAGCAATGCCAGGCAGCTGTCCAGTCCGCCCGAGATGCCGATGACGGCTTTTTTGGCCCGGGCATGCTCCATCCGCTTTGCCAGGCCGTCGGCCTGCATGGTCAGGATCAGCTCGCAGCGGGCGGCCCGGCGGGCGGGGTCCCCGGGCACGAAGGGGGCCGGGTCCACCCAGCGGGTCAGGGCCGTTTCGGAGAGGTTCAGGTCAAAGTCCACCGTCACATACCCTTCTGCGGTGGGCTCAAAGCTGGTGTTCCGGGCCCGCTCGCTTTCCAGCCGCTGGCAGTCCAGCTCGGTTTCGGCGATCTTGCCCCCAAAGGGCAGGGCCTCGGCCAACAGGGTGCCGTTCTCGGCGATCAGGTTGTGGCCCGCAAAGACCATGTCCTGGGTGCTCTCGCCATGGGCCGCCGAGGCGTAAATGTAGCCGCAGAGCAGACGGGCGGACTGGTTTTCCACCAGGGCCCGGCGGTATTCGGCTTTGCCTACTGTCTCATCGCTGGCCGACAGGTTGGCGATGACGGTGGCCCCGGCCAGGGCGTGGAAGGTGGAGGGGGGCAGGGCGCTCCACAGATCCTCGCAGAGCTCCACCCCCAGCACAAAGCTCTCCAGCTGGCGGCAGCGGAAGAGTAGCGAGGTGCCGAAGGGTACTTCCTGGCCGCAGAGGGTGATCTGCTCCACCTCGCAGCTGCCGGGGGTGAACTGGCGCTTTTCGTAAAATTCGCCGTAGTTGGGCAGGTAGGTCTTGGGGACAACGCCCAGAATCTGCCCGCGGCAGACCACAGCGGCACAGTTGTACAGCTTGCCCCGGACCATCAGGGGCAGGCCCACCAGGGCCACCAGATCCAGCCCGGCGCTGGCTTCCAGGATGCGGCCCAGCCCTTCCAGCGCGCCCTGCTGCAAGGTGCGCTGCAAAAACAGGTCGCCGCAGGTGTAGCCGGTGAGGCAAAATTCCGGGAAGACGGCCAGCTTGACCCCCCGCTGGGCGCAGTCCCGCAGCTGGGTCAGGATCTGGTCGATGTTATATCCGCAGTCTGCCACCCGCAGCGCGGGGGAGAGGGCGGCTGCTTTCAGAAATCCATCTTTCATAGGATGCACATCCTGTCTTTTCTCGTTTTTTGCTGGGTTGCAGCAATACCATAGTATACCACATTCGCCCCCAAACGGAAAGCGAGAGTTGTAAAAACCTTGTGAACCGGCGCGAAATATTGTATGTCCAGAGCCGCAAAAAAACTGCCCGCCCCGGGGTGGAGCGAGCAGCGCATCTTTTGAAAAATGGAAAACGAGATAGACCGTAAGCCGGGTTCTGTATTAAACGACGATCTGTCTAGGCCCGCCATTGCTGACGGGCTCGTGCCACCATCGGGACGCGCGAGCAGCGTTATATGTCCCATATAGGTGTTGCTTCCGGTAGGGTTTACAAAGCCGCATGGTCACCCATGCGCTGGTGAGCTCTTACCTCGCCCTTTCATCCTTACCGCATTGCTGCGGCGGTTTCCTTTCTGTTGCACTTTCCCTGGGGTCACCCCCGGCTGCCGTTAGCAGTTACCGTGCTCTGTGAGGCCCGGACTTTCCTCAGAGCGGTCAAAGCCGCCCCGCCGCCGTATGTTCCACTCGTTTTCCGCTCTTCATAATAGCATAAAAAAACAGGATTTGCAAGCTGGGGTGTTTTTTGATATACTTAAGCTGTATTTTGTTTGGTTGAGGAGGCGGCGCGGAATGTGGCTGTATTTTCCGGTGCCGGTCACTCCGGCGGCAGAGGGGGGCGTATTGCTGCGCACTTTTCTGCGCCAGTGCGGCGTCTCCGCCGACCTGGCCCGGGGGGTCAAATTCCAGGGCGGGGGCTTCTTTGCGGACGGGGCGCCGGTGCTGGCAAACCAGCGGGTTTACCCGGGGCAGGTGGTGTCCTTTGAACTGCCGCCGGAGGCAGGGGGCGTGGCTCCCCAGCCGGAGATCCCCCTTCGGGTGTCCCACGAGGACCCCTTTGCCCTGGTGCTGGACAAGCCCGCCGGGCTGGCGGTCCACCCCACCCTCAACTACCCCGGCGGAACCCTGGCCAACGGCTACGCGGCCTGGCGGGCCGCCCGGGGCCAGAGCCCGGTGTTCCGGCCGGTGAACCGGATCGACAAGGACACCAGCGGCCTTGTGCTGGCGGCCCAGAATACCTACGCCGCCCCGCTGCTGGCCCAGCACGTCCAAAAGCTCTATCTGGCGGTGGCCGAGGGGGAATTGCCCCTGGGGCCGGGTGTGATCGATGCCCCCATCGGCCGGCGGGGGGATAGCATCATCGGCCGGTGCGTCACCCCCGAGGGCAAGCCCAGCCGCACCGAGTATACCATATTAAAAGCGGAACGGGGCCTGAGCCTGGCGGCCTGCGTGCCGGTGACCGGCCGCACCCACCAGATCCGGGTACACTTTTCTTCCATCGGGCACCCTCTGGCGGGGGATGATCTCTACGGCGGCAGCCGGGAGCGGATCGGACGCCAGGCCCTCCACTGCGCGAAGCAGACCTTTTTCGTCCCGGCGGGGCAGAAAGTGGAGGATGGGTTCCGGTTCGAGATGCCCCTGCGGCTGGAACCTGTCACGGTGGAAAGCCCCCTGCCCGAGGATATGCAGGCCCTTTTTTCGTGAAAACTCGGTGAAAAGTGCGTGAAACCTTTGACCAAATTCTGTGGGAACGCTTGTCTCAGGGGAGGCAGGGTGTATAATTTAACTTAACTGGCAGGCAGCCCGGCCGATTGGCGCCGGGGCTGCGGCCGCTGCCCGGGGGCAGCATCCCATCAAGCCAATCAGGAAGGAGAAACCCTTTTGATCGAAGAAAAGACACGAGAGCCGCAGCAGGAGGCCCCTTCCGCCCCGCAGCGGCCCTCAACTGGAAAAGAAAAACTGCGCTCACTCTGGGCGCGGCTCGAGTGCGTCGGCGTGCTGCGCCGCCACCGGATCCGTAATGGTGCAAAGCGTGGGATGGGCCGGGCGCTTCGGCTGCTGGTCTCAAACCCGTTCTTACATAAACTGGGCGGGATGCTCTATGCCCTGGGCTTTGCCGGGGAGTATACCACGGTCCGCATCGGCCGGGCCATCCGTGCGGCGGCCTTCTGGACCGGCCGCACCTTCTGGACAGAGCTTTCCAACATCATCCAGATGGCCTTCCCGGAGGTCAAACTGGTTCTCAAGGAACTGTTTGGCCCCTTTTATATCTTCTTCCGCGGATTGCGGAACATCTACCTCTACGGCCGCCAGATCCGCCGGGAAAAGGGGCTTGGCGCCGCTGTCCGGGAGAGCCTGTGCTACCTGGGCCGGGGCGTGATGCGGTATGTGGGCCTTTTGCCCCGGACCGCCGCCTATATTCTACCCCTGTGCGCCCTGGGCCTGCTGGTGGTCGTGGTGCGCTATGTAATCAGCCAGCCCTATACCCTGGCCGTTCAGGTGGACGGCGTCACGGTGGGCTATGTGGAGAACGAGGGCGTCTTTGACTCGGCCCGCGAGGCGGTGCTGGAGCGAATCAACTACGCCGGCGCCTCCCAGACCGAGTGGACCATCGAACCCACCTATACCCTGGCTGTGGCGGGGGATGTGATGGACGAACGCCAGATGGCGGATACCATTCTGCGCACCGCCAGCGATGAGATCAGCGAGGGTACGGCCCTCTACCTGGACGGGGAGCTGACGGCGGTCTGTGCCGACGGCGACCAGCTGCGCTACTACATCGACAGCCTGCTGGAACCCTATGAAAACGCCGACGACCCCAACCAGACCGTCAGCTTCAACCGGGAAGTCACCCTGGAGGACGGCATCTATTTCAACGAGAGCTTTAAGAGCTACGAGGACATCGTCAACTATCTCTCGGGCGTGCAGCAGGCCCAGAAGGTTTACACCGTCATGGAGGGAGACAGCATCAGCCTGATCGCCTCCAAGAACAACCTGACGGTGGCGGAACTCTGCGCCCTGAACACCGATATCGGCTTGAACATCGATTCGGCCATCTTCCCCGGCGACCAGATCATCGTCACCAAGGAAGAAGCTGTGCTGGAGATCCGGATCACCCGGACGGTCACCTGGGAGGAGGAAATCCCCTTCACCACCGAAAAATCCAGCTCCAGTGACTATGCCTTCGGCACCACCAAGACCATTCAGGAGGGCGAGCCCGGCATCCGCAGCATCACCGCCCAGAACGTCTACGACGAAAACGGCGTGCTGCTGGAACAGCAGATCCTCAGCAGCGAAGTGGTCAAGGAGGCTGTGCCCCGCAAGATTGTCACCGGCACAAAGCTCCCCAGCGGCAGCGTGGCCCAGGTGGGCAACGGCACCTTTATCTGGCCCGTGCCTCAGTATACCTATTGTTCCCGCTGGTATTCCAGCGGCCACAAGGGCGTGGATATCTGCGCCCCGGCAGGTACGCCCATCTACGCCTCTTCCAGCGGCGTTGTCACCAAGGCCGGCTATGAGCGGGCGGGCGCGGGCACCGGCTACGGCAACTCCATCATCATCAACCACGGCAACGGTTACTCGACCCTCTACTCGCACTGTCTGTCCCTGACCGTCTCGGCGGGCCAGGCGGTCAGCCAGGGCCAGCTGATCGGCTACGTGGGCAGCACCGGCCGTTCCACCGGCAACCACTGCCACTTCGAGATCCGCTACAACGGCAAGTATCTGCCCCCCCAGAACTACTTCAACAAGTAAACCGGGCGGCACAGGGCTGCCTGAAAATAAGAAAAGGAGCGATGTGTTATGTCTACTCCCCATATCAGCGCAGAGCCGGGCGATTTCGCCAAGACGGTTCTGATGCCGGGTGACCCCCTGCGCGCGAAATTCATCGCGGACACCTTCCTGAAGGACGTCCGGCAGGTGACCGGTGTGCGCGGGATGCTGGGTTTCACCGGTACCTATGAGGGCCGCCCCATCAGCGTTATGGGCAGCGGCATGGGAATGCCTTCCATCGGCATCTACTCCTACGAGCTGTTCAAGTTCTACGGCGTAGAGAATATCATCCGGATCGGCTCGGCGGGCAGCTATACCCCCAAAGCCAAACTGTTTGATGTGGTCCTCTCCACCGGCGCCGTCAGCGAGTCCAGCTACGCCCGGGTGCAGAGCGGCTACGACAAGGACTTCACCCTGCCCAGCGAGAGCCTGAACGAGAAGCTTCGCGCTTCGGCCCAGAAGCAGGGCATCCCCCTGATCGAGGGCAACATCCATTCTTCGGACGTGTTCTACCGCCAGCCCTCGGACGAAAAACCCACCTACTGGGAAAAGCTGCGGGACGAGCGGGGCTGCCTGTGCGTGGAGATGGAGAGCTTCGCCCTCTTTGCCAACGCCCAGGCCCTGGGCAAGAACGCCGCCTGCCTGCTGACCATCTCGGACAGCTTTGTCTCCCCCGAGATCACCACCGCAGAGCAGCGCCAAAAGAGCTTTACCGATATGATGAAGATCGCGCTGGGCGCAGAGTATTGAGCCCCCAGCCCGGACACAAGGAGGTGAAACCGGATGACCCAGCTGACACAAGAGCAGAAACAGGAGCTGATCCGCGCCGCGCTGGAGGCCCGCACCCGGGCGGTGGCGCCCTATAGCCGGTTCACGGTGGGGGCGGCGCTGCGGGCCGAGGATGGCCGGGTGTTTACCGGCTGCAACATCGAGAACGCGGCTTTTACCCCCACCAGCTGCGCCGAGCGGACGGCCCTGTTCAAGGCCGTGAGCGAGGGCGTGACCCGCTTTACCGATGTGGCCGTGGTGGGCGCGCGGATCGGGGAGGTCAACACCCTGGTCACCGCCCCCTGCGGGGTCTGCCGTCAGGCCCTGTTTGAGTTCTGCGGCCCGGACCTGAACGTCATCATGGCCAGGACGCCCGAGGACTTTATCGAGCGCAGCCTGGGGGAGCTTCTGCCCTTCGGCTTCGGCCAGGCCAACGTTTTGTGAGAAATGTGTGATACGGCGGATTTCCCGACGGGTTTTCTGTTGGGTTTGGCGGAATATTGTAAAGAAATTGTAATAGAAAACGACTTGCGTCTGACAAAATTTGCCGTTATACTTAAAGACGGAATGCGACAGATTGCACATTCCCACAGAAAAAAGTTTGTTAAAGTTGATCGTATACAAAGGAGAGAGTTCTTATGAGCATGATTTCTCGTCGTAAGTTTATGGCAGTGGCCGGCGCGACCGCTGTTGTCTCCGCTCTGGCTGCCTGCGGCAGCTCTTCTTCCAGCACCAGCACCGCTGCTTCCACCGGTTCCAGCTCTGCTGCCGGCTCTGAGGCTGGCACCAAGGCTCTGAGCTACGTTGCTCTGTGCTGCGACACCGGCACCATCGATGACGAGAGCTTCAACCAGGCTTGCTGGGAAGCTGTCGAGAGCTACATGGGCACTGAGAACTGCCAGTACTACATCCCCGAGGCAGACGCTTCCGATGAGGACCGCGAGACCTTCATCCGCCAGGCTGTCAACGACGGCGCTGAGGTTGTCGTCTGCGTCGGCTATCTGTACGGCGCTTCTCTGGCTTGGGCTGCCGAGCAGTACCCCGACACCAAGTTCATCGCTGTGGACGTGACCCAGGCCGATATCGGCACCGACACCATCCCCGCCAACTGCTACTGCATCACCTTCAAGGAGGAGCAGGCTGGCTACCTGGCTGGTTACGCTGTCGCGAAGGACGGCTTCACCAAGCTGGGCTTCCTGGGCGGCATGGCTGTTCCCGCTGTTATCCGCTACGGCTACGGCTACATCCAGGGCATCGACGCTGCTGCTCAGGAGACCGGCAATGCCGTTGAGGTCAACTACTTCTACGGCGGCCAGTTCTACGGCGACGCCAACATCACCTCCCGTATGGAGGGCTGGTACTCCAACGGCACCGAGATCGTCTTCGCCTGCGGCGGCGGCATCTACACCTCCGCTCTGGAGGCTGCCGTCAAGAACAACGGCTATGTGGTCGGCGTTGACGTGGACCAGAACTACATCGGCGTGAACGGCGTCGAGGACGGCTCCTTCAGCTACAACCCCTTCATCACCTCTGCCATGAAGGGCCTGACCGAGTCTGTCAGCGACTCTCTGGCTAACATCGACGCAGGCGACTGGAGCTCCATCGCCGGCACCAACGGCAACTTCGGCCTGGAGGAAGGCGAGTACGTCGGCCTGCCCACCGCTGAGGGCAGCTGGAACTTCCGCACCTTCACCGTCGAGGAGTACGAGGCTGTCAAGGCCAAGATCGCCAGCGGCGAGGTTGTTGTGGACAACAGCAGCGAGGACAGCGTGAAGCCCACCACCAGCGATCTGGTCACTGTCAACTACATCCAGTGAGTTTTAGCTAAATATCCTATTCAGGCGGGACGCTCATCCGGGCGCCCCGCCTTTTTTGTGCCCTGAAAAAGGGGCAAGAATTGGCAAAAGTCACAATAAAAAGTATGACTTTTAACAAACCTTACCCAGAAAGTAAAAAAACGCTTGTGCAATGCGTCGGAAATACGGTATAATTAGGGCAATATAAATGCATGCCATTATGATGTGAAAGGAGAGTGAGCAGATTGGCAGAGGATTTTGTAATCGAAATGCTTCATATTACCAAGGAGTTCCCTGGCATCAAGGCAAACGATGATATCACCCTGCAGCTGCGCAAAGGCGAAGTTCATGCCCTGCTGGGCGAAAACGGTGCGGGCAAAAGTACCCTGATGAGCGTTTTGTTCGGCCTGTACCAGCCGGAGGCGGGCACCATCCGCAAAAACGGCAAGGAGGTACAGGTCCGCAACCCGAACGACGCCAACGCCCTGGGGATCGGCATGGTCCACCAGCATTTCAAGCTGGTGGAGTGCTTCTCGGTGCTGGACAACATTATTCTGGGCGTGGAGCCCAATAAACTGGGCTTTTTGCAGAAATCCGAAGCCCGCAAGAAGGTCGTGGAACTGAGCGAAAAGTACGGCCTGCGGGTGGATCCCGACGCCCTGATCGAGGATATCTCGGTGGGCATGCAGCAGCGCGTCGAGATCCTGAAGATGCTCTACCGGGACAATGAGATCCTGATCTTTGACGAGCCCACCGCCGTTTTGACTCCCCAGGAGATCGACGAGCTGATGGAGATCATGCGCGGGTTCAAGAAGGAGGGCAAGTCCATCCTCTTCATCACCCACAAGCTCAATGAGATTATGGCGGTGGCGGACCGCTGCACGGTTCTGCGCAAGGGCAAATACATGGGCACCGTGGAGATCGCCAAGACCACCAAAGAAGAGCTGTCCCGGATGATGGTGGGCCGCGATGTCCAGCTGGCTGTGGAGAAAGAGCCCGCCCATCCCGGCGACGTGGTGCTGGATGTGCAGGGCGTGACCATGTACAATGCCGCCCACAAGAAAAACTCGGTCAATAATGTCAGCTTCCAGGTGCGGGCGGGCGAGATCGTCTGCCTGGCGGGCATCGAGGGCAACGGCCAGACCGAGTTTGTCTACGGCCTCACCGGCCTGGAAAAACTGGCCAGCGGCAAGATCCAGATGGACGGCAAGGATATCACGAGCGCCAGCATCCGCCAGCGCTCCAAGGACGGCATGAGCCATATCCCCGAGGACCGGCACAAGCACGGCCTGGTGCTGGATTACACCCTGGAAAAGAACATGGTGCTACAGCGGTACTGGCAGCCCGAGTTCCAGAACCACGGCTTTATCCGCCAGGATAAAGTGCGGGAGTACTCCGACCGGCTGATTCAGCAGTACGACGTCCGCAGCGGCCAGGGCAGCCTGACTATCGCCCGGAGCATGTCGGGCGGCAACCAGCAGAAGGCCATCATCGCCCGGGAGATCGACCGCGACCCCAAGCTGCTGGTGGCAGTACAGCCCACCCGCGGCCTGGACGTGGGCGCCATCGAGTATATCCACCGCCAGATCGTGGCTGAGCGGGACAAGGGCAAAGCCGTCCTGCTGGTCAGCCTCGAGCTGGACGAGGTCATGAATCTGTCCGACCGGATCCTCGTGATGTACGAGGGCGAGATCGTCGGCGAGTTTGATCCCAAGACCACCACCGTTCAGGAGCTGGGCCTGTATATGGCCGGCGCCCGCAAACAGGGGAAAGGGGAGTGAGCTTAGATGAATAAAAAGAAACTTTCCCATACGGGGATGCAGTCGTCCCTCACCAGTGTGCTGGCGGCGCTGCTCTGCATCCTGATCGGCCTTGTCTGCGGCTACCTGGTCCTGCTGGCCATCAATCCCGCCCACGCCTGGAGCGACGGCTTTGTCCGCATCCTGAAGGGCGGCTTCTACGACGCACCCTACGGCATCGGCAAAATGCTGGCCAACGGCGCCCCCCTGGTGATGACCGGTTTGTCGGTGGCTTTTGCCTTTAAGACCGGCCTGTTCAACATCGGCGCGGCGGGCCAGTACACCCTGGGCGCCTTCGGCGCGCTCTACTGCGCCATCGTGCTCCATCTGCCCTGGTATGTGGGCCTGCTGGCCGCTACCATTATGGGCGGCCTGTGGGGTGCCATTCCCGGCATCTTCAAGGCCTATCTGAACATCAACGAGGTTATCACCTCCATCATGTTCAACTGGATCGGCCTGTATCTCGTCAACGAGATCATCTATGGCAACGGTATGGGCGTCATGTACGACTCCCGCAACACCCGCACCTGGAACCTGCGCAGGCTGGAAGGGGCGGAGGGCACCATGATCCCCGATTTCGGCCTGAATAAGGTGTTCCAGACCAACAGCACCACCATCGCCATCTTCCTGGCGGTGATTGTGGCCGTTTTGATCTGGGTCATCCTGGAAAAGACCACCTTCGGCTACGAGCTCAAGGCCGTCGGCCTGAACAAAAACGCCGCCCGTTACGCCGGCATCAACGAGAAGAAGAACATCATCCTCTCCATGATGATCGCCGGCGCTCTGGCCGGGTTCGGCGCGGGCCTGTTCTACCTGTCCGGCGTGTCCGAGTGGAACCCCCTGAACTCCACCAGCCTGCCCGCCATGGGCTTCAACGGCATCTCGGTGGCCCTGCTGGCCAGCTCCAACCCCATCGCCACCATCTTCTCGGCCATCTTCATCTCCCACATCACGGTGGGCGGTTCTTTCCTTTCCACCAAGTATTACCCCACTGAGGTGGCCGACCTAATCAGTGGCATTATCATCTACCTGTGCGCCTTCTCGATGCTGTTCCGCGGCAAGATCCACGGTCTGCTGTTCGGCGGCAAGCGGGCGAACAAGACCAACGTAAACGCTGAGCCTGCCCCTGCGGCCCAGAAAAAGGAGGGCAAGTGATATGCTGTTGCTGATTAAATATACCCTGCTGTATGGCATCGTCCTGATGCTGGTGGCTCTGGGCGGCATGTTCAGCGAGCACTCCGGCATCATCAACATCGCGCTGGAGGGCATCATGGTCATCGGCGGCGTGGCGGGTGTCCTCACCTTGACGCTGCTGCCCCCCAGTATGTCCCCGGTGCTGGTGGTGATCCTCTCCATCCTGATGGCGGCTCTGGCCGGCATGGTCTATTCGCTGCTCTTGGCCTTCGCTTCCATCAACCTGAAAGCCGACCAAACCATCGGCGGCACAGCCCTGAACCTGCTGGCGACGGCCATCGCCGTGGTTGTGTCCAAGTATTTCAGCGAGAGCGGCAGCGCCAAGCTGAACTACTCCAACAAGCCTTTCCTGTTCACCGTGGGCGGGGTGGAGCTGAGCGTCTTTGTTCCCCTGGGCTTTGTGCTCTTGATCATCAGCTTCATCGTCCTGTACAAGACCCGGTTCGGCCTGCGGCTGCGGGCCTGCGGCGAGCACCCCCAGGCCGCCGACTCGGTGGGCATCAACGTCTACAAGATGCGGTACGCGGGCGTGCTGCTGTCGGGCGCCCTGGGCGCCATCGGCGGCATGGCCTATATCGTTCCCCCGGTCCAGACCTGGAACTTTGAGGTCGGCGTGGCGGGCGCTGGCTTCCTGGCCCTGGCGGTTATGATCTTCGGCCAGTGGAAACCCCTCCACATCTGCGGCGCGGCCATGTTCTTCGCCGTGTTCAAGAGCCTGGCCAACATCGCGGACTCCACCTTCCTGGCACAGCTGGGCTGGTCCAGCAATATCTACAACATGATGCCCTTCGTGGCTTCGATGGTCATTCTGGCGTTTACTTCCAAGAACAGCATGGCCCCCAAGGCCGAGGGTATCCCCTACGATAAGGGCTCCCGTTAAGGGAACAAATACCCCCAAAAACACCAAGTGGCGGCACAGCGGCAGAATGACGGCTGTGCCGCCTTTTGTCTGTGAAAATATGGCACAATCTTCCAACTTCACCTTGCATTTTGGTAAAAGTATGACTATACTGGAACCAGAAAAAACGACCGTTTGACCTGCTGCGGGGCTCTGGCCCGGCGGCGCCAAAGACAGGAGATGAGACCATGCGGATCTATGATTTGATCGCAAAGAAACGGGACGGCGGGACCCACGACCGGGCCGAGCTGGAAATGATCGTCAACGGCTATGTCCGGGGCGAGGTGGCCGACTACCAGATGGCCGCCTGGATGATGGCGGTCTATCTGCGGGGCATGACCCCCCAGGAGACCGCCGACCTGACCGACATCATGGCGCGCAGCGGCGAGATGGTGGATCTTTCCCCCATTCCGGGGATCAAGGTGGACAAACACTCCACCGGCGGCGTGGGGGATAAAACCACCCTGGTGATTGCCCCTCTGGTGGCGGCCTGCGGGGTCAAGATCGCCAAGATGAGCGGCCGGGGCCTGGGCCACACCGGCGGCACCATCGACAAGATGGAGAGCGTGCCCGGCACCAAAACCGCCCTCTCCCAGGAAGAGTTCTTCGCCCAGGTGAACCGGATCGGCCTGTCGGTCATCGGCCAGAGCGAGGGAATCGCCATCGCGGACAAAAAGATGTACGCCCTGCGGGACGTGACCGCCACCGTCAGCTGCATCCCCCTGATCGCCTCCAGCATTATGTCCAAAAAGCTGGCCTCCGGCTCGGACGCCATCCTGCTGGACGTCACCACCGGCACCGGCGCCTTTATGAAGACGGTGGAGGACAGCATCCGGCTGGCCCAGCAGATGGTGGAGATCGGCACCCGGAACGGCCGCCGGGTGGCCGCCATGATTACCGATATGGACACCCCTCTGGGCCACAACATCGGCAACAGCCTGGAAGTGATGGAGAGCATGGAGGTGCTCAAGGGCCGGGGGCCCGCCGACCTGACCGAGGTTTGTTTGCAGCTGGCCGCCAACATGCTGGTTCTGGCGGGCAAGGGCACCCGGGAAGAGTGCCGGGCCATGGCCCAGGCGGCCATTGCGGACGGCAGCGGCTTTGCAAAATGCAAGGAGATGTTCGCAGCCCAGGGCGGTGATACCCGGGTTTTGGAGGATTACAGCCTCTTTGCCCAGCCCGCGGCCCGGTATGAGCTACTGGCCGAACAGGACGGCTACATTGTGGCCAACGACGCCGAGAAGATCGGCAGCGCCAGCGTGCTGCTGGGTGCGGGCCGGCTCAAGAAGGGCGATCCCATCGACTATGCCGCCGGCATCATCCTGCACAAAAAGCGGGGCGATTATGTCCACAAGGGCGAGAGCCTGGCCACCTTCCTGGGCGACCCGGCAAAATTTGCAGCGGCGGAAGAGGAATACCGCAGCGGTCTCGCCTACGGTGAGAACCCGCCCGCCGAGGCCCCGCTGGTCTACGCCCTGGTCACCAAGGACGGGGTAGAGCGGTTCTGATTCTTCTCCCCCTATGCCCCCCGCGGACGGAGACAAGCCGCCGGGGGCATTTTTGCGGAAAGATGTGGAATTTTCGGGTCGTATATGTTACAATCAAACCAGTTTGAGCTGGGCGGCGGGAGCGCCGCCCGCTCTTTTTCATAAGAACGGAAAGAGGAAGGAATCCAGGGAATGCAAATTATTCTTGTGGGCGGCGGAAAGGTCGGCGTGGCGCTGGCGCGCCAGCTTTGTGAAGAGGGCCACAATGTCACGGTGATCGACATCAACAAAGCCCGGGTGGAGCACATCGTCGAGCGGTACGATGTAATGGGCGTTGTGGGCAACGGCACCTCCATCAGCACCCTGTCGGAGGCGGGCATCGAGAACACCGATGTGTTCATCGCCATCACCGGCTCGGACGAGCTGAACCTGCTGTGCTGCATGTTCGCCAAAAAGGCGGGCAGCCGCCACACCATCGCCCGGGTGCGCAACCCGTCGTACAGCCATGAGCTGGACTTTATCCGGCACCAGATCGGCATCTCGGCCATCATCAACCCCGAAATGGCAGCCGCCAAGGAGATTTCCCGGCTGCTGCGGTTCCCCGGGGCCAGCAAGATCGACACCTTCGCCGAGGGGCGGGTCCAGCTGATCAAAGTTCCCCTGACCGGGGCCCAGAATCTGGACGGGGTGGCCATCCGGGAGATCCCCGCCAAGCTCAAGAGCGATATTCTGGTCTGTGCGGTGGAACGGGGAGCCGAAGTGATCATCCCGGACGGCAATTTTGTCCTCCGCAGCGGGGATGTGGTTACCTTTTTGGCGACCCCCGAGAAGGCACACCAGTTCTTCGTCACCATCGGGCTGCCGGTCCGCCCGGTGCGCAACGCCATGATTGTGGGCGGCGGCGCCATCTGCTATTACCTCAGCCAGGAGCTGCTGGAAAACCGGGTCCGGGTGCGGATCGTAGAGCGGAACCCTGAGCGCTGCGCCGAGCTGGCTCAGGAGCTGCCGGGGGCCCAGATCCTCTGTGAGGACGGCTCCAACCGGGAGTTCCTTCTCTCGGAGGGGCTGGGCTCCGCCGAGGCCTTTGTGGCCCTGACCAACATCGACGAGGAGAATGTCCTGCTGGCCCTCTTTGCCAAAAAGCACTCCCAGGGCAAACTGGTGACCAAGATCAACCGGCTGGAGTTCGACGATATCCTGGGCGGGCTGGATCTGGGCAGCACCATCTACCCCAAGTATATGACCTGCGACTACATCGTCCAGTATGTCCGGGCCCTCCAGAACGAGGCGGGCAGCAACATCAAGACCCTCTACCGGATTCTGGATGACCGGGTGGAGGCTTTGGAGTTCACGGTCCATGAGAACAGCCCCGCCACCGGAGTACCCCTGAGCCGGATGCGGCTCAAACCCAATCTGCTGCTCTGCTGCATCACCCGGGGGGATCGGATCATCATTCCCCGGGGCGGCGACCAGATCCAGGTGGGGGACAACGTCATCGTGGTCACCCTGGAACACGGCCTGCACGATTTGCGGGATATCCTGGCAGATTAAGGGGGCGGCGGCATGAACTATGCGATTGTATTCCGCCTTCTGGGGGATATCCTTCTCTGTGAGGCGGCGCTGCTGCTTTTGCCGGCGCTGACCAGCGTGATATACGGCGAGTGGTTTATCCTGGCGGTGTTCCTGTTCACCGCCTGCCTGTGCGCCCTGTTCGGACTGTTGCTGCGTCAGATCAAGGCCAAAAGCGATATCTTTTATATGCGGGAGGGCTTTGTCACCACGGCCCTGAGCTGGATCGTCATCAGCGTGATGGGGGCGGTGCCCTTTGTGATTTCGGGGGCCATCCCGGACCCCATTGAGGCGCTGTTCGAGACGGTGTCGGGGTTCACCACCACCGGCGCCAGCATCCTGGCCGCAGTGGAGGATCTGCCCAAAGGCATTCTGTTCTGGCGCAGTTTCACCCACTGGATTGGGGGCATGGGCGTCCTGGTCTTTCTGCTCACCCTGCTGCCCCTGACCGGCGGCTCCCACATCAACCTGATGAAAGCCGAAAGCCCCGGCCCTCAGGTGGAAAAACTGGTGCCCAAGGTCCAGTCCACCGCCAAGATCCTCTACGGCATCTACTTCACCCTGACGGCGGTGCAGGTGATCCTGCTGCTGGCGGGCGGGATGCCCTTTTTCGATGCCCTGCTGACCTCCTTCGGCACGGCGGGCACCGGCGGCTTCGGGATCAAAAACGACAGCATGGCCGGTTACTCCACCTATGTGCAGGTGATTGTCACCCTCTTTATGATCCTCTTCGGGATCAACTTCAACGCCTATTTCCTCATCCTCCTGGGCAAATTCCGCCGTGCCGCCGCCATTGAGGAGGTGCGCTGTTATCTGGCCATCATCCTGGCGGCCATCGCGGTAATCACCTGGAACGCCCGGGACTTCTTCGACAGCCTGGGCCGTGCGGTGCAGCAGGCGGCGTTCCAGGTGGCATCCATCATCACAACCACCGGCTTTTCCACCTGCGATTTCAACCTCTGGCCCGCCACATCCCGCAGCGTGCTGGTACTGCTGATGTTTGTGGGCGCCTGCGCGGGGAGCACGGGCGGCGGCATCAAAGTCAGCCGGCTTTTGATCCTCTGCAAGACCATTGTCAAGGAGATCCGCCAGGCCCTCCACCCCCAGGTGGTGGCCCCGGTTCGGATGGACGGCAAGCTGATCCCCCACGAAACCGTCCGGGCCACCAATGTGTTCCTGGTCACCTACATGATTATCTTTACCTTCTCGGTGCTGCTGGTGAGCCTGGACGGCAATGAGCTGGCCACCAACTTTACCGCGGTGGCCGCCACCCTGAACAACATCGGCCCCGGCCTGGAAATGGTGGGCCCCATGGAGAACTTCTCCCTCTTTTCCAGCCCGGCCAAACTGGTGCTGATCTTCGACATGCTGGCGGGGCGGCTGGAGCTGTTCCCGATTCTGGTCCTCTTTGCACCGGACACCTGGCGCCGCTTTTAACCCCGTTTTAAACCAAAAGAAAGCCCTCTGTGGAAAACCACAGGGGGCTTTTTGGCTGTGTTGGGGCGCTCAGCGGGAGGCATACTCTTCCTGGGCGCGGTATTGCAGGGCTTCCAGCAGGGCTTCTTCCTCAATGAGGGTCTGCCCGGCCAGGTCGGCGATGGTACGGGCCACCCGGAGCAGCCGGTCGTGGGCCCGGGCCGAGAGGCCCAAAGCGTCGTAGGAGGCCCGGAGCAGCTGTTGGGCGGCGGGGGTCATCCGGCAGATCCGCCGCACCTGCCCTGCCGAGAGCTGGGCGTTGCAGAGGACCCCCTCGTACCCGGGGGCAGCGTACCGTTTGGCCTGGATCTGGCGGGCGGCCAGCACCTGACGGCGGAGGGAGGCGCTAGACTCCCCCTGACCGGCGCTGTGGAGCTCGTCGAAGGCGATGGGGTCCATCTCGACGCAGAGGTCGATCCGGTCCAGCAAAGGCCCCGAAACCCGGCTGCGGTACTGCCGCACCGCGCTGGGGGAGCAGGTACAGGGCCGGGTGGGGTGGCCGTAGTAGCCGCATTTGCAGGGGTTCATGGCCGCCACCAGCTGGAACCGGCTGGGGTAGGTGGCGCTGCCTGCGGCCCGGCTGATGGTGATTTCCCCATCTTCCATGGGCTGGCGGAGCACTTCCAGGCTCTCCCGGGGGAACTCGGGCAGTTCGTCCAAAAACAGGACCCCCGCATTGGCCAGACTGCACTCCCCGGGGCGGAACTGGCTGCCGCCGCCGGAGAGGGCCACCGGGCTGGCCGAGTGATGGGGACTGCGGAAGGGCCGGGCGGTGATCAGGCCACCGCCTCCGGGCAGCTGGCCCGCCACCGAGTAGATTTTGGTGGTCTCCACCGATTCGGCCCGGCTGAGGGGCGGCAGGATGCCGGGCAGCCGTTTGGCCAGCATGGATTTGCCGGTGCCGGGGGCGCCGATCAGAAGGATGTTGTGGCCCCCTGCCGCGGCGATGACCATAGCCCGCCGGGCCACCGACTGGCCCAGCACGTCGGCGAAATCGGGCAGATTGTCCCAGCTGCTGGCCGGGTCGAAGGGGATGGGCTCCGCCGGGGCCAGGGGCTGGACCCCTTGCAGGGCGTCCACCACCTGACGCACGTTCTGGGCGGGGTAGACCTTCATGCCGGTGTCGCCGCAGGCCTCAGCGGCTTCGGCGGCGTTTTCGGCGGGCAGGTAGAGGGCTTTGACCCCGCTTTCGGCGGCGGTGAGGGCCATGGGCAGAACGCCGGTTACTGGCCGGAGGGTGCCGTCCAGGGCCAGCTCCCCAAGAAAAGCCGTGCCCGGAGCGGGCGGGTTAATCTGGCCCGAGGCCGCCAGCACCGCCAGCAGCAGGGGCAGGTCATAGACCGGGCCGGTTTTCCGGACGCTGGCGGGGGCTAAGTTGATGGTGATCCGCCGGTCCGGCCAGCGAAACCCCAGGTTCTTGGCGGCGGTGCGCACCCGGTCGCCGCTTTCCCGGACCGCCGAGTCCGGCAGCCCCACAATGGAAAAGGCGGGCAGGCCCCCCGAGACATCGGCCTCGACTTCCACCGCAAAACCCGCCAGGCCATTTAACCCAAAGCTCTTTAAAACAGAATACATAGCCCGCCCCTTTATCTCCGCCGGTGAGGACCTTTTTCTATGAGAAAATGGAAAAAATTGGAATTTTGTGCCATCGTTCGACGGATTTTTTTCTCAAAATCCATTATATTAAGGGCACAGGCAGATGTCAATGCCGGAAAAGGAGTGTAGGAAATCATGGAAAATCAGGAAATCTTTCGCTTCGAGCGCGGCTACTCGGAGCTGGAAGGGCTGCAGCAGGCCCACCGGATGATCTACTGTGCCCGCCGCACGCCGGAGGGGATTGTGCTGGAGCTGGCGGTACAGCAGGCTGGGAAAACCGAGCGCTGCGCTCTGCTGTGCCGGAATCTCGAGGAAAAACGGGCCGGGGATCTGCTGCTCTATTTCTGCGAGAATGGGGTGGACCCGTTCCAGTGCCTGGACGTGCTGGAAGAGCTGGGCCAGTCCTACGAAGAACTGTGAAGAGCGCGAACCTATATTTTGTGTCTTTTGCTGGTTTTAGGGCCAAAAACTTGGTACACAATACAGAATTGACAGGGCAGACGGGAGAGTTTATATTATAAATAGTTATGGGAATTTCTATAAAAACCCTGAAATTTTACAAAAGGTAAGGTGTGCAACATGTATCTTGATGAATACAAGCGCTGGCTGGCAGCAGACCTTGAGGATGCTGATCTCAAGCCGGAACTGGCAAAGATCGAAGGCAACGAGGAAGAGATCAAGGACCGTTTCGCCGTGGCTTTGAAGTTCGGCACCGCGGGTCTGCGCGGCGTGCTGGGCGCGGGCACCAACCGGATGAATATTTATGTTGTCCGTCAGGCGACCCAGGGCCTGGCCAACTGGGTCAAGACCCAGGGCGGCACCCAAACCGTGGCCATCAGCTACGACAGCCGTCTGAAGAGCGATGTCTTCGCCAAGACCGCTGCGGGCGTTCTGGCTGCCAACGGCATTAAGGTTCGGATCTACGACGCTCTGATGCCCGTCCCCGCCTTGAGCTTTGCCACCCGGTATTATCAGTGCAATGCCGGCATCATGGTCACCGCTTCTCATAACCCGGCCAAGTACAACGGCTACAAGGCCTATGGCCCGGACGGCTGCCAGATGACCGACGACGCAGCTGCCATCGTCTACGACGAGATCCAGAAGACCGATGTTCTGACCGGCGCCAAGTACATTTCCTTCGCCGAGGGCGTGGAGCAGGGCCTAATCCGCTTTGTGGGCGACGACTGCAAGGATGCTCTCTACCAAGCCATCGAGGCCCGCCAGGTTCGCCCCGGTCTGTGCAAGACCGCCGGCCTCAAGCTGGTGTACAGCCCCCTGAACGGCTCCGGTCTGGTGCCCGTCACCCATGTCCTGAACGACATCGGCATCACCGATATCACCATTGTCCCCGAGCAGGAGTATCCCAACGGCTACTTCACCACCTGCTCCTACCCCAACCCCGAGATCTTCGAGGCTCTGAAGCTGGGCCTGGAGCTGGCCAAGGAGTGCGGCGCCGACCTGATGCTGGCCACCGACCCCGACGCCGACCGTGTGGGCATCGCCATGAAGTGCCCCGACGGCAGCTATGAGCTGGTCTCGGGCAACGAGATGGGCGTTCTGCTGCTGGACTACATCTGCGCCGGCCGGATCGAGAAGGGCACCATGCCCAAGAACCCGGTGGCCGTCAAGTCCATCGTTTCCACTCCGCTGGCCGACGCAGTGGCCGCACACTACGGTGTGGAGCTGCGCAGCGTCCTGACCGGCTTCAAGTGGATCGGCGACCAGATCGCCAGCCTGGAGGCTGCCGGTGAGGTGGAGCGCTTCATCTTCGGCTTCGAGGAAAGCTACGGCTACCTGGCCGGCCCCTATGTCCGGGATAAGGACGCCGTCATCGGCTCCATGCTGATCTGCGAGATGGCTGCCTACTACCGCAGCATCGGCTCTTCCATCAAGCAGCGCCTGGAGGAGATCTACCAGCAGTATGGCCGCTACCTGAACAAGGTGGACAGCTTCGAGTTCCCCGGCCTGACCGGTATGGACAAGATGGCCTCCATCATGCAGAACCTGCGCGACAACCCGCCCGCAGAGTTCGCCGGCTACAAGGTCACCAAGGTCACCGACTACGAAAAGCCCGAGGAGACCGGCCTGCCCTCCGCCAACGTCCTGATCTACACCCTGGAAGGCGGCGCCACTGTGGTGGTCCGTCCCTCCGGCACCGAGCCCAAGATCAAGACCTACTTCACCACCCTGGGCAAGGACCTGGCCGAGGCCCAGGCCCAGAAAGACAAGCTGGCCGCCGCCCTCAAGCCCATCCTGGCCTGATGACCGCCGCCGGTTGAACCGGTAACCCATCCCCCCGTCTGGCATACCGCCGGGCGGGGGGATTTTTTCTTTGTTCGGGCGGCCGGGGCCGGGGCCCGGGTGTTGCAGTTTGCTTTTTCATACGTTATAATATTAAACGTATTGTTGTATCCAGTGGAAACCGGCGGCCCGGAACGGCCGCATAAGGCAGGTGTTTCGATTGCATCAAACTGTTTCGGCCGTGTTGGTGGCGGCCGGTTCCTCCACCCGAATGGGGTTTGATAAACTGGCGTTTGATTTGGGGGGCGAGAGCGTGCTCCGGCGGAGCGTCCGCGCCTTTGAGACGTGCCCTCTGGTGAGCGAAATTGTATTGGTGGCGGGCAAAAACGCCGATTGGCTCCGGGCCGAAACCGCGGACTGCACAAAACCGGTGAAGATTGTGTCCGGCGGGGCCACCCGGGCCGAGAGCGCCCGGAACGGGGTGCTGGCAGCGGCGGGGAAGCTGGTGGCTGTCCACGACGCGGCCCGGCCTTTTGTGAGCCAGGCGGTGATCACGGCGGCCCTCGAGGGGGCGGCCCGGTGGGGTGCTGCGGCCCCGGCGGTGCCAGTGAAAGATACGGTCAAGCTGGCGGACCCCGGCGACGGCAAGACGGTGCCGGAGGAATGTGTGGTGGAAAACACCCCCGACCGGAACCGGCTCTACGCCGTCCAGACCCCCCAGTGCTTTGAACGGCAGGAATATCTGGCGGCCCTCGGGGAGCTGACGGGGGAAAAACTCAGCCGGATCACAGACGATTGCAGCCTGTTTGAGCTGACGGGGCGGCCGGTGCGGCTGACCCAGGGCGACTACGCCAATTTGAAGATTACCACCCGGGAGGATCTGCCCTGCCCGGCGAACAAAGGAGAGAAAAAGATGCGGATCGGGCACGGATACGACGTTCACCGGCTGGCGGAAGGGCGAAAGCTCATCCTCGGCGGGGTGGAGATCCCCTTTGAAAAAGGCCTTTTGGGCCACTCGGACGCCGACGTCCTGGCCCATGCAGTCATGGACGCGGTTTTGGGGGCGGCGGCCCTGGGGGACATCGGCCAGCATTTCCCCGACACCGACCCCGCCTACGCCGGGGCGGACAGCCTGGCTCTGGCCCGGGCAGTGGCGGCCATTTTGAAGGAACAGGGCTGGCGGATCGAAAACATCGACGCCACCATCCTCTGCCAGCGGCCCAAGCTGGCGCCCCATATCCCCGCCATGCGGGCGAACCTGGCGGCGGCCTTTGGGCTGGAGACCGGGGCGGTGAGCGTAAAGGCTACCACCGAGGAGCATCTGGGCTTCACAGGGGAGGGGCTGGGCATTGCGGCCCATGCGGTGGCCCTGATTGAGCGAATTTGAGAGGGAGCAGAGGGAGAGTAGGAACCGATGAACCTGAACGTAATCATCTCCAATTTTCAGACCTTCAAACTGGTAGACCTTTTGGACATTGTGATCGTTGCCTTTGTGGTCTATCAGCTCTTGGGGTTCATCAGCCGCACCCGCGCGGGCCAGCTGGCCCGGGGCGCGCTGATTGTGGTGCTGATCTATTTGATCGCGGCCACCCTGCATATGCGCACCATTACCTGGATTATGGATGCGCTGCTCCAAGTGGGTCTTCTGACCCTGGTGGTGGTCTTTCAGCCGGAGATCCGGCGTGCGCTGGAACAGATGGGCCAGACCGACCAGTGGATTTCCAAGGTATTTTGGCGCAGCCGCCACAACGACCCCAGCCTGCGGGGCAGCTGGCGGAGCGCCATCATCGCCATCTGCGACGCAGCAGAGCGGTTTTCTGAGACCAAAACCGGCGCGCTGATCGTGCTGGAGCGGCGGACCAACCTCTCCGAGATTGTCCGCACCGGCACCCCCGTCAACAGCGAGGTGAATCTGGAAGTGCTGGGCACCATCTTCTACGAGGGTACCCCCCTGCACGATGGTGCGGCCATCATCGAGAACGGCCGGATCAAGGCGGCGGGCTGTGTGCTGCCCCTGTCCAACAACCTGGATCTGGGCAAAGATATGGGCACCCGCCATCGGGCCTGCCTTGGCATCGCCGAAAACTCGGACGCCATCGCCGTAGTGGTCAGCGAGGAGACGGGCATCATCTCCATGGCCAAAAATGGAGTGCTGATCCGGCATTTTGACCGCCAGTCCCTCTACACCCGCCTGATTGACGAGATGATTCCCAAAGAGCCGGTGACCGAAAAGGCCAAAACCATTGACGGCTGGAAGGAACAGGTCCAGCGGCTGGTGGAGCGGGTCACCAAAGGAAAGGAGGAAGAAAAATGAATCTGATTCCTTTTACGGGTAAACCCCAGGGCACATCCGGCCCCACCCCCGGCAAATCCATCCTGGACGACCGCCGGGTCCGGCTGGCCATGGCCATTCTGCTGGCGATTCTGGGCTGGATGGTGGTTACCATTGTGGTCCAGCCCAACACCACCATCACCATGCGGAACGTCCCGGTGGATTACACCTATGACGCCACCACCTATACTTCCAAGGGGCTCAGCATCGTGGAGGCCCCCGAAAAGACGGTGGATCTGACTATCTCGGGCGATGGATACACCATCGGCAACCTGACCCAGGACGATTTCGTGGTCTACCCCGACTGGTCCTCGGTGCGCAGCAGCGGCGAGAAAAACCTCTGGCTGCGGGTCCGCTGCGTCAACAGCTCGGTGGACGGCATCACCGTCTCCATCGCCGGGTCGGACAATACGGTGGATGTGGTCTTCGACGTGGTGGAGGAAAAGACCATGCCCATCCAGGTGAGCACCCTCTATCTGAAGGTGCGGGATGGCTATATCCTCTACAATACGGCCCTCTCGGCCGAGACGGTCACCCTCTCGGGCCCCAGCAGCGAGCTGAACCAGGTGGCCAGCTGCACCGCTGAGGTATCCTACTCGGAGGAGCTGCACAGCACCCAGACCCTGGAGACCAAGCTCCGCTTTTACAGCGAAAACGGCACCGAGATTCACTTCGACTACGTCACCCTCAGCCGGGAGAGCGTGGAGGTGACCCTGAGTGTCTACAAGCTGGTCCAGCTGCCGGTGAATGTCCGGTTCATCAACACTCCCCTGAACTTTGACGAGTCGGTGCTGGTCTACTCCATGAGCCAGACTTCCCTGCGGGTGGCCGGGCCGGAAAACGTCATCGACAACCTCAGCGAGCTGGCGGTGGGCACCATCGACCTGTCCACCTTTGCGCTGGATAAAGTCTACGAAATGCCCATCAGCCTGCCCAGCGGCATTGTCTGTCTGGACAACATCAAGACGATTTCGGTGAGCTTCGACTGCACGAATCTCTCCACCAAGGTGCTGAACCTGCCGGCCGAGTGCGTCCAGGTCATCAACCTGTCCTCCACCTACCAGCTGGAGGTGGAAACCGAGCGGCTGATGAACGTAGTGCTCTGCGGGCCCAAGGACGCGCTGGAAACCCTGACCGCCGAGCAGGTGGTGGTCCTCATCGACGCCAACGACTTCCCGGTGGTGCTGGGGCAGCAAAACATCGCTTGCAGCCTCTATGTGCCCTCCAACGGCAAGATTTTTGCCCTGGGCAGCTATATGATCCAGTGCCGGATCACCAGCAACTGAGCCGGCCAAGGCTGAAATAAAACACAGGAAATGGAAAAGATTCAATGATTCTGGTAAGAGATATCCGCCTGCCTCTCTCCGCCGGGGAGGCGCAGGCCTTTGACCGGGCCCTCCGCCTGGCGCGGATCCCCCGCGCCAAGGTGGCCCGGCTGGGGGTGTCCCGGCTGTCGGTGGATGCACGGCACGGACAGCCAAATCTTGTATATACCGTGGCCGTAACGCTCAAAGATGAGGGTGAGGAACCTGCCTTTGCAGGGGCCTCGCCCTGCGTTGCTCTACGCCGGGAGCTGGATTTCACCGTCCAGAACGGCGCCGAGCCCCTGGCCCACCGGCCGGTGGTCTGCGGCCTGGGCCCGGCGGGGCTGTTCGCGGCGCTGCTTTTGGCCCGGCAGGGCTTCCGGCCCATCGTGCTGGAGCGGGGCCCGGCTCTCGGCCAGCGGGTGGAGGCGGTGGAACGATTTACCGCCACCGGCGTTCTGGACCCCGAGGCCAACATCCAGTTTGGCGAAGGGGGCGCGGGCACCTTCTCAGACGGCAAACTCACCACCCGGATCGGCGACCCCCTCTGCGGTTTTGTGACCCGGACTTTTCTGGAGCACGGGGCCCCGGCGGAGATCGCCTGGAAACAAAAACCCCATGTGGGCACCGATCTTCTCCGGGGGGTGATCTCCTCCATCCGGCAGGAGATCGAGGGCCTGGGGGGCGAGGTGCATTTCAACACCGCCCTCACCGGCCTGCGGCAGCAAAACGGCCGCCTGACCGGCATCTCCACCACGCAGGGGGATTTCGCCTGCGAGGCGCTGATCCTGGCCGTGGGGCACTCGGCGCGGGATACTTTCTCCATGCTGATGGACAGCGGCCTCAATCTGGAGTGTAAACCCTTCAGCGTGGGGTTCCGGGCCGAGCACCTGCAAAGCGAGATTGAAAAGAGCCTTTACCATGCCGCTGCGGGCCATCCGGCCCTGCCCCGGGGGGAGTATCAGCTCTCCCAGCATGTGGGCCAGCGGTGCGTCTACACCTTCTGCATGTGCCCGGGCGGGCAGGTGGTGGCTGCCGCCAGCGAGGAAAACCACCTGGTCACCAACGGCATGAGCTACCACGCCCGGGACGGCAAAAATGCCAACGCCGCGGTGGTGGTCGGCGTCAGCGGGGAGGATTTCGGTTCTGACCCCCGCCGGGCCATCGAGTTCCAGCGCCAGCTGGAAGCCCGGGCCTTCCAGGCCGGGCGGGCCGCCGGGGCCTACGCCGCCCCGGCCGAGAATATCCAGAGCTTTCTGGAAGGGCGGGGCCAGCTGAAGATCGGCCGGGTCCAGCCCACCTATAACCGGGGGGTTACGGCGGCCGATTTGGGCAGCCTGTTGCCCGAAGAGCTGGCCCAGACCCTGCGGGCGGGTCTGCGGGCCTATGAACGTAAAATCGCGGGCTACACCGCGCCGGAGGCCATTTTGACCGGCCTCGAGACCCGAACCAGCAGCCCGGTGCGGCTGGGCCGGGGAGAGTCGATGGAATGTACCCAGCTGGCAGGGCTCTATCCCTGCGGCGAGGGCGCGGGGTATGCGGGCGGCATTATGAGCGCCGCCGTGGACGGGCTGCGGGTCGCGGGCGCGGTGTGCGGCCGGTATTGCCCGACGGAGGGATAAGGATGAGAATGGAAGATCAAGAGGGAAAAGAACCCCGCACCGCCCAGACGGGCGCGGAGGTCCAGAAGGAGCTGGAGCGCCAGCTGCGAGAGTTTGGCGTTTCGGTATCGGACGCGTTCCAGCACGGCTTTGAGGGTCGGGGCCAGGAGCTGGGGGACCGGGCCTACGGCGTGGGCCGGGCGGTGGTGGATGCCATCAATTTCGGCCTGTCCGAGGCGGGCCGGGCCCTGGATAAGAACCAGACCCAAAGGAAACCCCAGAGCGAAGGCTCTGCCGGCACGGCCTACGATTACAGCGCCGAGTACTCCGGCGCAAAACAGCCCGGCGCCCGGAGCGCCCAAAGCGCCAAAATGCCCCGCTGGGCCTGGACGGTTCTGGACCCGAACCAGAGCCGGGGGCCGGAGGTGGAGATCCGGGCCAGCGCCCGCAAGCGGTTCGGCGCCGGGCTGACCATGTGCATTGTGGGCGGGCTGATGGCCTTCGGCTTTTTCATCGGCGGCATCGCCTGCCTGGCGTCCACCGAACTGTTTTTGTCCGGCTCGGTGGAGGAGGCGGTCCTCAGCGTCACAGGCGTCGGACTGATGATCTGCGGCGGCCTCTTTACCTGGATGGCCGCCGAGGGGGGCGACCGGCTGGAAGCCTCCGGCGACCTCAAGCGGTATGCCGACGCCTTCCAGGCGCTGGATGTCTCCCAGGGGGTGCCCCTTGACACCCTGGCGGGCCTTTTGCAGCAAAAAAAGCGGAAACTGCGCAAAACCCTGCGCAAATTGATCCATAAAGGCTGGCTCACCGCCTGGTTGGACGAGGAGACCGACAGCCTCTATCTGTCCGCCGAGGACTACCGGGCCGCCCGGAATATTCCCACTGCCCCGCCGGAGGAAGAACCCGCCCCCGAGGCCCCGGCCGAAGGGGAGGAGGTCCCCCTCACCCTGGAGACGGCCCGGCGGTTTGTCCGGGTGCTGGAGGAGGAGCGAAAGATCATGCAGGACCCCCAGGCCGCCGAGGAACTGGAGCGGATGCATGAGGTGACCCAGTCCATCTGCGACTGGCTGGAAGACCACCCCGAGAGCCTGCCCAAGATCCGCCGTTTTGCGGATTACTATATTCCCACCACCTTAAAGCTCCTCCACACCTACAACGATGTCCAGGGCCAGCGGGGGGAATCCGCCGAGAACATCCGGCGGGACATCGCAGGGATTCTCCATACCCTGAATACGGCCTACGATAACCTCTACGACAAACTCCTGTCCGACGTGGCGCTGGATGTGTCCAGCGAGATCGCCGCGCTGGAAGGGATGCTGGCGCGGGACGGGCTGACCGGGGAGGGGCTGCTATGATCTGCCGGGCATGGAACCTGAAACCCCTGGACCGGCAGACCGCGGCCGGCCTGGCCGAAGCCATCGCCCAGGAACAGGCCGACCAGCTGGAGATGGAAGCCTCCTCCATGGGGGAGGACTGGCCCGAGGCCAAGTATCGGTCTGTCCGCACGGCCTGCCAGAAAGAGGTGGGCCTCTTGGCTGGGGTGCTGGCGGCCCGGGGGATCACCGACCCCGACGAGGCCCTGATCCTTTTGGCGGGGGAGGAGCCTTTGAGCGACCCGTTCCTGCTGAAAGACATCGACAAAGCCTGCGCCCGGATCCAGCAGGCGGTGGAGAAGGGAGAAACCATCGTCATCTTCGGCGACTACGACGTGGACGGCGTAACCGCCACCGCCCTGCTCTACCAGCACCTCAAGGGGATGGGAGCACAGGTCAAATGTATGCTGCCCAGCCGGGAGGGGGACGGCTACGGCCTGTCCAAAAACGCCATTGATTCGATTTATAAAAAGGGCTATCGTCTCATTGTCACGGTAGACAACGGCATCTCGGCCGTGGAAGAGGCCGCCTACGCCGCGTCTCTCGGCATCGAGCTGATCGTCACCGACCACCACCTGCCCCCCGAGGTTCTGCCCCAGGCGGTGGCGGTGGTGGACCCCCGCCGGGAGGATGACCCCAGTCCCTTCAAAGCCCTCTGCGGCGCGGGGGTGGCCTTTAAGCTCTGCTCGGCGCTGGACGGCTGCCCGCCCGAGGAGATGCTGGAATATTGCAGCGACCTGGCCGCCGTGGGTACGGTGGCGGACGTCATGCCCCTGACCGGAGAGAACCGTACCCTGGTCAAAGCGGGGCTGCGGCTCTTGCAGCAGACCGACCGCCCGGGGCTGGGCGCCCTCTTGCAGGAGGTGGGGCTCTACGGCAAGCCGGTGACCTCCGAGAACATCAGCTACGCTCTGGCCCCCCGGATCAACGCCGCCGGCCGGATGGACAGCGCCGTCACCGCGCTGCAGCTGATGCTCTGCGAGGACGAGGTCCGGGCCGAAGAACTGGCCCATAAACTGAACGAGATCAACGCCGCCCGGCAGGAGATCGAGCAGAAGATCGCCCACGCCGTGGAGGCCCAGCTGGAAGCCGACCCCGAACTTCTGTCCGACCGGGTGGTCCTGATCTGGGGCCGGGACTGGCACCAGGGGGTCATCGGGATCGTGGCATCCCGGATGGTGGAGCGGTGCGGCCGCCCGGTGGTGGTGGTCTCGGTGGACGAACAGGGCGAAGGCCGGGGCAGCGGCCGGAGTGTGCCGGGGTTCAACCTCCACTCCTGCATCGCTGCCTGCTCCGATCTGCTGATCCGGTTCGGCGGCCACGCCATGGCGGCGGGCCTCTCGGTGGAGGAGAAAAACCTGCCCGAGCTGCGCCGCCGGATGAACGAGTGGGCGGCCCGCACCTGCCCGGTGCTCCACACCCCGCCCCTGGAATGTGATTTGTCGGTCCGGCTGGACCGGATTACGGTGGAAGGGGTGCGGGCGCTGGACCGCCTGGCCCCCTTTGGGGCGGCCAACCCCACCCCGGTGTTTTTGCTGGAAGGGGCGGTGGTGGAGGGAATCTACCCCGTATCCGAGGGCAAACATTGCAGGCTGCGGCTGCGGCAGGGGAATACCTGCCTCTACGCTGCCTGGTTCGGAATGTCTCCCGACCGGCTGCCCTATGAGGTGGGGGACACGGTGGATGCCGCCCTCAACCTCTCGGTCTACGACGGGGCCCGAGGGCCCCAGCTGTCGGGCCGGATTGTGGACCTTCACCCGGCGGGGCTGGACCCCGAGGCGGCCCGTCAGGCCGACCTGGTGGAGGCGCTGCGCCGGGGCGCCCCTTTGAGCCCGGAGGAAAAAGAGCTGCTGTGCCCGGACCGGAATGAGATTGCCGCCGTCTACCGGGAGCTGCGGGCCCGGCCCTGGCACGCCGAGGATTTACAGCCCCTGGTGGCCCGGCTGGGCGCCGGCCAGGCGGGCAAAACCCTGGTGGCCCTGACCGCCCTGGAGCAGGTGGGGCTGGTGGCCCGCACCGAGCGAGGGGGCGCACAGTTTTTGACCCTGGTACCCGCTCAGGGCAAGAAAGACCTGTCGGACGCCCCCATCCTGAAATGTCTGGAGGAAAGATAATTATGCCAGAGGGAAAGAAAGCGCCCGCGGCCGCCGGCCCCGGGCCGGAGCAGGATACCTACTCCGCCAAGACCCATTTACAGCATCATATACAACAGATCGGGACGGTGGCCGCCACGGCCCAGCCCGCCAATTCGCCGGATTCGCTGGTGCCGTCCGAGACTATGCCCGAGATCATCACCCACGAAAAGCTGATGGAGGCCATCCAGGCCAGCGGCCGGGCCTATAACACCGAGCTGATCGAAAAGGCGTTCCATATGGCGGACGACGCCCACAAGAACGTCCGGCGACGCAGCGGCGAACCCTATATTTGCCACCCCCTGGCGGTGGCCCGGCTGGTGCTGGATCTCGGCATGGACAGCGAGAGCATCGCCGCCGCCCTGCTCCACGACGTGGTGGAGGACACCCCCACCACCGTGGAGGACGTGAAAGCTGCCTTCGGGGCCGACGTGGCCCTGCTGGTGGACGGCGTCACCAAGCTGACCAAGATCCAGTTCTCCAGCATCGAGGAGCAGCAGGCCGAGAACCTGCGCAAGATGCTCCTGGCCATGAGCCAGGACGTCCGGGTCATGATCATCAAGCTCTGCGACCGGCTGCACAATATGCGCACCGGCGACGCCTGGCCCGAGCAGAAGCGGCGGGACAAAGCCCGGGAGACCATGGAGGTCTACGCCCCCATCGCCAACCGGCTGGGCATCCTCAACGTGAAAGAGGAGCTGGAAGACCGCAGCCTCCATTATCTGGACCCCATCGGCTACGAGGAGATCAGCCGCCTGCTCAGTGAGCGCTCGGGCGAGGAATTCCTGGCCAACGTCTCCAAGCTGATCGCCCGCCGCCTGGAAGAGAGCGGCATCGAGGGCGCCACCATGAAGCGCCGGGTCAAGAGCATCTACGGCATCTACCGCAAGATGTTCGTCCAGAACAAAAATTTCGACGAGATTTACGACGTCTACGCGGTGCGGATCATTCTGGACACCCTGGCCGAGTGTTACAGCGCCCTGGGCCTGATCCACGATATGTATCATCCGCTGCCCAACCGCTTTAAAGACTATATCTCCACCCCCAAGCCCAACGGCTACCAGAGCCTGCACACCACCGTTATCGGCCACGAGGGCATCCCCTTCGAGGTGCAGATCCGCACCCGGAAGATGGACGAACAGGCCGAGTACGGCGTGGCGGCACACTGGAAGTATAAAGAGGGCCTGGGCGGCCACGACAAGCTGGACGAGCGGCTGGCCTGGGTGCGGCAGCTTTTGGAAAACCAGCGGGTGTCCGAGGATTCGGGCAACCTGCTCCACGACCTCAAGAGCGATCTTCTGCCCGAGGAGGTCTTTGCCTTCACCCCCAAGGGGGATGTGATCAACCTGCCGGCGGGGGCCACCTGCATCGACTTCGCTTACGCCATCCACTCGGCGGTGGGCAACCGGATGATCGGCTGCAAGGTCAACAACCGGATGGTGCCCATCGACCACATCGTGGCCACCGGCGAGATCATCGAGGTGGTGCTGGGCCCGGCGGACAAAGGTCCCAGCCGGGACTGGCTCAAGATCGTCCGCACCAGCGAAGCCAAGAGCAAGATCCGCAACTGGTTCAAGAAGATGTGCCGGGAGGAGAACATCGCCCAGGGCCGGGACACCCTGTCCAAGGAGCTGCGCCGGGAGGGGATTTTGATTCCCGACGACCAGCTGGACGAGTTCGTGGGCAGCTGCTGCCGCCGCCTGCGCCAGAACAGCACCGAGGATCTCTACGCCGCCATCGGCTACGGCGGCATCACCATCGCCAACTGCCTGCCCAAGCTGAAAGAGGAGTATCAGAAACTCCGGGCCGCCGAGGAAGCGGAGAACAAACCCATGGAGCTGCCCAAGGTGGATCTGCGCCGGGTGCACGCCACCGACGGCGTGGTGGTGGAGGGCTTCGACAACACCCCCATCAAGTTTGCCAAGTGCTGCAACCCGCTGCCCGGGGACCCCATCATCGGCTTTATCACCCGGGGCTTTGGCGTGTCCATCCACAAGAGCAACTGCGTCAATGTGATGTCCAGCCTCAAGGACCCCGCCAACGCCCCCCGCTGGGTCAAAGCCTACTGGGCCGACAGCGTCAAGGACAGCTATAAGGCCGGGATCGAGATTCTGGCTCTGGACCGCACCGACCTGCTCAAGGATGTGTTGAACGTGCTGTCCGATATGCGGGTGCCCATCTATACCATGAACGCCCGCCAGGCCGAGAACGGTTACGGCATTGTCACCCTGACCATCGGCATCAACAACACCGAGCACCTGAACCGGGTGGTGGCCCGTATGGCCAAGATCCGGGATGTGCTCAAGGTAACAAGGAGTTAAAGATCGAATGCGAGCTGTGATTCAGGCCGTTTCTTCCGCCGGGGTGCGGGTGAACGGCGGCGAGCCCCGCACCATCGGGCCGGGGCTGGTGATTCTCCTGGGGGTAAAAGACACCGACACCCTGAATATTGTCCCCCGCCTGGCGGAAAAATGCGCCGGGCTGCGGATCTTCCCCGACGAGGAGGGCAAGCTCAACCGCAGCGCCCGGGATCTGGGCTATTCGGCCCTGGTGGTGTCCCAGTTCACCCTCTACGGCGACACCAAAAAGGGGATGCGCCCCAGTTTTATCCGGGCGGCCAAACCGCCCCTCTCGGTGGAGGCCTATGAGCTGTTCCTGGCCGAGATGGGCAAACAGGGCCTTAAAGAAATCCAGCACGGGGAGTTCGGGGCCGACATGCAGGTCTCGCTGGTGAACGAGGGCCCCTGCACCATCATCATGGACACCGACGAGTGGCAGAACCGCCGAAGCGCCGCCTGCGGCGGATAAAGTGCTGCGAAGCTGAGGCGCTGCCTGCGGCAGATTCAGCCGAAGCGGAGCAGGGGCAGCCGTCCAAATTTTCAAGTTTGGCTTTTAGCCTGCGCAGAAAATTTGGCAAACGGCAACCCGTTGGCACGTTCTGGCGCAGCGCTCCAATATTTGCAAGTGCGCCAGTCACGCCGCAAATATTGGCTAAGCGCAAGAGGAAGAACGGCTGAGCCGCCCTTCCGCCCCCAAAAACCCCAAATAAAGGAGAACCACTATGCAGGCTTTTCACATTGTGGGCCCCGCGCCCCTGTACACCAATAGTTTCCTGCTGATTTCGGAGGAGAAACACGCCGTCGTCATCGACCCGGCGGCGGATGCAGCCGAGTATGAGAAGATCCTCACCCAGCAGGGAGCCAGCCTCTCGGCCATCTATTGCACCCACGGCCACTACGACCATGTGGGCAGCGCCGAGGCTCTGGCCCGCAAGTGGGGCGCCAAGCTCTACTGCGAGGCCGCCGATCTGGCGGGGGACACCATGTTCCCCCTGATTCGGGCCGACAGCGGCTACCCCGAAGGGGGCCAGGTGTCGGTGGATGAGCTGGCCTTTACCGTCTGGCATACCCCCGGCCACACCCCGGGCAGCGTCTGCCTGCTCTGCGAGGGGCTGCTCTTCGCGGGGGACACCCTCTTCCAGGGCAGCATCGGCCGGACCGACCTGCCCGGCGGCAGCCCCAAGGAGATGGACGACTCCCTGCGCAAGCTGGCGGGCCTGCCCATCCCCCGGGATGCCCAGGTCCTGCCCGGCCACGGGGATTTCTCCCAGTTCGGGTGGGAGCTGGAACACAACTGGTTTATCAAAAATGCTTGCAGATAAAGGCGGTCTTACAGAATGAAGATTTATATTACCGGCCTGCCCTCCGGCTACGAGGTGGAGCATCTGGTCCGGCTGTTTTACCCCATGGCGCCCCTGACCCTCACCCCGCCGGAAGGGGAAGAGGACTGCGTCTGGGCTGAAAAACGGGAAGATGGCCTCTGGGCCATGGTGCGGCAGAAGGGCCAGAGCAAAACCGCTCAGGCCCCGCTGCCCACCGACGAAACCCCCGAGTTTGCCCTGGCCAGCCTGACCTATGAGCTCTTGCGGGGATGGACGGGGATCCGCCCCCCCTGGGGCAAGATGACCGGGGTGCGCCCGGTCCGACTGATCCACGACAAGCGCTCGGCGGGCTGGACGCAGGAAGAGATCGACCGTTATTTTCTTGAGCGGTTCGACTGCTCCCCCGAAAAATACGGCATGGCCCGGCAGATCGCCGACTTGCAGGAGCCCATCCTCCGCAAGGGCAGCGAGCCGGGGGCATATAGTCTCTACATCGGCATCCCCTTCTGCCCCTCCCGGTGCAGCTATTGCAGCTTTGTCAGCTGCAACCTGGACCGGGACCGCAAACTGGTGCAGCCCTATGTGGACTGCCTCTGCCGGGAGGTGGAGGCCATCCGGGACGAGGCTGCCCGGGCGGGGCTGAACCTCCAGAGCATCTACATCGGCGGCGGCACCCCCACCAGTCTTTCGGCCGATCAGCTCCGCCAGCTGATGGGCACCGTGCGGGACTGCTTTGATCTGACCCAAATCCAGGAATACACGGTGGAGGCGGGCCGCCCCGACTGCACCGACTGGGAAAAGCTGGAAGTGATCCGGGAGTACGGCGCCACCCGGATCTCGATTAACCCCCAGACCTTCTCGGACGAGGTGCTGGCTGCCATCGGCCGGCGCCACTCCGCCCAGGCGATTCTGGACTGCTTCGCCGAGGCCCGGGCGGCGGGCCACAAGGACATCAACATGGACCTGATCGCCGGGCTGCCCGGGGACACGGTGGAAGGCTTCGAGCGGAGCCTCCGCCAGGCCATCGCCCTGGACCCTGAGAACATCACCGTCCACACCCTGACCCTCAAGCGGGCTTCCCGGATCGTCATGGAGGACCAGCAGGACAATACCTATGCCGACGTGGCGGCCATGCTGGAAAAGTGCTCCCTGCTCAAGGAGGCGGGCTACCAGCCCTATTACCTCTACCGGCAGAAAAACACCCTCCAGAATCTGGAAAATGTGGGCTGGTGCAAACCGGGCCACGAGGGGTATTATAATATCTATATCATGGAGGAAGTACAGACGATTCTCTCCGCGGGCGCGGGCGGCAGCACCAAACTGGTGGCCGACGGCGGCAAGCGGATGCAGCGCATCTTCAATTTTAAATATCCGAACGAGTATATCCAGCGTTTTGCGGAGGTGCTGGAACGGAAAAAAGGAGTGGCTGAGTTTTATGATCACGATCTGGGTTCCCAAACGTCTGGTTGAGGTAGGGCTGTGCAACGTGGCGGCCCGCAGCCCCCAGGACCTGGTGGAGCTGTGCGAGCAGAGCTACCAGGACCGGCTGGATTATGCAGCCGAAAAAATCCGGGCGGCCCGCGCCAAAATCATCATGCTGACCGGTCCGTCCGCCAGCGGCAAAACCACCACGGCCCATAAGCTGGCCGCCGCCCTGATGGCCAAGGGTACCCCGGCCCAGGTGGTCAGCCTGGACAATTTCTTCCGGGGGTCGGAGTATTACCCCCGGATGCCGGACGGCTCCCTGGACTACGAAAACCCCGATACCCTGGATATGCCCCTGGTGAGCCAGTGCCTCGAAGAACTGAGCCGAACGGGAAAAACCGTTCTGCCGAAATACGATTTCATCAACGAGCGCCGGTCTGAGGAGACCGAGCCCATTGACCTGGCGGGCGGCGTCTGCATTGTGGAGGGCATCCACGCCCTCAACCCGGCCCTGACCAGCCTGGTGCCCGCCGGGCACGTCTACCGGGTCTATGCGGGATTGCGGGAGGAGTACTCCCAGGACGGCCGCCGGGTCATCAGCACCCGGGACATCCGCCTGTGCCGCCGCACATTGCGGGACGCCGCCACCCGGGGCCGCAGCCCGGAAAAGACTCTGGCCATGTGGGAGCGGGTGCTGGACGGAGAGACCCGATATATCAAGGGATTCAAAAACACCGCGGATTTCCTTTTGGACACCTCCTTTACCTATGAGCTGGGGATCATCTCGGGGCTTTTGGGCCAGGCGGGCAAGATGCTCTCCCCCGACAGCCGGTATACCGAGCTCTGGGATGAGACGGCCCGCCGGTTCGAGCACGTGGAGCCGCTGGACCGCTCTCTGGTGCCCGAGGGCAGCATGCTGCGGGAATTTTACGATTGATTTTGTGCAAATAAGAAAAAATTGTTTCCAAACCGTCAGAGAACTGTAAAAAATACAGGCGCTTCATTGCATAAAAGATAGGAGTGCGCTATAATAATCCTATACCGAAAGGCGCGCGGAGGCTCTGCCGGCGGGCGGCGGAGCCCGGACGCGGGGTATCTGAAACAGGACAACAAGACAAAGTGAGGTGTCTTTCTGTGGATTTTAATAAACTGAAAGAAAAGGGCCTGGAATATGTGGAGAAGGGCCGGCTGGCGGCGGCAGATCTGACCGAAAAGGGCAGAATCCAGACCCGCATCCTGACCGACCAGGCCAAGCTGATCCGGGCCCAGCGCCAGCTGGGCGTGCTGGTGTACAGCCTGGCCAAAGGCAACGAGGAAAACCAGCCCCTGGTGGATAAATATATCGATATGATCGGCGCCATTGAGCAGGAGATCGCCCAGCTCAAAGCCAAGCTCACCCCCGCCGAAGTGCAGGAAGTGGAGCGGGCTGTGGCCGACGTGGAGATCGACCCCGCCGATGTGATGGACCAGACCGAGGACGAGGCCGAGCCGATGGAAACCGCCGGGGCAGACCATTGCTGCCCCCAGTGCGGCGCACCGGTGGAGCCGGGCTCCCTGTTCTGCAACAAATGCGGGGCGCAGCTCTGATCCTGTCCCACACAATTTAAAAAGCGGCGTCCCGTTCGGACGCCGCTTTTTTAGCCCGGCGGGCGGCGGGCCCCCAAAAGTGGGGAATTTGCGCTCCAGACCTTGCAAATCGGGCTGGAGTGCGGTACAATAAAGCTCGACTTTTGCCGGCCGGCTCCGGCGTTTCAGGGAGGACATCATGATAGATTGGCCCGAAAAGGAACACTATACGGCCGAAGATCTGGTCCAAATCATCCGGATTCTGCGCAACCCTCAAACGGGCTGCCCCTGGGATAAGGTGCAGACCCACGGGTCCATCCGCAAGAATTTTTTGGAGGAGACCTGCGAAGCGCTGGAGGCCATCGACGCCGACGATCCCGCCATGATGCGGGAGGAGCTGGGCGATGTGATGATGCAGGTGGCGTTCCACACCGTGTTGGAGGAGGAGCGCGGCCGGTTCGAGTTTTCGGATGTCTGCCGGGAGGTCTGCGAAAAACTGGTTTTTCGCCACCCCGGGATCTTTGCTTCTTCTGCGGCGCAAAACAGCGGTATAAACGGCTGGGACGCGCTCAAGAATAAGGAAAAAGGCCGCCGGACCCTGCGGGACGAGCTGGAAAGTGTCCCCGCAACCCTGCCGGCGCTGATGCGGGCCCAAAAGCTGCAAAAGCGGGCGGCGGGCCGCGGCCTTGGCCCTCAGGACCAGCCCCAGGCCGAACAGGCCCTGGTCCTGGCTCTGGCCCAGTGGCAGAGCCAGGCGGCCGGGGAGAACACCTCGCCCGAATCGCTCCAAAAGGCGGCGGGAGAGCTGCTCTTTGCGGCGGCGGATGCCCTGCGGCTGGCCGGTGTGGACGCAGAAGAGGCGCTGACGTTTGCATCCAAAGCGTTTTGCCGGCAGCAGCTGGACCAGCAGGAGCCGGCGGAAAAAACTGGAGAATAATTTTTTTGGAGGTTTTACAGGTATGACGAAGGCTGATTTGATCGCGCAGGTCGCAGCAAACACCGAGATGACCAAGAAGGACGCCGACAAGGCTGTGAACGCTATGTTCGAGGCACTGAGCAAGGCGCTGGCCGACGGCGAAAAGATCACCATTTCCGGCTTCGGCACCTTTGAGGTGCGCGAGCGTGCAGAGCGCGCGGGCATCAACCCCCGCACCCACGAGGCGATCACCATTCCTGCTTCCCGTAGCGTGGTATTCAAGCAGGGCAAATCCCTCAAAGACGTTCTGTAATCCATCCGTAGGGGGCGTTCGCCCCTGACGGTCTGAGCCGGGTGCCCCCGTTTGCGCGGGGCTCCGGCTTTTTTGCTGAAAAGGAGAGAAGTTTTCTATGCGTTTGGACAAGTATCTGAAAGTTTCGCGGCTGATCAAGCGCCGCACTGTGGCCAACGAGGTGGCCGACGCAGGCCGCATCCTGGTCAACGGCAAGGTGGCCAAGGCCAGCCTGGCCGTGGAGCCGGGGGACGAGATCGAGATCACCTTCGGCAACCGGCCGGTGAAGGTGCGGGTGCTCTCCAACCAGGAGCCCCGGACCAAGGACGTGGCCCGGGAGATGTACGAGATCCTCTCGGAGGGCGGGGTGGAATAAATCGCCCCCGGTTTCGCATACAATGCTCCACAGGGCGGTGCGTTTAGGGCGCCGCCGGGGAGGCGAACCGATGGAAAAATGGACCGAAAAACCGTCCGACACCCAGCCTCACGACCTGATCCTGGAAGGGCGGAGCAAACTGACGGTGACCGGGGTGCGCCGGGTGATCCGCTGCGAGCCGGACGGCGCAGCGATCGAAACATCCCGGGGCATTCTCAACCTGGTGGGGGCCGAGCTGAGCGTTACAGCCCTGGACCTGGACCTGGGGGAGGCCAGGCTGGCGGGCCGGATCGACGCGCTGGAATACATCGAAAAGCGAACGCCGGGCGGCATTTTGCGCCGCCTGGCCCGCTGATGGCCCCTCTCGTCCTGCCCTGGCAGGCGGGGCAGGAGATCCTGGCCTGCCTGGGGCTGGGCGCCCTGGTGGGGGCCGCCCGGAGCCTGGCTCCCGGCCGGGGGCGGGGGGCCATTCTGCCGGATGCTCTGCTGGTGGGGCTTGTGTTGCTGCTGCTCCAGAGCTACGCGGCGGGGTACAGCCAGGCGGGCAGCCTGCGGTGGTATATGGCCGGAGCCGGGGCGGCTGGGGCCGGGGTGGCCCACGCCCTGCTGGCCCCAGTGGTGCGGTGGATTCTGCGGCTTTTGCTGGCGCCGGGCCGGGCGCTGGTCCGGTGGGCGCTGGCTCCCGCCGCCCGGGCCTGCGGGGAGCATCTGCGGCAGAAACAGCAGGCATACCGGCAAAAAAGGGCGGCAAAAAAAGAGAAAAAAATCTTGCAAAAGGAGCGGCGCATGTTGTATAATTCTAACATATGACGGTGCGCTGTACAGGGGCGGCCCTCCGCAGGCGCCGGACAAGGGGGCAAACGCATAAAGATGAGTCGGAGCCATAAAAAACGCAGAGCGGTCTGGCGCGTCTTTGCCCGGATCTTTTTTCTGCTGGTGCTGCTCAGCATGCTGGGGGCCTACATCTCAAACCAGGTGACCATCAGCTCCAAGCAGGCTGAGCTGGACGAACTGAACGAACAGATCGCCCAGCAGCAGGCAGAAAATGAGGAAATGCAGCGGATCCTCAGCGGCGACCCCGACGAGGTCACCGAGTGGGTCGCGCGGGACTCGTACGGCTATGCGGCGCCGAACGAGCGGATTTTTGCGGATATTTCGGGCAACTGAGCGCTCCGCAGCGGTTTTTGGAAGAAAGAACAGGGGTATTGTATTTTGGTGATTGAGGTTGGTAATATTTTTGAAGGCAAGGTCACGGGGGTAAAACCCTTTGGCGCTTTCGTCGCCCTGCCCGAGGGTCAGGTCGGCATGGTTCACATCTCCGAGGTGTCCAATGAGTTTGTTCAGGATATCACGGCGGTTCTCCACGAGGGCCAGCAGGTGAAGGTCAAGGTCATCAACGTGGCCCAGGACGGCAAAATCGGCCTGTCCATCAAGCGGCTGCTGGCTCCGCCTTCTCGCCCTCAGAAAGAGGAGCGCCGGGGCGGCCCCGCTGGCGGCAAACGCCCGGCCCGCGCTGCGGCGCCCCACGTCTGGCAGCCCAAAGCTCCCGCCAAGAGCGAGAATCTGAGCTTTGAGGATATGATGAGCCGCTTCAAGAGCCAGAGCGAGGAGAAGATGGCGGATCTGAACCACGAGACCAACAACCGCCGCGGCGGCGGTTACGCCCCCCGTGGGCGGCGCGGCGGTCGCTGATGGGGCGGTCCCCGCAAAAAAGCGGAAGATACCGGGCCTGCCCCCAGCGGGGCGGGCCTGTTTTTTGGTCCGGGGGCGGCACAGCCTCGGGGCCTGCACTGTAAAAAGAAAGGATTTTTCATGTCTGCACAATACGAACTGATTGCCCCCTGCTTTTTTGGCTGCGAGTCCACCGCCAGCTTTGAGCTGCGCCGGATCGGCGCCGAGGAGATCCGGGTGACGGATGGGCGGCTGACCTTCCGGGGCGGGGCCGAGATGATCGCCGCCGCCAACCTCAACCTGCGGACGGTGGAGCGGGTGATGGTCCTCCTGGCCAGTTATCCCGCCTCCACCTTCGACGAGCTCTTTGATGGGGTGTACAATATCCACTGGGAGGAGCTGCTCCCCGCGGATGCAGCGATCCCGGTGACGGGCTCCTCCCTGGACAGCCAGCTGACCAGCGTGCCCGCCTGCCAGAGCATCATCAAAAAAGCCATTGTCAAGCGGATGATGCAGGGGCATCACACCTCGGTGCTGCCCGAGAGCGGCGTGGAGTACCGGGTGCGGTTCATGCTGCGGAAAAACCTCTGCGAGATTATGCTGGATACCACCGGCGAGGGCCTCTATAAGCGGGGCTACCGCCGGAACGCCATGGAGGCCCCCATCCGGGAGACCCTGGCCGCCACCATCGCCGACCTGGGCCGGGTGCGCCGGGACAGCCTGGTGGAGGACCCCTTCTGCGGCAGCGGCACCCTCATCATCGAGGCGGCCCAGAAGGCCCTGAACATTGCCCCGGGGCTCAAGCGCCGGTTCGCCGCCGAGCGGTACAGCTTTGTGCCCGCCTCGGTCTGGGCCGAGCAGCGGCAGCTGGCCCTGGCCCAGACCCGGCTGGACGCCGGGTTCGAGGGGATCGGCTATGACATCGACCCCGCGGCGGTGGCCCTGGCCAACGCCAACGCCAAGCTGGCCGGGGTGGACAAGCGCTGCCGGTTCGAGGTAGCCGACGTGGCCCAGTTTGCCGCCCGGCCCGAGGCCATTGTGCTGACCAATCCCCCTTACGGCGAGCGGATGGGCACCATCGAGGGGGCGGCCCGGCTGGCCCGGACCCTGGGGCGGCAGATGGAGGCCCACCCCTGCCAGGGGCTCTACGCCATCACCGCCGATCTTGAGTTCGAGAGCCACTACGGCAAACGGGCCAACAAGCGCCGCAAGATGTACAACGGCATGATTCCCTGCCAGCTGTATATGTATTACAATGTCCCCAACCGGGAGCAGAAGCCCGCCGCCGCGGCAAAACCCCTGCCCAAGACCGGCTTTGACGGAAAGCGGAGCTATCCCACCGGCCGCCGGCCTCTCCGCACCGACGAAAAATAATCCATGAATGAGGCTGTGTCCGCTTTTTGAGAGGCGGCACAGCCTCTTTTTTGTGCAGAAAACCGGAAATGTCTGCCCCGGTTTGTGCATAAACGCGGGGCGGGGTAGTTACCGGGTAAAAAGGCGCCAGATCCCCGGGGAAAAGGACCAAACTGAAAATTACACAATTTCAGAAAAACAACGAAGTACAGATTAAAAAACTGGAATCTGCGCGAAAATACACCGGCCCCAAAAGGGAAATGCCCGGCCGTTGGATTTTGGGGAGTTGCAACCCATACCAAAATCGATTATACTAACTTTATCTGGTTCCCAAAAGGCGGTTGGTGCGGCCGACCGCCGGGATCTTGTTTTGTGCAAACCGAACGAGGAGGATGCGCTGCCATGAGGGGGAGACTGAGGCCCTACCTTCCAGAGCTGACCATACGGGATTACAACATCTACCAGCGGTATACCCGCGGGGTGCGCCGTCAGCTGTATAAGGAATATGGACTGTTTTCCTGCTGGATGCTCCATCACCATGGGGTGGTGTATGCCATTTTGGCGGACAGCCTGGCTGGGCGGCCCGCCACCTGCCGGGTGGAGCGGCTGCCGGGCACTTTGATCCGCGCTCCTCTGATGTGCCAGACCAAAGGGATCTGGCTGGCCGCCCGGATGGAAATTCTCATGAGCTGGCACCGCTTGCAGGAGTGCAAGTGGCAGGACCTCCGCTTTTACCAGAAACTGCGGTGGGCGGTCCACCGGCTGCTGCTCCACCGGGCTTACTGCAAGGCTGTCCGGGAGGTCCCGGCGCTGGAACGGCTATTCCGGCAGGAGAAAGCCCAGATCGAGGCCCAGATGGAGCTGCACAGCAAGGACTATGCTCTGGCCGCCGAGCCCATGAGCAACGTGTTTGGTGCGCTTTATTCCAGCCTGGCGCCGGACGACGCCACCGCCCGCAAAAATATGCGGTACATCGGCTGCTGCATCGGCCGGGCCTTTTATCTGCTGGATAAGGCCGAGGGGTATCTTGTGGACAAACGCTATGGCCGGTACAACGTCTTTATCGAAAACGGCCTCAGCCGGGAGGAGGCGGACGCCAACGCCCACCGCCAGGCCATCGACGCGGTGAACGATCTGGCCCGGGTTTATTCCATGATGGATATCAAACTGAACCGTTCCCTTTTGGGGAATATCATGATTTTAGGGCTGCGCAACGCCGTGGACCCGCTGGAATACGGCGGCGAATGGACGGGCGCACGCTGGGAGCTGCCATGAAAAAGAACCAACAGAGCTGGGAGATCGCTTTCTGCGGGGTATCGGCCGCCCTTTCAGTGGCGCTGATGCTGCTGGGGGCGGTGATCCCCATTGCAATGTTTATTGCTCCGGCGGCCGCCGGGATCCTGATTGCGGTGCTCCAGGTGGAGTGCGGCACCCGGCTGGCGGTCACCGCCTATGGTGCGGTGAGCCTGCTGGGGCTTTTGTTTGTGCCGGATAAGGAGGTCCCGCTGATTTTTGCCGTGCTGCTGGGGTATTACCCCCTGGTCAAGCCCTGGTTCGACCGGGTCCGCCCGGCGTTTTTCCGGGGGGTGTGCAAATTGCTGCTCTGCAACGGGGCCGTTTTGGTGATGTACGGCTTTTTGCTGGTGCTCTTCCCTGCGGCGGAGATGTCCGCTGAGGCCATGTGGGGGGCGCTGGTTCTTTCCGGCATTACTCTGGCCATCGGGAACGTGGCGTTCCTGCTCTACGATAAGGCCCTGGTCAACCTCAGGCGGGCCTACAAGCTTCTCTGGCAGCCCCGGCTCCACCGGATGCTGGGCCGCCATTAAGATACGAAAACAGGGAAAGGGGGAATGTGGAACTTTTGGTTGACAAAAAAGCGCCGGGCCACGCAGGTGACAGCTGTGAGGGTGACGAGGAGAAAAATGATCGAAAGATTCGGCGGATGTTTTTCCGGCTGAGGGCTCAGCCGCAAGCGAGGGACAAAAAACGGCAGCAATACCGCAACAGAACCCTTCAAAGCAAGCCATGCAAAAGAATATACTTTAGAGAAGCTGAGCGGCGGGCCGGTGGATCCGGGCAGCTGCCGGCATGGAGGTGTTTTGTATGTGTGGCATTGTAGGTTATGTGGGCAAACGTTCGGCCCAGGATGTGCTGCTGGATGGTCTGACCAAACTGGAATATCGGGGCTATGACTCGGCCGGCGTCGCCCTGGCGCTGGAGGGCGGTATCCGGGTGGTTAAGAGCAAAGGCCGCCTGACGGCCCTGGAGGAAAAACTCCGCCAGGCCCAGCTGGCCCCCAGCAGCTGTGGCATCGGGCATACCCGGTGGGCCACCCACGGGGAGCCCAGCGATGTGAACAGTCATCCTCACTCCACCCCCGAGGTGAGCATTGTTCACAACGGCATCATCGAGAATTATGGCTCCCTGAAGGAGATGCTCTCCGCCCGGGGCTATACCTTTGAGAGCGAGACCGACACCGAGGTTCTGGTCAAGCTGATCGACAGCTGCTACCAGGGCGACCCGTTGAAAGCCCTGATGGAAGCTCTGGCCAAGGTGCGGGGCAGCTATGCCCTGGCCGTCCTCTTCCGCGATCACCCGGACACCATCTTCGCCGTCCGGCGGGAGAGCCCCCTCATCGTGGGCTATGGGGAGGGGGAGAACTTTGTGGCCTCGGATATCCCCGCCCTGCTGAAATACACCCAGAAATACAGTGTCCTGGAAGAAGGGGACATCGTGGTCTGCAAGGCGGAGGGCCTTTCTTTCTACAATGAATTCGGCGAGCCGGTCCAGCGGGCCGTCCTGACGGCGGACTGGGACATCGAGGCCGCCGAAAAGGGCGGCTACCCCCATTTTATGCTTAAGGAAATCAACGAGCAGCCCGCCGCCATCACCGCCACCGTCAGCCCCCGGGTGGAGGACGGGATGCCGGTGCTCCGGGTGCCCGAGCTCACCGACGAGGCGCTGCGGAAGATTGGTCGGGTTCATCTGGTGGCCTGCGGTACCGCCATGCACGCCGGAATGGTAGGCAAAGCGGCCATCGAGGCCCTGGCCCGGGTCCCGGCGGAGGTGGACATCGCCAGCGAGTTCCGCTACCGGGATCCCATCCTCAGCCCGGAGGATCTGGTCATCATCATCAGCCAGTCGGGGGAGACCAGCGACACTCTGGCGGCCCTCAAGCTGGCCAAGAGCCGGGGGGTGCCGGTGCTGGCCATCGTCAACGTGGTGGGCAGCTCCATCGCCCGGGCGGCGGATTATGTGATGTACACCTACGCGGGCCCCGAGATTGCGGTGGCCTCCACCAAGGCCTATATGGTTCAGATGTGCGTGCTCTATCTCTTCGCCCTCCGTCTGGCCTATGCCCGGGGCCGCCTGACCGAGGCCGAAACCCGCCGGTACACCGCCCGGCTCCAGGACGCCGCCGAGATCATCAAGCCCCGCCTGGCCGACTGTGAGTACATTAAGTACCTGGCCAGCCTGTTCATGAACACCCAGAGCTGTTTCTTCATCGGGCGGGGGTTCGACTACTCCCTCTCTCTGGAGGGCAGCCTCAAGCTGAAAGAGATCAGCTACGTCCACTCGGACGCCTACGCCGCCGGAGAACTGAAACACGGCACCATCAGCCTGGTGACCGACGGGGTGCCGGTGATCGCCCTGGCCACCCAGAAGTCGGTGTATGAGAAAACCCTCTCCAATGCCAAGGAGACTAAGAGCCGGGGGGCCAAGGTGATCCTCTTCACCACCCGGGACGCGGTGGTCCCGGAGGGAATCGCCGATTACATCGTTCGGCTGGACGAATACGAGGACATCTTCATGCCCTTGCAGCTGATCGTCCCTCTTCAGCTTTTTGCCTATTATATGGCGGTGCTCCGGGGCTGCGATGTGGATAAACCCCGCAACCTGGCCAAGAGCGTGACAGTGGAATAACCGATATAAAAAAACAAGGCTCCGCGCCTTTCCTGCCCAGAAAGCAGGGGAGGCGCGGAGTTTTTCTGTACTATTTTGTCTGGGATTTACAGATTGTAAAGATCGATCTTCTGCTGTTCGGTCAATCGGCGGCGGGCGCGGGCGGCCTCTATCAGCAGGCCGGCGAAAAGGGCAATCAAATCCGCCAGCACGGCGGCGATCAGGGCTACCCAAAAGGCGCCGCCGAAACCAGCCCAGCCCAGGAAAAGATAGAGCAGCAGGGCCTGGGTCAGAATCAGCAGCCCAAAACCCCACACTAGCAGGAGCTGCCGCCCCCGCCGGGTGCCGGCTGCACGCCCGCCGACACCCACCCCGAGAAAGAGGCGGAACAGCAGACCAAGCCCCACAGCCAGCAGGAAGACAAGGATCGAGCGATACTCAGCCATCTTCTTTCTCCTTTCGATAGGCGTGTATTAAAAGGTTGGCGGCGTCGAAGTCGATTTTTTCCTCGATGGCCAGCCGGCGGATCAGTTGAATGTAACGTTCATCGGTCTTGTTTTCCGATGCCATAATTTTTTCGATCAGTTGGTCCAGACGGGCCCGGACGGTGGGGTAGGAGATCTGGTAGACCTTCGCCACCTGTTTGAGGGACCCGGAGGCCAAAAGAAACTGCTTGATAAAGGCGATGTCTGCGTCTTCAAGCTCGGTCAGCCAGAGGGGGAGTTTTTCCATAAGGACCACCTCCACTCTGTATCAATAAGGTTTTATACGATAATGTGATGTTTCTGCAAATTCAGTATAACATATAAATAATATTAAAGTAAACATTAACTTTGTTTATTTTGAGGGAAAAGAAACAGCCGGAAAGAGAAAAATCTCTCCGCCGGCTGTCCGACTCTCTGCAAAGGGTGCTCACTCCCGCCCGGCGCGGAACTGTTCCAGGGCGCACTTTTCCAGCCGGCTGACCTGGGCCTGGCTGATGCCGATTTCCTGGGCAACTTCCATCTGGGTTTTTCCCAGGAAATACCGCAGCTGCATGATCCGCTTTTCCCGGGGGGTCAGCCCCTCCACCGTCTGGCGGAATTGCAGGCCGCTGATCCAGCTGTCCTCTCCGTCGGTGTCCCGCACCTGGTCCATCACATACATGGTATCGCCGCCGCTGGAATAGATGGGCTCTTCCAGGCTGATGGGCTCCACCACCGATTCCAGGGCCGCCGTTACGTCCCGGCGGGGCAGGCCCACCGCCTCGCTGATCTCGGCCACCGTGGGCTCCCGGCCCAGCTGCTTTTCCAGCTGTTCCCGGGCCTGCATGGCCCGATAGGCGGTGTCCCTCAAAGAACGGCTCACCCGCAGGGTGTTGTTGTCCCGCAGAAAACGCCGGATCTCCCCCACGATCATGGGCACCCCGTAGGTGGAAAACCGCACGTCCAGGGCGGGGTCAAAGTTGTCGATGGCTTTGATCAGCCCGATGCATCCCACCTGGAACAGGTCGTCCAGATTCTCGTCCCGCTGGGCGAACTTTTGTACCACACTCAAGACCAGCCGCAGGTTGCCCTCGATCATCTGGCGGCGGGCGTCGGCATCGCCGGCCCGGGCCCGGGTCAGAAGTCCGCGTTTTTCCTCTTCGGTCAAAATGGGCAGCTCGGCGGTGTTGATGCCGCACAGCTCGACCTTGTTGTACATCCTGTGATCCCCCGGTTCCTTTTAAGATACCGGGAGTATGGCCGCGCCGCCGGGCGGTCATTCATGAGCCGCGTTTGCCAAATCCATCCTGCCGGGGACTTTACTCGGTTTCCAGCTGGCGGCGCAGGTCGCGGATGATCCGCTTTTCCAGCCGGGAGATATAACTTTGGCTGATGCCGATGGCGTCGGCCACCTCTTTTTGGGTGCGCTCCACTCCGTCCACCAGCCCGAACCGCAGCTCCATAATTTGCCGTTCCCGGGGGGAGAGCCGATTCACCGACTGGCGGAGGGTGGACCGCTCGGCGTCCTGTTCCAGCCGCAGCCCTACCTGGTTTTCGTCGCTGCCCAGCACATCCGAGAGCAGCAGTTCGTTGCCGTCGCTGTCCACGTTCAGGGGTTCGTCGATGCTGGCCTCCTGCCGCCGGTTGGAGGTCTTGCGCAGGTACATCAAGATCTCATTCCCGATGCACCGGCTGGCGTAGGTGGCCAGCTTGATCTTCCGCTCGGGGGTGAAGGTGTTCACCGCCTTGATCAGCCCGATGGTGCCGATGGAGATGATGTCCTCCGAGGGGACCCCGCTGGTCTCGAACTTTTTGGAGAGGTAGACCACCAGCCGCAGATTGTGGGTGATCAGGTCGTCCCGGGCAGTGCGGTCCCCGGCGCCCATCCGGTCCAAAAGCAGCTTCTCCTGCTCGGCGGTCAGGGGCGGGGGCAGACTGGGGGTGCCCGCAATATAATGTACCGTGCCCCGCCGCCCCAGCCGGGCTAAAAGCAGTTTCAGCGTGTTCCAGATTTGATTCAGCATGAAAATTCCCCCTTATCTCAGCAGCCTATAATCCCAGGGCCCCCGCTGTTTCGGCCCCCAGCAAAAGGCTCCAACCCTCCTCATTGCCCCCGGCGCAGAAGGCCGCCAGCAGATTTTCCTGCCGGTAGGTGTGGCCCTTGCTCTGGCGGGTCAACCGCTCGGCTGGCAGGGCGGGCAGAAGCTTTGCCCCGGCGATGGTCCGGCAGGGCAGAAACCGAAGCCGGAGGGCCGGGTCGGGCGGGGGCGGGCAGCCCCCAGCCAGCAGCTGGGCGTCCAGCCCCTCCCGCAGTGCGGGGGGCAGGGCCGTGCGCACCGCCTCGTACCGCACCAGCACCACCGGCCGCCCCGAGAGCGGGTCTTCCACCGAAAAGCCGGTGTCGTAGAAAGCCCGCACCGGGAGAGAGACACCTCCCAGCTCCAGCACCGCCGGGATGCACCCCGCCCCCGGCCGCCCAAAACAGAAGAGAATCCCCCGCAATGCCAGGTATACCCCCGCCACACACAACAAAAGCCGCCCGGGGGTGATGTCCAGATAGACCACCAGGTTGCCCGTCTGAGCTCCGCCTCCCGGCAGGGCCAGCACGCCCCCGGTGAGGGCCAGGTTCAAAACCAGGTACCATCCCGCCAGATGGAAAAAGCTCCGCCGCCCCGGCCAGCCGTAGGCCAGAGCCACACAGGCCCCACCGGAGGCCGCCTTGACCCCCAGAGCCAACCCAAAGGGCAGCTCGGGCGCCAGCAGCAGAAGGGCGCTCAAGCCCGCCGCCCCGGCCCCCGCGGCCAGCCGGGGCCCGCTGCACCGATGCCCTGCCAGCAGCCCCGCTCCCAGGAGAAAGGCCGCTGCAATCACGAAATTCACCAGAACCAGCTCATCGAGGTAGATCACGGTTTTCATATGTACAGACGCCCGCTCCTTGCCTTGGGTTACTTTCTCCCGTTATAAACCGTCCCGGCTCTCAAAACTTGTCGGAACAGGGTTAGTTCTGTTCCTCCCGGTTTTTTTCGCTTTTTTTCCAAAACCCCTTGCAAAAGCCAGCACCGTGCGGTATAATGCAGGGCGTAACGCAGCCGGATGGCTGCGCGGAGCATGCCTCTTTAGCTCAGTCGGTTAGAGCACCTGACTGTTAATCAGGGTGTCGCCTGTTCGAGTCAGGCAAGAGGCGCGGCGTTTTTTGGCGTGAAATCCGCCCTTTTTTCATTGAAAATTGAAAATGGCCCCTTGAAGAAACTGTCGCATTGTGGTAAACTACAC
>HHCFC01400__coassemble_1174_pt1 | contig 72489 bp, 79 predicted proteins | sample HHCFC01400__metabat2_high_PE_029 | metagenome-assembled genome bin HHCFC01400
GTTGAACACGCCGTCGGGGCTCCAGCCGTGCTCGTCGTCGCCGATCAGCTTGCGGCCGGGGTCAGCGGACAGGGTGGTCTTGCCGGTGCCGGACAGGCCGAAGAAGACGGCAGTCTCGTGAGTGACGGGGTCCATGTTGGCGGAGCAGTGCATGGGCAGGACGTTCTCCTTGGTCATGACGTAGTTCATGGTGGAGAAGACGCTCTTCTTGATCTCGCCACTGTACTGGCTGCCGCAGATCACGATGGTGTGAGCCTCGTAGTCGATCATGATGGCGGCCTCGCTGTTGACGCCGTCCACCTCGGGATCGCACTTGAAGCCGGGGGCCACCAGCATGGTGTAGTCGGGCTCGCCGTAGTTTGCCAGCTCCTCAGCGGTGGGCCGGATCAGCAGCTGATGGATGAACAGGTTCTGGCTGGCCAGCTCGTTGATGATGCGGAACTTCTTGGTGTACTTGGGGTCTGCGCCTGCGAAACCGTCGAAGATGAAGATCTCGCGGCCCTGCAGGTAAGCGGCGACTTTGCCCTTGATGGCGTCAAACTTCTCGCGGCTGATGGGGCGGTTGACTTTGCCCCAGGCGATATCGTTGTGAACGCCCTCGCTGTCAACGATGAACTTATCGTTGGGCGAGCGGCCGGTGTACTTGCCGGTGGTGACGACCAGAGCGCCGGTGTTGCTCAGAGAGCCTTCGCCGCGGCGCAGGGCGGCCTCGGTCAGCTGGGCGGGGGTCAGGTTACGGTAAACGGCCTTAGGAGCCAGGATACCGAATTTTTCGATACCATAAGTTTCCATGGGTATTCCCTCCATAAGTCAAAAACTCGCGCAAAAGACCAAATTACCTCATATAGCAGCCTGTGGCTGCTAGTAGGTCACTATAATTATACCATGATTTTACTGTTTCGCAACCCTGGCGGCTCCTTTTTGGGAGGTCCGACAACAAACGGTTGCCTGGAATGCCAAAAAAATGTCAATCTGCCTCGGGGCGGTTAATCCTGGTCGTGTTCCTGATTGGTGTAATGCTTGCTCAGAGAGAAGCCCCGTCCGCTGACCTCGCTGACGTGGCCCACAATCACAAAGCAGGAGGGGTCGATGGAGTGGATCAGTTTTTCCAGCCGCGGCAGCTCCCGGTTGGAGACGACGCAGAGCAAAAGCTGGGTGGGCTGGTGCAGGTAGCCGCCCTCGCCGTGGAGGATGGTGACGCCCCGGTCGATCTGGGAGAGGATGGCGGCGCGGATCTCGTCGGCCTTGCTGCTGATGATCTTGACCTCGGTGCGGGTGGTGCCCACCATAATCACTTTATCCAGAACGGTGGTGGAAATCAGCACCACCAGAATACCATAGAGGATCTGGTCGGCGGGGGTGGACATGGCCTGCGTCAGCAGGATCAAAAGGTCGAAGAAAAACATACTCACCGACACCGGCAGGCGGCAGAGTTTGTTCAGCACCAGGGGCGGGATATCCATGCCGCCGGTGGAGGCCCCCGCCCGGATCACCATACCCAGAGAGACGCCGATGCCCAGCCCCGCGAAGACGGTGCAGAGCAACAGGTCGTCGGTCAGAACATAGTCCCCCAACAGCCGCTCCCAAAATTCCAGGGCAACGGGGCTCAGGAAGGTGCTGGCCAGGGTGGAGATGGCAAAGGTCCGCCCCAGCACCAGCCAGCCCAGGATCAGCATGCTGACGTTGAAAACCAGCAGTACCCCGGACACCGACAGCCCGAAGGCGCGGTTGACCGCCAGGGCGACACCGGTGGCGCCGCCCATAATCAGCCCGGAGGGCATCACGAACAGTTTCAGGGTTAGAGCGAACAGAATGTTGCCCAGCAGGATGGCCGAGGCAGAAAGCAGAGCCGCTTTGCGGTTGTGGGGTTGGGTCATGGGGTGAACCTCCTTGGCCCGGCTGTCATGCGCCGGGGAATTTTGATGGGCGGACGGGCCGGAGCCTTACAGCTGCTGTTCGGCCAGAGCGTCCGGCCCCAGGGTGTCTTCCACCGGAAGACTGGCGTAGGGGTCGGGAGTGGTGTCGGCGGGCAGGGACTTCATATACTCGTCCATGGCCACCGCCACCTCTTTGGCCATGGCCACGGCCTCCACCACAGTGCGGGCGCCCTTGACCGCGTCGCCGCCGGCGAACACCCCCGGACGGGTGGTACGGCCGTCGGGGCCCACGGTCAAAAGGCCCTTATGGTTGGTGTCGATGCCGGTGGTGGTCTCAATAAGGGCGCTCTCGGAGCCCTGGCTCACCGAGACGATCACGCCGGTGTGGGGGTAGAGCTTTTCGCTGCCCTCCACCTGGACGAAACTGCCGTCCTCGGTTTTGACGGTGTCCCGGCAGACCAGGCCCTCTTCCCGGATCTCCACCGGGGCTTTGCAGAATCGGAAGCCCACGCCCTCGAGCTTTGCGTAGCTGACCTCATAGGCCGAGGCACTGATGCAGCTCTCATCCCGGCGGGCATAGCAGGTGACGTGCCGGGCCCCGTTCCGGATGGCGGTACGGGCGCAGTCCATGGCCGAGTTGCCCACGCCGATCACGGCGATGTTGTCCCCCAGGTTGAACCCCTTGGAGTTGGCCAGGTAGTCGATGCCAAAAGCCACGTTCCCCAGGGATTCGCCCTTGATGTGCATGGCGTTGGCCTTCCAGAGGCCCGCACCGATGAAGACGCTCTTGTAGCCGTCCCGGAAGAGGTCGTCGATGGTCAACGTCCGGCCAATGGCGGTGTTGGGCCGCACCCGGATGCCCTTCAGCTCCAGGTGCCGGTACTGGAAGTCGTCCAGCACGCTGTCGGGCAGCCGGTAGTTGGGGATGCCGTACCGCATCACGCCGCCGATTTTGTCCTGAGACTCGAAGATGGTGATGTCGTAACCCCAGCGGGCCAGCAGCACCGCAATGGTCAGGCCCGCCGGGCCCGAGCCCACCACAGCGGCCTTCATCCCGTTTTTGGGGGCGGGGCCGGCCACCATCTGGTTGGCGTAGGTGGTGGAGATATAGTCCTCGATGATGGAGAAGTGGACTGGGTCGTGGGAGGGCATCCGGTTGCGGATGCAGTGGCCCTCGCACTGTTTCTCGTGGTTGCAGACCAGGCTGCACACGGTGGTCAGGGGGTTGTTCTCAAAGAGCATCCGCCCCGCGGCGTTGAGGTTGCCGGATTTCAGCAGCCGGATCACTTCGGGGATGTTGGTGTGGATGGGGCAGCCCTCCTGGCAGAGGGGCTTTTTGCAGCCGAGGCAGCGGTTGGCCTCGTCCATGACGTGCAGGGCCATAGTTGGGGTTCCTCCTTTGTATAATGATGGGGGATAGAAAGATTTCTGTTGTATCCCAGATTCTCTTTACATGATACCGCGAACGCGGCCGGAAGTGCACTGGCCAAACCGCCGAATTTCGGGCCGGTTTTCTGTATTCTTTGGTAAAAACGCGGCGGTCTGTTCAGAGCAAAAGGGGCGGCTGGGTCCAGGCCAGCCCCATGGGGCCGGGGGCCCGGCGGCAGAGAGCCCCCAGATCGGCGGCGGCAGCCTGGGCCGCGGCCATCTCCCCGCAGGCGGCGTTCACTCGGGCCAGCCGGGCCAGAGAGTGCCCGGCGGGCAGGGCGGCATTTTTCAGAAGGGGGAGAGCTTCCCGCCGGCCGCCCAACAGATGGAGATAAGGCGGCAGCTCGGGGAAAGCCAGCCACCCCGCCGCCGTCCCGGGGCCGCCGTAGCTCAGGGCGGCATCCGTGCAGAGGCGGCGCATCCGGGCCCGGGGATAACGGACGGTGGTCAGCTGATCCCAGAGCCCTTCCAGGGTGGTGGCGGTGCGGATTGCTTCGGTCAGCCGGTGTTCCAGCCCTTCGGAGAGGCCCCGCACCCCCGAAAAGCCCCCGGGCAGCCCCGCCCGGGCCCGCAGCCGGGAGAGGACCGCCAGGCTTTCGGCCCGGGGGTCGGTGTCCAGCCCCTGAGCATGGGCTTCCCGATAAAGAGCCAGGGCCTCGGCGGGAATATAGGGGGCCAGGACCTCGGGGCTCTGCCGGGCCCAGAGGTTACGAAGAGCGCTGGCGCTGGCGTAGACGGGACCCGGGGTCTCGGCGCCGTGGTCGGCCCCCTGGCGGGGCAGGGGGAGAATCTCCAGCGCTGCCCCCTGTTCCAGGATGGCCTTGCAGTATTCCACCGCCAGGTTGTTGTTGGGCCGGTCCAGCAGATCGGCCAACCCAGTCCCGGGGCGGAGGGATTCCACTGCGGCCTGCCGGGCGGCGGCGAAGTTCCGGGCCGGGCCCGCCAGCTGGATTTTGAGGGCAGCCCGGTATTCCTCGCTGAGCAGAAGGCGGGCTGCTTCCAACAGAAGGGCAGGGTCGGGGGTTTCGGCCCCGAAAATCAGGGTATCGCACCCGGCGGCGGCCAGCAGCCGCACCCCCGCCCGGGCGAAGGCCTCGGCCCCGGCGCAGGCGAAGGGGGCCGGCAGGGCAAAGACCAAATCCGCCCCCGCTTCCAGCGCCGCCCGCACCCGCACCGGCTCGGGCAAAAGGGGCAGACTGCCCCGCTGGGTCAGCCCGCAGCTGAGGGCCACCGCCACCCGCTGGGCCCCCAGAGCCCGGGCCCGGGCCAGCTGCCAGGCGTGTCCGGCGTGGAAGGGATTGTATTCTGCGATGATTCCAGCAAATTTCATGGGATACTCCTGGACCGGACGGGGAAAATCTTGTACACAAGTTTTGGACTTTCTGCCCGTTTTGGCTTGAAAAGCGTTTTTTTCTATTATATAATAAACTTAGAAGTCTGTAAAATCCACCGTTTGGGCCGGAATCTGTGCCGAATGGGTGGGAAATTTTTGATACAGGAGGATACAGAAGATGAAGGTTCTCGTTATCAACTGCGGTTCCTCGTCCCTCAAATATCAGCTGATTGATATGGACGGCGAGAAGGTGCTCTGCAAGGGCCTGTGCGAGCGCATTGGCATGGAGAGCAGCATGGTCACCCACGAGGCCAACGGCAAGAAGGCCACTACCCCGGCCATTCTGCCCACCCACACCGAGGCTTTTGCCGAGGTCGTCAAGAAGATGACTACCGGCGAGGGCAAGTGCATTGAGGATGTCAAGGAGATCGGCGCCATCGGCCACCGTGTGGTCCACGGCGGCGAGAAGTTCCAGTCCAGCTGCTTGATCACCGACGAGGTGATCCAGACCCTGCGGGAGCTGAGCCCCCTGGCTCCGCTGCACAACCCCGCCGGCATCCTGGGCATCGAGGCAGCCCGCAAGGTCTTTGGCATGGAGGTGCCCCAGGTGGCTGTCTTCGACACCGCTTTCCACAGCACCATGCCCCCCAAGGCTTATATGTACGCCATCCCCTACGAGTACTATGAGAAGTACGGCGTCCGCCGCTATGGCTTCCACGGCACCAGCCACAAGTACGTCAGCTACAAGGCCGCTGAGTACCTGGAGGAGCCCATCACCCGCCTGAAGCTGATCACCTGCCACCTGGGCAACGGCTCTTCCATCGCTGCGGTGGACCAGGGCAAGGTTGTGGATACCTCCATGGGCATGACCCCGCTGGCCGGCCTGATGATGGGCACCCGCTGCGGCGACCTGGACCCCTCTGTGGTCAACTACCTGAAGTACACCCTGAACATCACCGGCCACGAGCTGGATGAGATCCTGAACAAGAAGTCCGGCCTGCTGGGCATCTCCGGCGTCTCCAGCGACAAGCGCGACGTGGAGGCCGCTGCCGAGGCGGGCAACGAGCGCGCCAAGCTGGCTTCCGATATGCTCAACTACCAGATCAAGAAGCTGGTGGGCGGCTATATCGCAGCCATGGGCGGTGTGGACGCTATCGTCTTCACCGGCGGCATCGGCGAGCACGACGCTGTGGCCCGCGCCAAGATCTGCCACCACATGGACTGGCTGGGCATCCGGATCGACACCGAGAAGAACAAGCACATCCAGGGCGATGTCTGCGAGATCACTGCCTGGGGCGCCAAGGTTCGCACCCTGGTCATCGCTACCGACGAGGAACTGATGATCGCCCGCGACACCAAGGAAGTGCTCGAAAATCTGTAAGTTTTGCCGCGCTGTTTGAGGCGCTGCACCGGGCCGCACACCCCGCCGGGGCGTGCGGCCCTTTTGTATCCAAAGCAAAGTCCGTCTTATCCGGTCGGAATTCCAATTTGCAGGAGATAAAACGGTTTTTCGGTTGACAAATGCTGTAAAGCAGGGTACAATGGATGAGTCCTCAGCCAGAGGATTATTATCATTCAAGCCCCTGGTAAGCTTACGATCAGCGCGATGGTCCCGAAGAACCAAAGGTGTGGTTACAATCCTTCCGTGGGCAAGAACTAAACAAGAGGAGATACTACTATGTTCGAAGACAAGACTTTAGTTTGCAAAGACTGCGGCAAGGAGTTTGTTTGGACTGCTGGCGAGCAGGAGTTCTATGCATCCCGCGGCTTCGAGAACCAGCCCCAGCGCTGCAAGCCCTGCCGTGATGCCCGCAAGAACAACCTGCGCGGCGGCAGCACCGGCACCGAGCGCCAGATGTTCGACGCTGTCTGCGCTTCCTGCGGCAAGGCCTGCAAGGTCCCCTTCCAGCCCCGCGAGGATCGTCCCGTTTACTGCTCTGATTGCTTCGCTCGCATCAAGCAGAACTAAGCGCTAGACCCTGTAACAGACGCACGGCCCTTTCCGCTTTTCGGCGGGAGGGGCCTTTTGTTTTGCGCGGGGCCTGGGGGCTTGCAAAAGCGGCAGGGTTTGGGGTATATTAGTAGGTGCAGGCGGCCGCCGCGCCGCCCCATAATAGATAACCGGAATAAAGAAAGGAAACCGACCATGTTTGATCTTTTTAATATGCTCAAGAAGGATGAGACCAAGCCCGGCGAGTTCAAGGTAACCCGGGAGACCATCATCGGCGACGTGCTGGATATGGACAACACCACCGCTCCCTATTTCATGGAGATCGGGATGCACTGCCTGGGCTGCCCCGCCTCCCGGGGCGAGAGCATCGAGGAGGCCTGCGCGGTCCACGGCGTGAACTGTGACGAGCTGATCGAGAAGCTGAACGCCCACTTCGCGGCGAAGGGCTGAGCCCTTGGCCGGGCTGGATGAGCGGCTGGCTGCCGCAGCCGAACTGGCACGGCCGGGGCTGGCGGTGGCCGACGTGGGCTGTGACCACGGCAAACTGACGGCGGCGCTGGCCATGTCGGGCCGCTACCCCAAGGTGATCGGGTCGGACCTGCGGCCCGGCCCCCTGGCCAAGGCCAGGCAGACCATCCAACAGATGCACTGTCAAGACCGCGTCGAGCTTCGGCTGGGCGACGGTCTTTCTGTGTTGGCCCCGGGGGAGGTGGGCACCATCGTCCTGGCGGGGGTGTCGGCCCGCACCACCTGGGAAATTCTGGAGGCTGCCCCCTGGGTGTTCCAGGTGGGCGGGCCCCGGCTGATCCTGATCCCCGCCACACGCCATGCCGAACTGCGGCGGTGGCTGCTCCAAAAGGGGTTCGGCCTGGTCTGTGACCGGCCGGTCCAGGCGGCGGGCCGCTGGTATGCGGTAATAGCCGCCGAGTACACCGGCCAGCCGGTGGAACCCACTCTGGAACAGTGCATTTATGGCCGGACGGCCGAGTGGCCGGGAAGCGAGCCCTACCGGGCGCTGGAACGGGGAAAACTGAAAAAATACCGGCTGGGCGTGCCGGAGGGCAGCCCCCTGGCCGCCGAGATCGACGGCCTGCTGGCCCGGGATGAAGGGAGCGATTGCAGATGAGAACGGTAGCGGAAATTTATGAGGCCCTGGCCCGGATGGCCCCGCCCGAACTGGCGGAGAGCTGGGACAACGTGGGCCTTTTGGTGGACTGCGGCGGCGCGGTGAAGCGGGCCCTGGTCTGCCTGGACATCACCCCCGAGGTGGTGAAGGAAGCCGTGGCCCGGCAGTGCGGGCTGATCGTCTCCCACCACCCGGTGATCTTCTCCCCCCTCAAGCGGCTGGGCCCCCAGGATGTGCCCCTTCAGCTGATGCGGGCGGGGATCTCCGCCATCTCCATGCACACCAATCTGGACGCGGCAGAAGGGGGCGTCAACGACGTATTGGCCGGCCTCTTCGGGATGCGGGACCCGGTTCCCTTTGCCAATGGCTGCGGCCGGGTGGGGGAGATCGACCCCTGCACCGTCCCTCAGCTGGCGTCCCTCTGCCAGGAAAAACTGGGGCCTTATTGCGTCCCGCCGGTGGGGGATACCCCCGCGGTTCAGGTGAAGTACGCCGACACCGGCCGAGTGGTGAAGCGCCTGGCCGTCATCAGCGGCGGGGGCGGCAGCCTCTTTGAGGAGGCGCTGGCCCAGGGGGCCGACTGCCTGCTGACTGGTGAGGCCAGCCACCACGCCGCCTGCGACGCCAAGCGGCTGGGGCTTTCGCTGGTGGCGGCGGGGCACTACGCCACCGAGTTCCCGGTGGTGGAGGCAGTAGCGGCCCGGCTGCGCCAGGCGCTGCCGGGGCTGGAGGTTCTGCCCAGCCGGGAGAACCGCGACCCCTTTACATATTTATAATAGATATTATAAGGGAGACAGAAAACTATGGCATTGGATGCTGCGACCCTGGCGCTGGTGACCGCCGAGCTGAACGCCAAGCTCACCGACGCAAAGATCGCAAAAATTTTTGAGCCCACCCGGGACGAGCTGGTGATTACCCTCCGCACCCGGACCGAGACCTTCAGTCTTCTGCTGTCGGCCCGCAGCGGCTCGGCCCGGGTCTGTCTGACCCAGGAAAGTTTCGAGAACCCCGAGACCCCGCCCTCCTTCTGCATGCTGATGCGGAAGCACCTCACCGGCGGGCGGCTGCTGGGGGTCCACATGGAGCCGGGGGACCGGATCGTCTACTTTGATTTCCTCTGCACCAACGAGATGGGGGACCTGGTCCAGAACACCCTCTGCGCCGAGCTGATGGGCCGGTATTCCAACCTGGTATTGGTACAGAATAACAAGATCATCGACGCGTTGAAACGGGTGGATTTTGAGGACAGCGAGATCCGCCAACTGCTGCCTGGGCTGGCCTACACTGTGCCCCCCAAACCCGCCCGGCCCGACTTTTTGGCGGTGAGCGCGGCTTCCATCGTGTCGCTGGCCTGCCAGCGGGAACTGCCGGTGGCCGAGGCTCTCAACAAAACGGTGGCCGGGGTGGGTCCGGTGGTCTGCCGGGAAGCCGCCTGGCGCGCCTTTGGGGGAGAACACCTGCTGGCCAGTGAGCTGACCCAGGCCCAGCGGGTTCAGCTGATGGAGGCCATCGACGGCCTGAAAGAGGAACACGCCGCCGGGGGCCGCCCCTGCAGCGTCCTGACCCCGGAAGGAAAACCGGTGGAGTTCACCTTCTTCCGGCCCCGGCAGTACGGCGAGAGCTATATTATAAAGGAGTGGACCTCCTTCGGCGGAATGCTGGAGGGCTACTACGCCGAGAAGGACCGGGTGGAGCGGCTGCGCACCAAGAGCAAGGAGCTCCACAAGGCGGTGCATAATATGTACGAGCGGGCGGTCCGCAAACAGGCCGCCCGGAAGGAAGAGCTGGCCGCCACCGAAAAGAGCGAGACCCTCCGGCTGTACGGCGAACTCCTCTCGGCCAACCTCTACCTGGCTCAAAAGGGGATGAAGAGCATCACCGTCTCCAACTGGTACGACGAGGGCAAGGAGGTCACCATCCCCCTGGACCTGCGGTATTCCCCCAGCCAGAACGCCCAGAACTACTTCAAGAACTACAAGAAGAAGCAGACCGCCGCCCGGATGCTGGCCGAGCTGCTGGAAGAGGGCGAAAAGGAGATCGCCTACCTGGAAACCGTCCTCTATGAGGTGGAGACGGCGTCCGGCGAGGCGGCTCTCAACGAGATCCGGGCCGAGCTCAAGAGCCAGGGCTACCTGAAATACTACAAGCCCCGGGATAAAAAAGCAAAACCCGCCGACTTTTTGCGGTTTACCTCCTCGGACGGCTTTGAGATTCTGGTGGGCCGGAACAACGCCCAGAACGACCGTCTGACCCTCCACACTGCCCGGGGCAAGGATCTCTGGTTCCATGTCCAGAAAGCCCCCGGCAGCCATGTGGTGGTGATGAGCCGGGGCCAGGAGATTCCCGACTCCACCCGCCAGGAGGCCGCCGAACTGGCGGTGCTCTACTCCAGCGCCTTCAAAGCCGGGACGGGCGCCAAGGTTGCGGTGGATACCACCGAGGTGAAAAACATCTGGAAGGCCGCCGGCGCAAAGCCCGGCATGGTGCTCTATGAGGTCTACACCACCGTGTATATCACCCCGCGGGAGGAGCTGCCGGAACAGCTCCGGAAAAAATAAAACCGCCTTTTCCCTGCCGGGTGCATAACCCGGTCAAAGGTCGGGCATACTCAGCAGCGGGCAGGCCGTTTTTGGGCCCTGCCCGCTGCCGCTTTTTCCAGCGATTGGACGCTGAATTGTGCATTTTATACAGAAAGTATGGCTTTTGGCGAAAGGGAGAAAAATAAAAGATAAAATTCTGTTTTTTCACTAAAAAGGCTTGCATAATCATCGAAGATGTGATAAAATATCTCTCGGCTGCAAAGGGCTTGTGCGATGATACAAGTCGTGCAGGCCACGATATGCGTTGATGCGGGAGGTTGCCGGCCGGCCATAGCCGAGTCGGGTTTTTCCGCGGAGTATGTCCGATCTAAGAACCGGGCGAAAAAATTACTGACAGCGATGGGATATGTTCCCGCAAGGCAGGCAAGTTACTCCCTGCCCGCGTGAACCAATGTCCGGGTTTGATTTGCTAATAGGTTTTCCGGGAGAACTGCGCGACGGTTCACCGGCTTTTCTAATGCAAAACCGTGAGACACCCGGAACTGTGTAGAGCAATTTATCGGCTCGCCTAGGGCAAAAACATTTTTCAGGAGGCGTAAGCAATGGCAGTCAAAGAGAAAATCAGAATTCGTCTGCAGAGCTATGATGCTCAGCTGATCGATGCCGCAGCAGAGAAGATCGTGGAGACCGCAAAGCGCACCGGCGCCCGCGTGTCCGGTCCCATCCCCCTGCCCACCGATCGCGAGGTGGTCACCATCCTGCGCGCGACCCACAAGTACAAGGACAGCCGCGAGCAGTTTGAGAGCCGCACCCACAAGCGTCTGATCGACATTCTGAAGCCGTCCAACAAGACGGTCGAGGCTCTGATGAGCCTCCAGCTCCCCGCTGGCGTGGACATCGAGATCAAGCTGTAAGGGCTTGGCAAACAATCGATGCCCTCGTTTCCCGAGGGGTCATGTTGGCGGTGACGTGCGCCGCCAACCAATAACCTTTACAGGAGGAAAAGAAAATGGTTAAAGGCATTATCGGCAAAAAAGTCGGTATGACTCAGCTGTTCGACGAAAACGGCAAGGTCATTCCCGTGACCGTCATCGAGGCAGGTCCCTGCACCGTCGTGCAGAAGAAGACCGTCGAGAGCGACGGCTATCAGGCTGTTCAGCTGGGCTTCGGCGAGGTTTCCGCCAAGAAGGTCAACAAGGCAGCCGCTGGCCACTTCAAGAAGGCCAATGTCGCCCCCAAGAAGACCCTGCGCGAGTTCCGTCTGGAGGATGTCTCCGGCCTGAACGTGGGCGATGTCCTGAAGGCTGACGTCTTCGCCGCTGGCGATAAGGTCGACGTCGCAGGCATCTCCAAGGGCAAGGGCTACCAGGGCGTTATCAAGCGCTACGGTCAGCACCGTCTGCGCGAGAGCCACGGCACCGGCCCCGTCGCACGGCATGCCGGTTCCAACGGCTCCACTTCCACCCCGTCCCGCGTGTTCCCCGGCAAGCGTCTGCCCGGCCACATGGGCTTTGTGCGGGTCACCGTGCAGAACCTGACGGTTGTCAAGGTCGACACCGAGAACAATCTGATCGCTGTCAAGGGTGCGATCCCCGGTACCAAGGGCACCATCGTTACCCTGGCCAACAGCGTGAAGGCGTAAGGAGGAAAGCTACAATGGCAAAATTTGACGTAGTCGATATGAACGGCAAAAAGGTCAGCGAGATCGAGCTTTCCGACGCCGTGTTCGGCATCACCCCGAACGAGAAGGCTGTTCACATTGCAGTTGTGAACTTCCTGGCCAACCAGCGCCAGGGCACCCAGAACACCAAGATCCGCAAGGAAGTCTCCGGCGGCGGCAAGAAGCCCTGGCGCCAGAAGGGCACCGGCCACGCTCGTCAGGGCTCCATCCGTGCTCCCCAGTGGACTCACGGCGGCGTCGCTCTGGGCCCCAAGCCCCGCAGCTACAACTACCACATCAACAACAAGGTCAAGCGCCTGGCTCTGCTGAGCGTTCTGTCCGACAAGGCTGCCAACGGCAACATGATCGTGGTTGACAAGATGGCTGTCGAGGAGTACAAGACCAAGGCGGTTGTTGCAATGCTGAACGCTGTCGGCGCCGGCAAGAAGAACCTGCTGGTCAACGAGACTGTCGATGCGAAGTTCGTCAAGAGCGCCGCTAACATCCAGGGCGTCAAGACCACCTTCGCTGGCAGCGTGAACACCTACGATGTGCTGAACGCCGACAAGCTGATCATCAGCGAGGGCGCAGCGAAGAAGCTCGAGGAGGTGCTTGGCTAATGAAAACCGCACATGACATCATCCTGAAGCCGGTCATCACCGAGAACTCCATGGCTGGCATCGCCGACAAGAAGTACACCTTCAAGGTCGCCACCGACGCTACCAAGATCGAGATCGCTCAGGCTGTCGAGACCCTGTTCCCCGGCGCTAAGGTTGCCAAGGTCAACACCATCTCGGTGCATGGCCGCTTCCGCCGCCAGGGCATGCATGCTGGTTACACCGCCGCTTCCAAGAAGGCGATTGTCACCCTGACCAAGGACTCCAAGGAAATCGAGTTCTTCAACAGCATGGTTTGATCGGACCCGCCGAGGGTCCCTCTATGGGGATATGACCCCGATAATAATTCATAAGATAACAAAAGGAGAATAGCACAATGGCTATCAAAAAGTATGGCCCCACTACCCCGGGCCGCCGCGGCATGACCGTCACGGACTACAGTGTCCTGTCTAAGGTCGCTCCCGAGCGCAGCCTGCTGGAGCCCATGAAGAAGCACAGCGGCCGCAACAACACCGGCCGCATCACCGTCCGCCACCACGGCGGCGGCAACCGCACCAAGTATCGTGTCATCGACTTCAAGCGTCAGAAGACCGATATGCCCGCTACCGTCAAGACCATCGAGTACGATCCGAACCGTAGCGCCTTCATCTGCCTGGTGGAGTACACCGACGGCGTGAAGAGCTACATCATCTGCCCCGAAGGCCTGAAGGTCGGCGATGTGATCGTCAGCGGCGCCGGCGCCGACATCAAGCCCGGCAACTGCCTGCCCTTCGAGAACATCCCCGTTGGTACCATCATCCACAACATCGAGCTCTACCCCGGCCGCGGCGCTCAGCTGGTTCGTTCCGCTGGCAACATGGCTCAGCTGATGGCTAAGGAGAACGGCTACGCCCTGATCCGTCTGCCCTCCGGCGAGATGCGCAATGTGCCCCTGAACTGCACCGCAGTCATCGGCCAGGTCTCCAACATCGACCACGAGAACGTCAACCTGGGCAAGGCCGGCCGCAAGCGCCACATGGGCGTCCGTCCCGGCAGCCGTGGTACCGTCATGAACCCGAACGACCACCCGCACGGCGGTGGCGAGGGCCGCGCTCCGATCGGCCACTCTGGGCCTATGACTCCGTGGGGCAAGCCCGCTCTGGGCCTCAAGACCCGTAAGCACCACAAGCGCTCCGATAAGCTGATCGTGAAGCGTGCAGGTAAGTAAGAGAGGAGTTTACGACAATGGGTAGAAGTATTAAAAAAGGACCTTTCGTCCAGGCTGCTCTTATGAAGCACGTTGAAGCGATGAACGCTTCCGGCAAGAAGCAGGTCATCAAGACCTGGTCTCGTGCCTCCACCATCTTCCCCGAGTTCGTCGGCCACACCTTCGCCGTCCACGACGGTCGTAAGCATGTGCCCGTGTATGTGACTGAGGACATGGTTGGCCACAAGCTCGGCGAGTTCGTGCCCACCCGTACCTTCAAGGGTCACACCGGCAATTCGAAGTAAGAGAAGGAGGAACGCAAACATGGAAGCTCGGGCAATTCTTCGTTATGCCCGCATTAGTCCCCGGAAGGTTTCGATCGTCATGGATCTGATCCGGAACAAGCCCCTGGACGAAGCGCTGGCAATCCTGCAGTACACCCCGAAGGCCGCTTGCGAGCCCCTTCTCAAGCTGGTGAAGTCTGCAGCCGCGAATGCGGAAAACAACTTCAATATGGACAAGAACAACCTCTACGTGGCCGAGTGCTTTGTCTGCCCCGGCCCCACGCTGAAGCGCATGATGCCTCGTGCACAGGGCCGCGGCTACCGCATCCTGAAGCGCACCAGCCACATGACCGTTGTTCTGAAAGAGAAAGAGTAAGGAGGTAAACAAATGGGCCAGAAAGTTAATCCGCACGGTATTCGTGTCGGTGTGATTAAAGACTGGGACAGCCGCTGGTTTGCTTCCAAGAAGGACTTCAGCGATAACCTGGTGGAGGACCACAAGATCCGCACTGAGCTGAAAGCTCAGCTCAAGGACGCTGGTGTCCCCAAGATCGAGATCGAGCGCAGCGTGGACCCCTCCACCTCCGCTCCCCGCGTGACCGTCAGCATCTACTGCGCTAAGCCCGGTATGGTGATCGGCAAGGGCGGTGAGGAGCGCGTCGCGCTGCAGAACAAGCTCTCCAAGAAGTACGGCAAGAACATCGTCGTCAACGTTATCGAGGTTAAGAGCGCTGCTACCAACGCTCAGCTGGTTGCCGAGGACATCGCTCGTCAGCTGGAGAACCGCGTCACCTTCCGTCGTGCCATGAAGCAGTGCATGCGCAATGCCATGAGCCCCCGTGACCGCAGCACTGTCCCCGCTAAGGGCATCAAGGCTATGTGCTCCGGCCGTCTGGGCGGCGCTGACATCGCCCGCACCGAGAGCTACCACGAGGGCACCATCCCCCTGCAGACCCTGCGCGCCGACATCGACTACGGCTTTGCAGAGGCTGCCACCACCTACGGCCGCATCGGCGTCAAGGTGTGGATCTACAAGGGCGAGGTCCTCAAGAGCGCTAAGAACGCTCAGAAGAAGGAAGGAGGCAACAAGTAATGTTACTGCCTAAGCGTGTTAAGTACCGCCGCGTTCAGCGCGGCCGCATGACCGGCAAGGCTACCCGCGGCAACGTGGTGTGCCAGGGCCAGTACGGCCTTGTTGCCCTGGAGCCGGCCTGGATCTCCTCCAAGCAGATCGAGGCCGCCCGTGTCGCCATGACCCGTTATATCAAGCGTGGCGGCAAGGTCTGGATCAAGATCTTCCCCGACAAGCCCGTCACCGAGAAGCCCGCTGAGACCCGAATGGGTTCCGGTAAAGGCTCTCCCGAGTACTGGGTTGCAGTCGTGAAGCCCGGCCGTGTCCTGTTCGAGCTGGCTGATGTCGATGAGGCAACTGCCCGCGAGGCTCTGCGCCTGGCTATGCACAAGCTGCCCATCAAGTGCAAATTTGTTGTCCGTGAGGACTCCGTGAAGGAGGATGGCACCAATGAAGGCTAATGAACTCCGCGAGATGCAGTCTGCAGAGCTGACCAGCAAGCTGGCAGACCTGAAGGCTGAGCTGTTTAACCTGCGTTTCCAGCATGCCATCAACCAGCTGGAGAACCCCGGCCGCATCGAAGCAGTCAAGAAGGACATCGCCCGCGTGATGACCGTTCTGGCTGAGAAGCAGTAAGGAGGTTAAACGATGGAAGAACGTAATCTGAGAAAGACCCGCGTCGGTATCGTTGTATCCGACAAGATGGATAAGACCATCGTGGTTGCCGTGAAGGACAGCGTGCAGCACCCCCTGTACAAGAAGATCCTGAAGCGTACCGCTAAGTTCAAGGCTCGTGACGAGAAGAACGAGTGTGGTATCGGCGACCGTGTTGAGATCATGGAGTGCCGCCCCCTGAGCAAGGATGTGCGCTGGCGCCTGGTCCGTATCGTTGAGAAGGCTAAGTAATTTTAGCCCGCTGCTTTGAACAGTTTGAAAGGAGATATCTGATATGATTCAGATGCAAACTTATCTCAAAGTTGCCGACAACACCGGTGCCAAAGAACTGATGTGCTTCCGTGTGCTGGGCGGTACCCGCAAGAGATACGCAAATATTGGCGACGTCGTGGTCTGCTCTGTCAAGAAGGCAGCCCCCGGCGGCACCGTTAAGAAGGGCGACGTCGTGAAGGCCGTTATCGTGCGCAGCAAGCACGGCGTCCGCCGTGACGACGGCTCCTACATCCGTTTCGATGAGAACGCCGCCGTCATCGTCATGGCCGACAAGAGCCCCAAGGGCACCCGTATCTTTGGACCCGTTGCCCGTGAGCTGCGTGAGGCCGGCTACACCAAGATCCTGAGCCTGGCTCCGGAATCGCTGTAAGGAGGTTTTAAATTATGAATAATCTTCATGTTAAAACCGGCGACAACGTTATGATCATCAGCGGCAAGGACAAGGGCCACACCGGCAAGGTTCTGCAGGTCAGCCCCGCCGAAGGCAAGGTCATTGTTGAAGGCCAGAACATGGTTACCAAGCACGTCAAGCCCCGCCGTCAGGGCGAGCAGGGCGGCATCGTCAAGGCCGAAGGCGCTATGTACGCCTCCAAGGTCATGCCCATCTGCCCCAAGTGCGGCAAGGCTGTCCGCGTCGGCCACGTCGAGAAGGACGGCAAGATGGTTCGCGTCTGCAAGAAGTGCGGCGCTGAGCTGTAAGAAAGGAGTAAGGAACAATGGCTCGTTTGAAAGAACAGTACGTCAATGAAATTGCTCCTGCTCTGAACAAGAAGTTCGGTTACAAGAGCGTTATGCAGATCCCCAAGCTGAACAAGGTCGTCATCAACGTTGCCTGCGGCGAGGCCAAGGACAACGAGAAGATCCTGGAGGCTGTCATGAAGGATCTGGGCCAGATCACTGGCCAGAAGGCAGTTGTCTGCCGCGCCAAGAAGAGCGTCGCTAACTTCAAGCTGCGCGCTGGCACCCCCATCGGCTGCAAGGTCACCCTGCGCGGCGAGCGTATGTACGAGTTTGTGGATCGTTTCTTCAACATCGCACTGCCCCGCGTCCGTGACTTCCGCGGCATCAACGGCAACGCCTTCGACGGCCGCGGCAACTTCGCCTGCGGCATCAAGGAGCAGATCATCTTCCCCGAGATCGACTTCGACAAGGTCGACGCCGTCCGCGGCATGGATGTGTGCTTCGTCACCACCGCCAAGACCGACGAAGAGGCCAAGGAGCTGCTGAAGGCTCTGGGCGCTCCGTTCGAGAACAACTAAGGGAGGAGATTGGTACAATGGCTAAACTGTCTATGAAGCTCAAGCAGGCCCGTCCTGCCAAGTTCTCCACCCGCGCATACACCCGCTGCCGCATCTGCGGCCGTCCCCACTCCGTGCTGCGCAAGTACGGCGTGTGCCGTGTGTGCTTCCGTGAGCTGGCCTACAAGGGCGAGATCCCGGGCGTGAAGAAGGCTTCCTGGTAATTAACCGGGGGCAACTGTGTCGGATACCCGCCCCGGGGCAAATGGTTTCGGGGCGGTATCATTATAAAAACAAACAATACAAAGAGCTAATCTAAGGAGGTTAGTGGCATGCAGATTACTGATCCTATCGCGGACCTGCTGACTCGCATCCGCAACGCTAGCACTGCCAAACACCCTTCTGTGGAGATCCCCGCTTCTAACATGAAGAAGGCTATCTGCCAGATTCTGGTGGACGAGGGCTACATCAAGGGTATGCAGGTTAAGAACGACACTGTCCAGGGCACCATCGTGGTCACCCTGAAGTATCAGGCGAACGGTGAGCCCGTGATCGCCGGCCTGCGCCGTGTGTCCAAGCCCGGCCTGCGCATCTACACCAACTGCGAGGATATGCCCAAGGTCATGAAGGGCCTGGGCACCGCGATCATTTCCACCTCTAAGGGCATCATGACCGACAAGGCTGCTCGTGCTGCGCACGTTGGCGGTGAGGTCCTGGCCTTTGTGTGGTAAGAAAGGGGTAAAAGACAATGTCGAGAATTGGAAGAAAACCCATCGTCATTCCTGCCGGCGTCACTGTCACTGTCGATGAGGCAGCTCACACCGTCGCCGTGAAGGGCCCCAAGGGCAGCCTGAATTCCAACTATCATCCCCTCATGACCGTCAAGGTCGAGGGCAATGAGGTTTTGGTTACCCGCCCCAATGACGAGAACCTGTCCAAGAGCCTGCACGGCCTGACCCGCACCAACATCGCCAACATGGTGAACGGTGTTGTCAACGGCTACGAGAAGCAGATGGAGATCGTGGGCGTCGGCCTGCGCTGCCAGAAGCAGGGTTCTGACCTGGTCATGAACCTGGGCTTCTCTCACCAGGTGGTCGTCTCGGATACCGATGACATCAAGATTACCTGGCAGGATCCCAACAACTTCACCATTACCGGTATTGACAAGCAGAAGGTCGGCCAGTTTGCCGCCGAGGTCCGCGCCAAGAAGCCGCCCGAGCCGTACAAGGGCAAGGGCATCCGCTACAAGGGCGAGGTTGTCAAGCACAAGGAAGGCAAAGCCGGCAAGGGCAAGAAATAAGGTAAGGAGTGAAAGACAATGGTTAAGCAGATCGACAAGAACGAAGCTCGTCTTCGTCGTCATCGCCGCGTTCGCGGCAAGATCAGCGGCACTGCCGCTCGTCCTCGCCTGGATGTTTTCCGCTCCGCCAAGCACATTTACGCTCAGATCATCGACGATGAGCAGGGCGTGACCCTGGTGTCGGCGTCCACTATGGACAAGGACTTTGAAGGCTTCGGCGGCAACGTTGAGGCTGCTACCGCGATCGGCAAGAAGATCGCCGCCAAGGCCCTGGAGAAGGGCATCACCGAGGTCGTGTTCGACCGTGGCGGTTTCGTGTATCATGGCCGTGTTAAGGCCCTGGCTGAGGGTGCCCGCGAGGGCGGCCTGAAGCTGTAATGAGAGGAGGAAACACATTATGGCTATGAGAAACCGTGAAGATGACGGCATGATCACCAAGGTGGTCTCCATCAACCGCGTATCCAAGACCGTTAAGGGCGGTCGTATCATGAAGTTTGCCGCTCTGGTGGTTGTCGGCGACGGCAAGGGCACCATCGGCTACGGCATCGGCAAGTCCGGCGAAGTCCCCGAGGCGATCCGCAAGGGCGAGGCTGCTGCCAAGAAGAACATGCACAAGGTTGCCATGAAGGGCACCACCATTCCTCACGAGATCGTGGGCAAGTACGGCGCAGGCTCCGTCCTGCTGAAGCCCGCTGCCCCCGGTACCGGCATGATCGCCGGCGGCCCTGTGCGTGCCGTCATCGAGGCTGCTGGCATCAAGGACATCCGTGCGAAGTCCATGCGTTCCAACAACCCCATCAACGTTGTGTCTGCAACCTTCGCGGGCCTGTGCGGCCTGGTCAGCGCCGAGTCTGTCGCTGAGAAGCGCGGCAAGACCGTCAAAGAAATTCTGGGTTAAGGAGGTAACACACCATGGCAGAGAAGATGCTCAAAATCGAGCTGAAGAAGAGCCTGATCGGCCGCGGCGAGAAGCAGATCGCCACCGCCGCCGCTCTGGGCCTGAAGAAGCCGGGCGACGTTACCGTTCAGCCTGACAATGCCGCAACGCAGGGCAAGATCGCTAAGATCGCCTTCATGCTGAGCGTCACCGAAGCGTAACAGAGCAGGGGGTACACGCAATGAAACTTCATGAATTACACGCGATTCCCGGCGCTAACAAGGCTGTGACCCGCAAGGGCCGCGGCATTGGCTCCGGCAATGGCAAGACTGCCGGCTTCGGCAGCAAGGGCCAGAAGGCCCGCTCCGGCGTCAAGCGCGCCGGTTTCGAGGGCGGCCAGATGCCGCTGCAGCGCCGCCTGCCCAAGGTTGGCTTCAATAACATCTTTGCTACCCGGTACGCCATCGTTAACGTGGCTGACCTGGAGAAGGTTTTCGAGGCTGGCGCTGTCGTCGACACCGAGGCCCTGAAGGCAAAGGGCCTGGTCAAGAAGACCCTGGACGGCGTCAAGATCCTGGGCAACGGCGAGCTGACCAAGGCTCTGACCGTCAAGGCCGCAGCCTTTTCTGCTTCTGCCAAAGAGAAAATCGAGAAGGCAGGCGGAAAGGCTGAGGTGATGTAAGGTGTTCCAAACATTCCGAAACGCATGGAAAATCCCCGAGCTTAGAAATCGTCTCCTGTTCACGCTGGCGATCCTCGTGGTCTATCGGCTGGGCTGTGCCATTCCGGTACCGTTCGTGACCGGCTCTGCACTGACGCAGATGTTCTCGAACGGCAACATGCTCACCTATCTCGATATGATGAGCGGCGGCGCGCTGTCCCGGTGTACGATTTTCGCGTTAGGTGTGACACCCTATATCAACGCATCCATTATTGTGCAGCTGCTGTGCGTGGCGATCCCCAGCCTGGAAGCCATGGCCAAAGAGCCCGACGGCCAGCAGAAGATCCAGCAGATCACCCGGTATGTGGGCGGCGGCATCGCTCTGGTGATGTCCATCGGCTACTACTTCGTGGTCCGCAGCATGGGCGCTCTGAAGTACACTTCCGGCGCCGCTGGGATCTTCTGTGCTCTGGTCATCATCCTGAGCTTTACGGCCGGCGCGCAGCTGATCACCTGGTGTGGTGAGCAGATCGACGACAAGGGCATCGGCAACGGCTTGTCCCTGCTGATCTTTGCCTCGGTCATCTCCCACTGGTCTTCCCTGTACAGCACCGTGACCGGTATGCTGACCCGTGCCACGGCCGGGGAGCCCCAGTTCTACTTCTACCTGCCTCTGCTGGTTGTCCTGGCTCTGGCGGTGATCGTCTTCATTGTCATCATGACCAATGCAGAGCGCCGCATCACCATCCAGTACGCCAAGCGCGTGGTGGGCCGGAAGCAGATGGGCGGCCAGAACACCTACCTGCCCCTCAAGCTGAATATGAGCGGCGTCATGCCGATCATCTTCGCGAGCGCGCTGGTCTCCATTCCGGGAACCATCGGCAGCTTCTTGAATCTCGATCCGGCGGAGCACCCGATTTGGTCGGCGTTCTTCAACACGTTCAACTACACGTCCTTCGCCTATATCGTCATTTACCTGCTGCTGATCCTGTTGTTTAACTTCTTCTACGTTACCATCCAGTACAACCCCGTTGAAATCGCCAACAATCTGCGCCGCAACAACGGCTCGATTCCTGGCTTCCGTCCCGGCAAGCCCACCAGCGATTTCATCACCCGCACCCTGAACAAGATCACCATGGTTGGCGCTCTGTTCCTGGCTGCGGTGGCTGTACTGCCGATCATTCTGGGCAACCTCACCGGCATGAGCATTCAGCTGGGCGGTACCAGTATGCTGATCGTGGTTGGTGTGGCGCTGGACACCACCCGCAGCCTCGACAGCTTTATGATGATGCGCAACCACAAGGGCTTCCTGGGCTGATCGTTAAAACAGAATAAGCACTGTTGTGAGAAAGCACTGGAAAAGAGAGGTCCCTCGATTTTTCAGTGCTTTTTTGCATCGTGTTTAAAAAAAGGAAAAGGGGATATGCACTATGAATCTGATTCTTTTAGGCGCCCCGGGTGCAGGCAAGGGCACCCAGGCCGAGATCCTCTGCGCAAAGCTGGACATCCCGGCCATCAGCACCGGCAACATCCTGCGTGCCGCCGTTAAGGACGGCACCGAGATGGGCCTGAAAGCCAAGAACTACATGGACGCAGGCGCTCTGGTGCCCGATGAGGTGATCATCGGCATCCTGAAAGAGCGGCTGGCGGCGGACGACTGCGCCAAGGGTTTCATCCTGGACGGCGTGCCCCGCACCATCGCCCAGGCCGAGGCCATCGAGACCATGGGCATCCGGATCGACAAGGTCCTGGAGCTGTCGGTGGCCGATCAGACCATCATTGACCGGATGAGCGGCCGACGCGTCTGCGAGAAGTGCGGCGCCAGCTACCACATCCAGTCCAAGAAGAGCAAGGTCGAAGGGGTTTGTGACCTCTGCGGCGGCAAGCTGGTGATCCGCAAGGACGACGAGCCCGCCACCGTTCTGGACCGGCTCAAGGCATATCACGAACAGACCGAGCCGCTGGTGGCATTCTACCGCGAGCGGGGCAAGCTGGCGGTAATCCCCCCCTGCGAGTCCATCGCAGACACCACGGCCGAGGTCATGAAGGCTTTGGAGGCGTAAGGTACATTGATCCAAATTAAAAACGCAAAAGAACTGGACGGCATGCGGCGCGCCAACGCCCTGAGCGCCGCGGCGCTCAAGTACGGCGGCGAGCACATCGAGGCCGGCATGACCACCTGGGAGCTGGATAAGCTGATCTATGACTTTATCATCAAGCACGGCGGCAAGCCCAACTTCAAGGGCCTGTATGGGTTCCCCGGCTCGGCCTGCATCAGCCTGAACGATACCGTCATCCACGGCATTCCCTCCCACGATGTGGTCATCCGCCCGGGCGACATCATCAGCATTGACACCGGCGCCAAGGTGGACGGCTTCAACGGCGACAACGCCTGCACCTATGCCTGCGGCAAGATCGACCTGGAGGCCCAGCGTCTGCTGGACGTCACCAAAGAGGCCCTGCATCTGGGCATTGCCCAGGCCGTGGCAGGCAACCGGATCGGCGACATCGGCCACGCGGTCCAGAGCTACTGCGAGGCAGCGGGCTTCTCGGTGGTGCGGGACTTTGTGGGCCACGGCACCGGCAAGGAGCTCCACGAGGACCCCGAGGTGCCCAACTACGGCAACCCCGGCCGTGGCCCCCGGCTGGTGCCCGGCATGACCATTGCCATCGAGCCGATGATCTGTCAGTATGACTACAAGATCAAGACTCTCTCCGATGGCTGGACGGTCAAAACCCGGGACGGTGGTCTGGCAGCTCACTTCGAGCACTCGGTGGCCATCCTGAAAGATCACACCGAGGTCATGACCCGCGGCTGGGAGGACCCCGACTTCACCCTTTAATAAGGTGTGTGTCGGAGGATTCGCCAAAAAAATCTTCACATTTTTGCCCAAAGGGTGCAAAACACCCGAAGGCAGAGAGAATTTCCGCCTTTGTCTCAAAGGCGGAAATTTTTATCGGAAAGACGGAAAAAACTCTTGCAAATCTTGCAGAAAAGGTGTATAATCTGATAATGGCTGTGGGAGCCAGATGCTTTCTCGGCAGGCAGGGTCATTCTGCCTGTTGGCGGATTTCGTGCCGCGGAGAAAAAGTATGTGGCGTTCACTGCCGCCCGTCCGCACAAGGCAAACTGAGCAGATCCAATAAGGAGGCAATTAGCTTGTCTAAAGAAGATGTCATCGAAATCGAAGGCATTGTGCGCGAGGCCATGCCCAACGCCATCTTTAAGGTGGAAATGTTGAGCGAGGATAAGGCAACCGGGAAGCTCACGCCCAGTGGCCACGTCCTCTTAGCGCACATCTCCGGCAAACTGCGGACCAACTTCATCCGCATCCTGCCCGGAGACAAGGTCACAGTCGAAATGTCGCCCTACGATCTGACGAAGGGCCGCATCACCTGGCGCTCTAAATAAGTGCCAGGGGAACTATCAAAAGGAGGTTCATCATCATGAAGGTTAAACCTTCCGTGAAGCCCATCTGCGAAAAGTGCAAGGTCATCCGCCGCAAAGGCCGCGTGATGGTCATCTGCCAGAACCCCAAGCATAAGCAGCGCCAGGGCTAATTCCAGGCGCCTGGGGGTCGAGTGCGTAGAGTCCCGGCGCAGACCCCGACACTGACATGGGATGATTTGGAGGAAATTTATTATGGCACGTATTGCCGGCGTTGACCTGCCCCGCGAGAAGCGGATCCAGGTGGGTCTCACCTATGTTTACGGTATCGGTCAGACCACTGCCAACAAGATCCTGGCAGCTACTGGCATCAACCCCGACACCCGCGTCAAGGACCTGACCCTCGAGGAAGAGGCTAAGATCCGTGACTACATCGATCAGGCTAACATCATCGTTGAGGGCGACCTGCGCCGCAACGTTGCTCTGGACATCAAGCGCCTGGTTGAGATCCAGTCCTATCGTGGCATTCGCCATCGCAAGAATCTGCCCTGCCGTGGCCAGCGCACCAAGACCAATGCTCGTACCCGCAAGGGCCCGAAGCGCACTGTTGCCAACAAGAAGAAGTAAGGAGGATTTGAGAAATGGCTAATGTGAATAACGCCAAAAAAGGCGCCGTCCGCACCAAGCGGAAGGAGCGTAAGAATATCGCAGCCGGTCAGGCTCATATCCAGTCTACGTTCAACAACACGGTCGTGACCATCACCGACCTGCAGGGCAACGCAGTGTCTTGGTGCTCCTCCGGCAGCCTGAACTTCCGTGGCAGCCGCAAGAGCACCCCGTTTGCAGCCCAGTCTGCTGCCGAGACCGCAGCCAAGACCGCAATCGAGCACGGCATGAAGACCGTTGAGGTCTACGTCAAGGGCCCCGGCGCTGGCCGTGAGTCCGCTATCCGCGCACTTCAGGCGACCGGCCTGGAGGTCACCCTGATCAAGGACGTGACCCCCATCCCCCACAACGGCTGCCGTCCCCCGAAGCGCCGCCGTGTCTGATTGAAGGAGGAAACTAAATTATGGCAAAGAATACGCAGCCTATCGCAAAGCGTTGCAAGGCCCTGGGCATTTCTCCTGCAGTCATGGGCTATGCGAAGAAGAATACCACCCGCAACTCCGGCAACAACATGCGCAAGAAGCAGTCCGAGTATGCGATGCAGCTGAAGGAGAAGCAGAAGGTTAAGTTCATCTACGGCGTTCTGGAGAAGCAGTTCCGCAACGCCTTCGAGAAGGCAGCTTCTCGTCCCGGCCAGGCCGGTGAGAACCTGCTGCAGATGATGGAGTGCCGTCTGGACAACGTCGTGTTCCGCCTGGGCTACGCTCAGACCCGCCGCGACGCTCGTCAGCTGGTCTCCCACGCTCACTTCACCGTCAATGGCAAGAAGGTCAACATCCCCTCTTACCAGATCAAGGCCGGCGATGTGATCGAAGTGCGCGAGAGCAGCCGCTCTTCCGCTAAGTTTGCTAAGCTGGTTGGCCCCGAGGCCCCTGTCGTTGCTCTGCCCGCATGGCTGGAGCGCGAGGCCGGCACCCTGAAGGGCACCGTCACTCGTCTGCCCGAGCGCAGCGACATCGACTACGAAGTCGCAGAGCACCTCATCGTCGAGCTGTACTCCAAGTAAAACCATTTTTTGGGGGGGACAGGCTCCCCGCATGGGCGCCTGCCAACTCACGTTCTTTTCTGAAAGAATTTCATAAATGGGCCGATGGAGACATCGGTTGTACAAGGAGGGCATAGATATGATGGAGATTGAACGTCCCAAAATCGAAACGGCAAGCCTTTCGCCGGATGGCCGCTACGGCAAATTCGTGGCAGAGCCGCTGGAGCGGGGCTTTGGCATCACACTGGGCAACAGCCTGCGTCGTGTACTTCTTTCGTCTCTGCCTGGTGTCGCCGTGACCAGCGTCAAGATCGACGGCGTGGTCCACGAGTTCTCCACCATTGAGGGCGTCAAGGAAGACGTTACCGAAATTGTCCTGAACCTGAAGGGTGTTGCTGCAAAGCTCTACTCTGACGGGCCTAAAACAGTGCGTGTTGAGGCAGTGGGCCCCTGTGAGGTCACCGCCGACAACATCAATCAGGGCGATGAGATCGAGATCCTGAATCCCGAATGGCACATCGCCACCTTGGGCGAGGGCGCCCGGCTCGTCATGGAGCTGACCTTCGACAAGGGCCGCGGCTATGTGCCCGCGGAGCGCAACAAACAGGCTATCATCGAGAAGAACGATATCAACACTCTCCCCGTTGATAGTATTTATACCCCCGTGCTGAAGGTGAACTACAGCGTGGACAACACCCGCGTTGGGCAGATCACCGACTACGACAAGCTGACCATTGAGGTCTGGACGGATGGTACGATCAACGCGCAGGAGGCCGTCAGTCTGGCCGCCCGCGTCCTGACCGAGCACCTGAACCTCTTTGTCAACCTGTCGGATGAGGCCGCCGGCGCCGAAATCATGGTGGAGAAGACCAACGACGACAAGGAGAAGGCTCTCGAGATGACCATCGAAGAGCTGGACCTGAGCGTTCGTTCCTTCAACTGCCTGAAGCGCGCAGGCATCAACACGGTTGAGGACCTGGTCAGCAAGAGCGAGGACGAAATGATGAAGGTTCGCAACCTCGGCCGCAAGAGCCTTGAGGAAGTCATGGCAAAGCTGGACTCCCTGGGCTTCAAGCTGAACACAGACGATGACTAATTAAAATATTTTAAGGAGTGAAACGGGATGCCCGGTACCAGAAAGCTCGGTAGAACCAGCGACAGCCGCAAGGCAATGATGCGCGCTATGGTTACCTACCTGTTAGAGAATGGCAAGATCGAAACCACCGTTACCCGTGCCAAGGACGTTCGTTCCATGGCCGAGAAGATGATTACCCTGGGTAAGAGCAGCGACCTGCACACCAAGCGTCAGGTTTACAGCTACGTTACCAAGGAGGATGTGGCCAAGAAGCTGTTTGACGAGATCAGCCCCAAGTACGCTGACCGCAACGGCGGCTACACCCGCATCATCAAGATTGGCGTTCGCCGCGGCGACGCTGCCGAGATGGCGATCCTGGAGCTGGTCTAAGCCTTAACAGGGCCGAACCGCTGCCAATAGCTGCCAATAAAATCTTGAACCCAAGCCCTTCCCCCAGCGATGGGGGAGGGGCTTTTTGTGTTTTTCAGGCAAAAAAGACCGCCCCCCTGCATAGATACCCTAAGAGAAGGGCTGCAAAGCCCTTTGTTTGAAAAAATCAGCAAGGGGGAAAATCGAATGGAACAAAATCCGTTTCTGGCGGCACTCTGTATGACCATATTGGCGGGGCTATCCACCGGGCTGGGCGGGCTGACGGTGCTCTGGTTTGTACCCACCGGCCGGATGCTGGCCCGCAGCCTGGGTTTTGCGGCGGGGGTAATGCTCTCGGTGAGTCTGGGGGATCTTCTGCCGGGGAGCCTCGCTTTTTTTGAGACCCGGCTTTCGTCCGCTGGGGCCGGGGCCGCTGTGGGGCTGCTGCTGGCGGCGGGGATGGCCCTGGCCGCCCTGATGGGGGAGCTGCTGCCCGATGAAGGCCGGCTGATGGGGCAGCTGGCCGGGGAACCGGAGGTGGGGGACATCGCCCTTTCCCGCAGCCGGGCTCTTCACTGCGGCATTGCAGTGGGGCTGGCTCTGGTGCTCCACAACCTGCCGGAGGGGATTCTGACCCTCTTCAGCGGGGTGCAGGACCCTCGGGCCGGGCTGCGGCTCTCTCTGGCCATCGCCCTCCACAACCTGCCCGAGGGGATCAGCACCGCCGCCCCCCTCTGGTACGCCACCGGCAACCGGGTCAAGAGCGCCGGGGCGGCCTTCGCCTCGGGCCTGGCCGAGCCGGTGGGGGCGGTGCTGGCCTATCTGGTGCTGGCCCCCTTTTTGAACGAAATGCTCTTGCAGGGAATGTCCCTCTTGGCTGCCGGGGTGATGTGCTGGGTCAGCGTGGCGGAGCTGTTGGTCAACGGCTTTTCCCTGGGGCAGAAAGCCGACGCTGCAGCGGGGTTTGCAGTGGGAGTCTGTGGAATGACACTTGGAATCGCCATCCTAGCGTGATATACTGTATCTGTTCGATACACCCTTCCGTCGGGGCTGCCCTGGCCGGGGGGAGAAAGGGGGGCGACGGATGAAGCGGCGTGCAAGAATTCTGGCGGGGCTTTTGGCCTGTCTCATGCTGGCAGGATGCAATGGGTTCCTGGGCAGCCGCGCCTCGATGGAGGAACTGCTCCGGGCGCCTCAGCTGGCGGGCGATTACGGCATGATCCAGTCGGCCCTGAATGAGTGGCTGGGGGAGAGCGCCCAGCTCAAATATCCTCTCAGCGGGGAACTGGTTTCCCCCTTTCTCATGAGCGACTACGACGGCGATGGGGTCCAGGACGCGGCAGTTCTTTACACCACCAGCGGCACCCCCAATGTCTGCCTGGCCCTGCTCCAGCGGGACACCGAGGGAAAATGGAAGGTGAAGGACGCCATCGAGGGCCTGACCGAGTCGGTGGACAGCGTCCGGTTTGCCCACTTGCAGGAGGGCGGCGCCGACCAGATTGTGCTGGGGTATGCAGCCTCCCCGGAGGAGTATTACCTGGCGGTCTATTCCTATGAGGACGGACAGATCCTCTCCATTCTGGAACAGCCCTGTGAGCAGTATCTCATCGAGCAGATCACCAGCAAAAGCTGCGAAGATTTGATTCTGATGGGCACCAGCGAAGAAGGGGGCGTCCAAATCGAGCTGTTGACCTCCGACCGGGAGGGAGGCTTCCGTCAGGTGGCGGTGATGGGGCTTTTCCCCGACCGGTTTGTGGGCTGTGCCTCTCTGGCGGCGGGAGTGGGGGCCGACGGCGGCCAGTATCTGGTGCTGGACGGCTGGACCGGCGTCTCGGGCACCAATCTGGCCTCGGTGCTGCTGCGGTTCAACGAGGAAACCCAGCAGATGGAACCGGCCCAGCAGATTGGCACCAATGAGCTGTATGAGGCCTCGTTCCGCAACGTCTCCACCCTGATCAGCCAGGACCTGGACGGGGATGGGGTGGTCGAGATTCCCACCCAGCCGGAGGAAGCGGGCCTGCTGAATATGAGCCAGGGCCGCCGGATGGATTTTATCGTCTGGATGGATTACACCAGCCCCCAGCCCCAAAAGAGCTTTGGCCTTTTGGATGAGGAGATGGGCTATTACCTGGAGCTGCCGATGGAGTGGGAGGGCAACCTTCTGCTGACCGACAGCACCGAATACGAAAATGCTGTGGAACTGCGGAGCCTGGACGGTGAGCAGCTGTATATGACGGTACGGATCGCCGGGACGGCGGAGTCCTCCGTCGGCTGGACCCGGCTGGGGGTCATTGCCTCCCGCCAGATCCAAGCCCGGCTGGAGCCGGATGCGGTGATTGAAGACCCGCTCTACCGGCTGTCGCGGTCCCTGTATATCCTGTAAAACGCGGAAAACGGAGGAAACCCCTATGGTGAAAGTGCTCATCGTGGAAGACGAGGCCAGCATCCGGGAGATGATTGCCCTCAACCTGCGGATGGCCGGGATGGAAGCCCTGGAAGCCGCCAGCGCCGAAGAGGCCCTGGCGCTGCTGGAACAGCAGCCCGGCTGCAGCGCGGCCATTCTGGATGTGATGCTGCCCGGGATGAACGGATTTTCCCTCTGCGAGACCATCCGCCGCACCGACCAGCAGATCGGCATCATCATCCTGAGCGCCAAGGGCCAGGAACAGGACAAGATCCGGGGCCTCTCCATCGGGGCGGACGACTATATGACCAAGCCCTTCAGCGTCAGCGAACTGCTGGCCCGGGTGGGGGCACTCTGCCGCCGGGTGGGGCGCACTGCCCCGGCCCAGGAACCGGAGGAGAACCCCACCGTCCTGGTGAGCGGCGAATTTGTGCTGGACCAGAACCGCCGAGTGCTGCTCAAGCGGGGCCAGCCCATCGAGCTGACCCAGGTGGAATTCCAGATCATGGAGCTGTTCTTCCGCAACCCGGGCACCGCCCTGGTGCGGGAAAAGATCCTGAAAGGGGTCTGGGGCGAGAATTATTTCGGCGACGTCAAAATTGTGGATGTCAACATCCGCCGTCTGCGGATGAAGGTGGAGGACGAGCCCTCCCACCCCGCCCACATCCTGACGGTCTGGGGCTACGGCTACCGCTGGGAGGAGTGAACCGCACCGAAAGATGGCAAGAAAACAGAAAAACCCTGGCCTGAAAAATGGCATCACCGCCCGCTGGCTGCGGGGCAACCTGCTGATCACGGTGCTGCTGATGCTGGTGGTGGAGGGGATGTTCCTCTACAACTACACCGAGAGCTACTACGACGGGGTGCAGCAGAGCATGTACCAGCGGTTCTCCTCCATTACCGGCCAGCTCAAGGTGTACAGCGGCGATACCTCCCAGAAGGCCGCGGCCAACCGCAGCGTAGCCCTGCGCCGGATGGTGGAACAGTTCTCCGACAAGGACAAATACGAGTTTATGCTGCTGGACAGCTACGGCGAGGTCATCGCCTCCACCAGCGGCACCGGAGCCGAGGGCATCGTCACCTGGGAGGACTTTGAACAGGCCCAGACTGCCCCCGACGGCATGGGGGTGGCCCTCTATGAGACTTCCTCCGGGGAACCGGTGATGTCGGTCTGCTGCCTGGTTCCCTACGCCGCCGAGGACGTGGTGGCCATGCGGCTGGTCACCAGTATGACCCTGATTCAGACCCAGATCAAAAACGCCTTTCTGCTCAGCGCACTGGTGGTGCTGGTGGCCCTGGCCTTTACGGTGGCTTCGGGGCTGTATTTCGTGCGGAGCATTGTGGCCCCTCTGGGCCAGGTGGAGCGGATCGCCGCCGACATCGCCCGGGGGGATCTGGATGTCCGGCTGCCCGAGGCCGTTGTCCCCCGGGATGAGATGGACCGTCTGCGGAGCACAATCAACCGGATGGCCGAAGGCCTGGCCGAGACCGAGCGGATGAAAAACGAGTTCATCAGCTCGGTTTCCCACGAGCTGCGCACCCCTCTGACCTCCATTCGGGGATGGGTGGAAACCCTGAACACCCTGGACGACCCCTCCGACGAAAACTACCGCAAGGGCCTCCAGATCATCAGCAGCGAGACCACCCGCCTTTACAACATGGTGGAGGAACTTTTGGATTTCAGCCGGCTGCAAAACGGCGGCATCAAGATGGAATGCCGCCCCCTGGACCTGGTGGCCGAGCTCACCGACGCGGTGCTCTTCTGCGAGCCGCGGATCCGCCAGGCGGGGCTGGTGCTCTCCTACGCCGAGCCGGAGGAGATGATCCCGGTCCACGCCGACCCGGACCGCCTGCGCCAGGTGTTCATCAATATTCTGGACAACGCCATCAAATACTCGGCCCCCGGCGGGCGGATTACCGTCAAGATCTGGGCCGGGGAATACAAGGCCTTTATCGAGATCATCGACCAGGGCCGGGGCATCCCCCCCGAGGACCTGGGCAATGTCAAGGCCAAGTTCTTCAAGGGGAAAAATGCGGTCCGGGGCAGTGGCATCGGCCTGGCGCTGGTGGAATCCATTATGACCGCCCTGGATGGTACGCTGGATCTGCGGAGCACCCTGGGCCGGGGGACTGTGGTCACCCTGGGGCTGCCCATCTACCGGAAGTAAGCCCCCTTTTGCTTTTTGCGCCGCTTTTCTTGAAAAAGGGCGAGCCCCTTTTGAGGGAATATCATCAACAGGAGAAACACACAATCTATGAAAAAACCGGAATGTTTTAAAACCAGCGTGGGCGGCCAAGCCCTGCTGGAAGGCATCATGATGCTGGGCCCGGAGCGGATCTGCTGCGCGGTCCGCAAGCCCGATGGCACCATCGAGACCAAGCTCGAGCCCACCCCCCGGCATACGGGGCTGACCCGGCTGCCCCTGGTCCGGGGCGTGGTCTCCATGATCGAGAGCCTGGTGATGGGCTACCGCTATATGATGTACTCGGCCCAGGTGAGTATGGGCGAGGAGTACGACGAAGCCGCCGAGGAGACCGCCTTTGAAAAGTGGATCGGGGAACACCTGGGCAAAAAGGCCGAGGACCTGGTTCTGGCGGCGGCGGCAGTGGTCGGCGGCCTGGGCGCCATCCTGATCTTTACGGTGCTGCCTACCCTTCTGGTGGGGGGCGTGGGCTACTTTGTGGAGCTGGGCCGGTGGCCCCGAGTGATTCTGGAAGCTCTGTTTAAAGTGACCATCTTCCTGGGTTATATGGTTCTGATCTCCCACATGAAGGAGATCCACCGGGTGTTTGAGTACCACGGCGCCGAGCACAAGACCATCGCCTGCTACGAGGCGGGGGAGGAGCTGACCGTAGCGAATATCCGGAAATATACCCGGTTCCATCCCCGCTGCGGCACCAGCTTTTTGATCCTGGTGGTAATCGTCAGCGTCTTTCTGTACAGCGTGCTGCCCTGGGGCAGCGTGGGGCTGCGGGTGCTGTTCAAGCTGCTTTTGCTGCCCCTGGTCATGGGGATCAGCTACGAGCTGCTGAAATGGTGCGGCCGGTCGGATAACCTGATCACCAATTTGGTCCGTCAGCCCGGTCTCTGGGTCCAGCGGCTGACCGTGTTCGAGCCGGACGACAGTATGATCGAGGTGGCCATTGCCGCCGTGACCCCTGTTCTGCCCGAGCGCCGGGAGGATGGCCAATGGTAAGGCCGGGTCTCACCCCCCGCCAGGCGGTGGAGCAGGTGGAGGCCCAGCTGGCCGCGGCGGGCTGCCCGGACGCCGATTTTGACGCCGGGGAGCTGTTCCGGCTGGCCACCGGGCGGAACCCTCGCCTGACCGAAGCGCCTTTGACCGAGGCAGAGGCGGCCGCGCTGGAAACCCTGGCCGCCCGGCGGGCGGAACGGGAACCCCTGCAATACCTCTATGGGCGGTGGCCTTTTTTGAATTTTGAGCTGGCGGTGGGGCCGGGAGTGCTTTGCCCCCGGGGGGATACCGAGGTGGTGGCCGAGACTGCCGCCGGCCTGCTGGAGGGAGTCTCGGCTCCCCGGGTGCTGGATCTTTGCGCCGGCACCGGCTGCCTGGGATTGGGCATTAAGATGTTCTGCCCCGGGGCCCGGGTGATCTGCCTCGAAAAAAGCCCCGAGGCGTTCCAGTATCTCGCCGAGAACGCGGCCCAGGCCCTGGCCGGGCAGGGAATTGCGGCCCCGGCGGTGGAGCCGGTGGCGGGGGATCTTTTCACCTACTGGCAGACCCTGCCCGAGGGGGAGCTGGACCTCATCGTCTCCAATCCCCCCTATCTGACCGCCGAGGAGATGAAAGATCTCCAGCCCGAAACCGCCCGGGAACCTGCCATGGCTCTGGCGGCGGGGGAGGATGGCCTGGAATTTTACCGGGCCATTGCGGAACACTACCAGAGAGCCCTTCGCCCCGGCGGTGCCCTGGCTCTGGAAATCGGCTGGCAGCAGCGTCAGGCGGTGGAAGAGCTGCTGGCCCGGTCCGGCTGGGTTGAAATCGCCTGCCGGAAAGATTACGGTGGAAACAACCGGTGCGTCACGGCCCGGCGCCCTCAAAAAATGAAATAAATCAACAACTTCTTGTTGTAATATTTTTTCTTTGTGGTATACTGGAAGCGGACATAAAATGATCCCCCGCGATGGCCCTGAAATCCGGGGCCAAAGCCAAGACAAAGGAGAAAACACTATGGCAAAAAATCAGAATAACGCGGTCTCCACGGCCGTACAGAAGACCGAGCCCAACGCAAAAAAGGACGCCCTGGCCACTGCCCTCTCCCAGATCGAGAAGCAGTTCGGCAAAGGCGCCATCATGAAACTGGGAGATAATGCCGCCATGCAGGTGGAGGCCATCTCCACCGGCAGCCTGGGGCTGGATCTGGCCCTGGGTGTGGGCGGTGTGCCCCGCGGCCGTATCATCGAGATCTATGGACCCGAATCCAGCGGTAAAACCACCCTGGCCCTCCACATCCTGGCTGAGGCCCAGAAGAAGGGCGGCGAGGTGGCCTTCATCGACGTTGAACACGCTCTGGACCCCACCTATGCCGAGGCCCTGGGGGTGGATATCAACAGCCTGCTGGTGAGCCAGCCGGACACCGGAGAACAGGCCATGGAGATCTGCGAGGCCCTGGTCCGCTCCGGCGCCATCGACGCCATTGTCATCGACTCGGTGGCCGCCATGGTGCCCCGGGCCGAGATCGAGGGCGAGATGGGCGACAGCCATGTGGGCCTCCAGGCCCGCCTCATGAGCCAGGCCATGCGGAAGCTGACCTCGGTCATCGGCAAGACCAACACCGTCTGTGTCTTTATCAACCAGCTGCGCGAGAAGGTGGGCGTCATGTACGGCAACCCGGAGGTCACCACCGGCGGCCGGGCTCTGAAGTATTATTCCTCGGTGCGGATCGACGTCCGCCGGGTGGAGGGCCTGAAGGATTCTTCCGGCCAGTTCATCGGCAACCACACTCGCGCCAAGGTGGTTAAGAACAAGGTGGCGCCCCCCTTCCGTGAGGCGGAGTTCGACATCATGTTCGGCGAGGGCATCTCCAAGATGAGCGAGCTGGTGGATGTGGGCGTCAAGCTGGGCATCGTCCAGAAGAGCGGCGCCTGGTTCAACTACGGCGATATCCGCCTGGGCCAGGGCCGGGACAACGCCAAACAGTTCCTGAAAGAGAACCCCGAAATCGCCGACGACATCGAGGGCCAGATCCGGGCCAACGCCGACAAGCTCTACGCTACCCGCCGCCCCGGCCCCCGCGCCGCCGCAGCTCCGGCGGCCCCAGCAGGGGAGGAGAAGCCCCGTGCCGGTCGTGAGCCGGTGGTCAAGGCCCCGGCTCCCAGCAACGAGAGCGAACTGGATATCATGGTGGAGGATTAACCCATGGCCTGGGCAAGACGCCGCCGCCCCGAGGCGGAAAAATCGGCCGATCCGGCCAAAGCCCGGGCCACCGGGCTGGAATATCTGGCGGCCCGGGAGCACTCGGCTGCCGAGCTCTACGACCGGCTCTGCCGCCGCTATACCGAGGCCGCCGCGGCCCAGGCCATCGCCGACCTGGTGGAGCAGGGCTGGCTGGACGATACCCGGTACGCCCTGATGCGGGCCCAGAGCCTGCTCTACGCCCGCAAAAGCCGCCGCGCTGCGGCCCACGTCCTGCGGGGCAAGGGCCTGACCAACCAACAGGTCCAGCAGGCCCTGGAGGAAGTCTACGCCGCTCCCGAAGAGGGGGAGGACCCCGAGCTGGCCGCTGCCATAGCCCTGGTACAGGGGCGCTACCGGGCCAAGCTGGCCGCCGGCCGGCGGGATCTGGTGGCTGCGGCTCTGCTGCGGCGGGGCTTCGGCTATCCGGTGGTGCGCCGTGCCCTGGCCGAGGTGGAACAAACCGCCGATCTGTAACTTGACAACAACGACAAAGGAAGATTAAAAGCCTATGAAAATTGCCTGTATATCCCTTGGCTGCCCCAAAAACCAGGTGGACCTGGACTGCATGGTCCACACCCTGCTGGCCGCCGGCCACGAGACGGTGGCTGACCTCAGCGAGGCGGATGTGGCCCTGGTGAACACCTGCGGCTTCATCGAGAGCGCCAAAGCCGAAGCCATCGAGAACATCCTCGAGGCCTGCGCCTGCAAGGAGCAGAACCCCAATTTGAAGGTGGTGGTCACCGGCTGCCTGGCCGAGCGGTACCGCAGTCAGATCCGGGAGGAGATCCCCGAGGTGGACGCCGTGGTGGGCTGTGCCTCCAACGGGGTGATCGATTCCATTGTCGCTCGGGTGACCGGCGGCGAGCAGCTGGAGAGCTACGGCCCCAAGAAGGAGTTCCCCCTGGGAGGCAAGCGGGTGATCGGCACCCCGGCCCACTATGCGTACTTAAAGATCGCCGAAGGCTGCAACAACCGCTGCCATTACTGCGCCATTCCCCTGATCCGGGGCCCGCTCCGCAGCCGTCCCCTGGAGGACTGTGTGGCCGAGGCCCGCTGGCTGGCCTCTGAGGGGGTCAAGGAGCTGATTGTGGTGGCCCAGGACCCCACCGCCTACGGCGAGGACTGGGGCCAGCCCGGCAGCATCTGCGAGCTGCTGGACCGGCTCAACGAGATCGAGGGGATTGAGTGGATCCGGATTATGTACGCCTACCCCGAGCGGATCACCGATAAATTCATCGCCGCCATGCAGCGGAACAAAAAGGTGGTGCCCTATCTGGACCTGCCCATCCAGCACTGCAACGACGAGATCCTCCACAACATGAACCGCCGCAGCACCCGGGCCGAGCTGCTGGAAGTCATCGGCCGCCTGCGGGCCGCCATCCCCGGCATCACCCTGCGGACCACCCTGATCGCGGGCTTCCCCGGTGAGACCGAGGCGCAGTTCGAGGAGCTCTGCCAGTTTGTCAAGGAGGTCCAGTTCGACCGCCTGGGCTGCTTTGCCTACTCGGCCGAGGAGAACACCCTGGCCGCCCGGATGGAGGGCCAGCTGGACCAGGAGACCAAAGACCGCCGGGCCGAACTGGTGATGCAGATTCAGACCGGCATCATGTCCCAGAAGCAGGCCGCCAAGGTGGGCCAGACGGTGCGGGCCCTCTGCGACGGCATCGACGAGGAGAGCGGGCTCTACCTCTGCCGGACGGCAGGGGACGCCCCCGAGGTGGACGGCTGCGTCTGCGTTTCCAGCGAGACCCCCCTCTATCCTGGCGAATTTTATACCATCCGTGTAGAAGAAAGCGATCTGTACGATTTGTACGGCGTTGTGGAGGAAAAATAAACTACAAACCGGCATATAATATCAAAATATGCCGGAACGGAAAACAAGGAGGACTCTATGAATCTGCCGAACAAGCTCACCCTGGCGCGGATTTTGCTGGTGCCGGTGTTCATGGTCTTTGCGTCCCTGTCCCAGTACGGCACATCCAACTTTAATTCCAGCTGGTATCTAGTGGCGGGCGTCGTTTTTGCCCTGGCCAGTTTCACCGATTTTCTGGACGGCCATCTGGCCCGCAAGTGGCATATGGTCACCGATTTCGGAAAGTTTGCCGACCCCCTGGCCGACAAGCTGCTGACCACGGTGGCGTTCCTCTACATGATGCGGGACGGCATCTGCTCGCCCATTGTGCTGGCCATCATCCTGGCCCGGGAGTTTGCGGTGTCCGGCCTGCGGATGGTGGCCGCCGGCGCCAAGGACGGCAAGGTGATTGCTGCTAATATGTGGGGCAAGGTCAAGACCGTGCTCCAGATGCTGACCATCATCTTCTATTACTTTGCGGCAGCCCTCTCGGGGCCCAGCGATCCGCTGGCCGTGGGGATGATCAGCATGGTCCTCTGCTGGCTGGTGGCCCTGGTCACCGCCCTGTCGGGCATCAAGTATCTGAGGGATAACCGCAGCTTTATCAACACAGCAAAATAATCCCAGCCACACCAGGCCGGGGCGGAAAGCGGGCGGATTTCGCCCGCTTTTGCCGTTTCGGCCCCATCAGGAGTACCATAGATTCGACCCATGAAAACGACCAAACTGCAAAAATTGCTCTCCATCTTCTGCAACCTGCTCATACTCTATTGGGAGAGCATCGCCCTGCCCATCAGCTGGGAGGGAGTGGGGATGGAAATGTTTACCTTTTACACCGAGAACAGCAATCTCTTTTCCACCCTGGCCTGTGCCCTGATGGCGGCGGCCCAGATCGGCGCTCTCCTCACCGGGGGCGAGGTGCCCCGCTGGGTCAAAACCCTCAAGTACATGTCCACCTGCTGTCTGATGCTCACCTTCCTGACGGTGGTCTTTGTCCTGGCGCCCATCTACGGCCCGGGGGGCTATTATGTGCTGCTGCTCACCGGCTCCATGCTCTATCATCATTTCCTGAACCCGGTGGTGTCCTTTTTCTCCCTGGTGCTCTTTGAGCGGGCGCCCCGGCTGCCCCGCCGGGCGGCCCTGTATGCCCTGGTGCCCACCCTCCTCTATGGCGCAGCGGCTCTGGCCATGAACCTGGCCCGGGTACTGGAAGGGCCCTATCCCTTCTTCAAGATCTATGAGCAGCCGGTCTGGGTGTCCTGCCTATGGGCGGTGGTCCTGCTGGGGGGCAGCTTCCTCATCGACCGGATCGTCTGGCGGCTCAACACCGGCAAGGCCCCGGCCCGCACTTGAGATTTGCCGCTTTTTCGAGAAAAAGCGGCGCAAAAAGCGTTTCAATCCAAAACCGCATCCTGCGGTTTTGCGGGAGAATGATTTACAAATTGCAATATTTCGGGGAAAATATACAGAAAAACGCCTCCGCTCGCCCATCTTACGGGCAGGCGGAGGCGTTTTATTTCAGGTTGAAATTCGCTTACAGCAGGGGAATACCCGCCTTGGCGCAGGCTTCGCGGGTGGCCTCGTCCCAGACGCTGGCTTGGACTTCGCCGATGTGGGCGCTGCCCAGCAGCAGCATGCACAGCCGGCTCTGGCCGATGCCGCCGCCGATGGTGTAGGGCAGCTCACCCGCCAGCAGCGCTTTGTGGAAGGGCAGGCTCCGCCGGTCGTCGCAGCCCGCCAGGGTCAGCTGACGGTCCAGGCTCTCGGGGCTGACCCGGATGCCCATGCTGCTCAGCTCATAGCTGCACTGGAGCGGATCGTTCCAGAACAACAGATCGCCGTTCAGCTCCCAGTCGTCGTAGTCGGGGGCCCGGCCGTCGTGGGGCTTGCCGCTGCGCAGCTTGCCGCCGATCTTCATCAGGAAGGTGGTGCCGTGCTCTTTGACAAAGGCGTTCTCCCGCTCCTTCGGAGTCAGGGCCGGGTAGAGGTCCTCCAGCTCCTGGGTAGTGATAAAGGTCACGTTGGGGGTGTGGAGGGGCAGCCGCTCCAGCTGGGGGAACATGGCGTGGAGGTTCATCTCGGTGGCACAGACCGCCGCCACAATGCCCCGCACCACGCTCTTGAGGTAGTCCAGGTTCCGGTCTTCCTCCCGGATGATCTTCTCCCAGTCCCACTGGTCCACATAGATGGAGTGGAGGTTGTCCAGCTCTTCGTCCCGGCGGATGGCGTTCATGTCGCAGTACAGGCCCTTGCCCGCCCGGAAGTCGTAGTCCTTGAGGGCCTTGCGCTTCCATTTGGCCAGGGACTGAACCACCTGGGCTTCGGTGCCGGTGTCCCGGATGTCAAAGCTGACCTTCCGTTCCACGCCGTTCAAATCGTCGTTCAGGCCGGTGGATGCCTCCAGAAACAGGGGCGCCGAAACGCGGTAGAGGTTCAGGGTAGCGCACAGCGTATCCGCGAACAACCGCTTGACGGTACCGATGGCGCGCTGGGTGTCATAGAGATTCAGCGCGGGCTTATAGCCTTCGGGCAGATAGATCTTGCTCATAATACTTTCCCCTTTATGCGTGATTGCCCCCCCGGCGGGCGGCCCAAACCGTCCGCCCCGTCCCGCGGGAGGTCTTGCTGAAATTATGGCACAACCCGGCAGGAATGTAAAGAAAAACCAGAAAACTCGGCCCCAAAAACCGCTTTGGAAGGCCCATTCTGGGCCCTTGCCCTTGCAACACGCCGGGCTTGGCGGTATAATCAAACTATCTATACAGGACTGCGGGACCACCCGCAACCACAATAAGGAGAGATCCTCTATGCAGATTTTTAATACCCTCACCCGACAGAAAGAAGAGTTTATCCCCCAGATCCCCGGGGAGTACCGCATCTACGTCTGCGGCCCCACTGTTTACAACTACATCCACATCGGCAACGCCCGCCCCCTCATTGTCTTTGACACCCTGCGCCGCTACTTGGAGTACCGGGGCAACAAGGTGATCTATGTCTCCAACATCACCGACATCGACGACAAGCTGATCACCAAGGCCAAGGAGGAGGGCACCTCCATGAAAGAGGTGGCCCAGCGGTTCGAGGCCGAGTACCTCAAGGACGCCGAAGGCCTGAACTGCCGCAAACCCACTGTCCAGCCCCGGGCCACCGAGCACATCGAGCAGATCCTCTCGATTGTCAAGGACCTGATCGACAGCGGTCACGCCTATGTGGCCAAGAACGGCGACGTCTACTTCCGGGTCAAGAGCGACGACGGCTACGGCAAACTGAGCCACCTGAAGCTGGATGATCTGGAGAGCGGCAACCGGGAGCTCCGCAGCCAGATGGACGACGACCTGAAGGAGGACCCCGCCGATTTCGCCGTCTGGAAGGCCGCCAAGCCCGGCGAGCCCGCCTGGGAGAGCCCCTACGGCATGGGCCGCCCCGGCTGGCACATTGAGTGCAGCGCCATGAGCCGCACCCACCTGGGCAAGACCATCGACCTCCACTGCGGCGGCCAGGACCTGATCTTCCCCCACCACGAGAACGAGATCGCCCAGAGCGAGTGCGCCAACGGCTGCACCTTCGCCCGGTACTGGATGCACAACGGCTTTATCAATGTGGACAACCAGAAGATGTCCAAGAGCCTGCACAACTTCTTCACCGTCCGGGATGTGGCCAACGTCTACGGCTACGAGCCCATCCGCTACTTTATGCTGACGGCGGGCTACCGGATGCCCCTGAATTACACCGTGGACCTGATCGAGAGCTGCAAGAACAGCCTGGAGCGTCTCTACACCTGCCGTGAGAATCTGGACTTCGCCCTGGGCAAAGCCGAGTTCGGCACCGATGAGACCCTGAAAGAGAAGGCTGCCGCCGCCAAGCAGAAGTTCTGCACCGCCATGGACGACGACCTGAACACCCCCGACGCCCTGGCCGCGGTCTTTGATCTGGTGAAGGAGATCAACACCCTGTCGGCTTCTTCCAGCAAGGAGGCGCTGGAGTGCGCCGCCGCGGCCTTCGACGAGATCACCGGGGTGCTGGGCCTGCTCTACAACCGCAAGAAGGACGAGGTGCCCGCTGAGGTCACTGCCCTCGTGGAGAAGCGGGCCGCTGCCAAAAAGGCCAAAAACTGGGCCACTGCCGACGCCATTCGGGCCGAGCTGGCCGGGATGGGCTGGGCTGTGAAGGACACCGCCCAGGGCCCCCAGCTCTCCAAACTGTAATATTTTTCCACCGGGACGGCGGTGCCGGGCGGGAATACTGAGATTGCAGGCTGCACGCCTGGAATGCTGCCTTAAAATAACCGTCTGACGGGGTTTTTGCCCCGCGCGGTTGAATCACGTTATTGACCCTGCCTGTCTTTTGCGGTAAAATAATACTGGTATGAGCGGCGGGCTCCCATGAGCCTCGGCTGCCCCTGGAATACCGAAAACCCAGACCCTGATTACAGGAGGTAACTATGCAGAGCAAAAGAATTATTTCGCTGGTGCTTGCGGTCGTCCTGGCCTGCACGGCGGCCAGTCCGGCTTTTGCAGCGGCATCGAAAACGGTGACCTTCCCGATCCTTTGGAACCAGCAGCAGCTGGGGGAAGAGAACGTTGTGGCTACCATCAAAATCACCGCAGCAAAGAATGCAGTATACGGCTCGCCCCTTGATCTGACCATCACCGCGGACCCTGCCGACACCCAGTATATTGCCGTCGTGATTGGCACCGGCGGCGAAGCCAAGGGCTTTGTCACCCTGATTCTGCCCGAGAAGGTGCGGATCCTGCTGGAGCTGATCCCCCTGCCGGCCAGTATGTCGGCCAGCGTGGAGCGCGCCGCAAACTTCAACCTTTATCAGTACCTCAAGCAGCTGATTGACGGCAGCGACGCCGACGTTCTGCTGCGGGTGGCAGAAGAGCTGACCTCCGTTATGGATGTGCTCCAGTACTATATGCCGTCCCTGGGCGACTTTGTAACCAGCATGAAGCAGGTACTGAAGCTGATCCGCTGGGTTCTGCCCGACAACATGGCCACCCGGATCTATCTGGACGAGCAGCCCACCGACTCGGGTACCTATATGGCCGGCGCGGTGACCCTGGGCGATGACCAGCTCAATACCGCCGGTCTGGCCAGCATCAAAGTGGCTCGCAAGAGCGAGGGCGTGCGGATGTATTGGACCGAGCAGACCCCCGAGGTTATGACGGTGGAGCAGGCCAAAGCGTTCAACTTCAGCGCGGTGACCGAGGACAACGGCACCATCGTGGAGAACAGCAAGGTCAGCTACGTCTACAAGAACAAACCGGGTACGCCCAAGTACAATTCCAGCGTGCCTCCCACGGAGCCTGGCGAGTACAGCCAGACGGCCGAGCTGGGCGGCAACTACAAGGCGGACAACATCGCCCGCAGCTTTAAGATCGTCGCCTGATCTCACAAAAGAATAAAACACCGGCCCTGCGGGAGCGTTCCCGCAGGGCCGGTGTTTTTATTGTTAGAAGAAAGGTTACCACCAGAACCGGGGCCCGAAGTAGAACCCGCGCCCGCATCCGCTGCCGCAGCAGTTGCACAGCAGGTTGAGCAGGATCATGCTCCAGCACCAGCGCATCAGTCCGCCGGGCTGAGAGTAGGTGGTCTGGGTGCGGTAGGTCTGGCCGGGGTTTTGCAGCCGGCTCAGGTGCATCCGGTATTCGGTGTTGTTAGGGTCCATCTGAACCGCCCGGCGGGCGTCCTGCAAGGCGTCGATGCTCTTGCCCAGACCCTGGTAGGCCAGAGAGGACAGATAATACCACCGGGCGTTCCGGTTCTGGATGCTGTCCAGCACCCGGCGCGCCTCCACATACCGCCGGTTGGCGATGAAGTTGCGGGCGGCCTGCATCTCGGGGGTGTCGGTGCCCGAATAGCTGGCGCCGGAGGCCTGTTGATAGCCGCCGAACCCGAACCCAAAGCCAAAGGGATCGAATCCGTCAAAGCCGTCGAAACCGCTCTGCTGGCCGTAGTACTGCTGCTGGCTGTATCCGCCGTAGCTGCCATAGCCGCCCTGGGCCTGCTGGGGCCCGGTCTCGCCCTTGGTGATGGCGTCGTAGGCAGCCTGGACTTCTTTAAAATGTTCCTCGGCGGTGGGGTCATTGGGGTTCAAATCGGGGTGCCAGCGTTTGCACTGGGCTCGGTATGCTTTCTTGATTTCTTCGTCGCTGGCACCCCGCTGGATGCCGAGCACTTGGTAGGGGTCTTTCATCTGCTTCCTCACGTCTCTATAAAGTCGGCGCACCGGTGGGTGCGCCTGTGTGCGCGGCCGCATTGCCGCAGGTCCTGTTCCCAGCTATCCAGTGTACCGGATCTGGGCCAAAAAATCAAGACAGACCGCGGTCTTTTTGGTCTGGGGACGCCATTTTGTCCGGGTCTGGGGGATTTTTGCAGTTGTATTTCAGCCACACGCCGGAATACAGGATGTTGCGCAGAAGATCTGCGTCCTCCACGCAGGGCAGCCGCTCGAATCCCCGGGCACAGGCAGAGAGCAAAAGCTCGAAGATCTCCCGCATCTCTTCCTCGTAGCCGGGGGTCTCGCTCAGGGCTTTCAGGGGGTTGTAAGCGCCCCTGCGCTTATCCCGGGGCAGATCGTCGTAGGCGTCCAGAAGATAGATGTATTTGCCCAGATGATAGCCGATGCTCCGCAGCTCAGGGGCCCAGCGATCCTGCTTGTAGTCAAATAGTTCCGCCATCAGCTGCCCGAAGCAGCCCGACACGGCGTCCAGGTCCTCGCTGCCGGCGGCCTCGTATTGGGCCAGCTCATCGAGACAGCTGCGGATGGCCTGGCACTGCCGGGGCCAGCGGGCTTCCACGGTTTTCCGCTTTTGCTCCAAAAGTTTCATATAGCCCAGGCCCGCCGGGTTGTGGTCGTCCACCCATTTGTCCTTGGCGTTGTAGTAGTGGAGGGCCAGCCCGATGTCGGCACAATAATCGGTGGGTCCGCTGTACCGCCAGCTGCATTTTCGGATGGGGTGGACCGGGCAGTGCCCGCACTCCTGGACGCAAGTGGTCTCCCCCTCGTACAGGCTGCACAAAAGCAGGTTCAAAAAGGTCAGGTCATAGCTCAACGTTAGCCGCCCGCCAAAACCGTGGAGCGCGCCGATCCGGCGGCAGAGCCCGCAATAGGCGGTGCGGTAACGGGCCTTGGCCTCGTCGCTCAGCAGCTGATGGTCGGGGATAATATAGCCGAACATGCCGCGCCCTCAGCTCTTTTTGATGAACTGGGTACCGCACCGGGGGCAGGTGATCTGGATCCGGCCTCGGCCCTTGGGGACCCGCAGCTGCTGGCGGCACTGGGGGCAGCGGTAATAGCGGTGGGTTTTGCGGTCAGCCCACATCTTCTGGTAGCCCCCCAGCCGGCCGGTGAGACGGTCCTTGAGGGTGTAGAATTTATAGTTTTCCTCGGTGCGTTTGGAGATATTCCGGCTGAAGGTGCGGTAGTTGCACCAGACCAAAAGGCCAAAGGCCACCCAGGTGAACAGACCCAGCCGGGTGACCAGGGAAAAGAGCAGCAGAACGATGGAGGAGATGCTCAAAAACTGGTTCAGGGCATCGGTGCCGTAGCGGCCGGCCATAAAACGGCGGAGTTTTTCTTTCATAGCAGTCATAGTTCCTCTTTATCTCGAAATTTCATAATAGTGCGGGGCAGCATCGCCGCCCCGCAAATACCTTCTATGGAATAGTATGCCAGCTGTCCATAAAGAAATTTTGAACAGACTGCAAAACTATCGTTAAAGGACCAAATTTAATCGTCGCTCCGCAGCCGGACGGTGACCGAGACCTGGGCCTCCAGCGCCCCCTCCATCTGACAGTAGAGGGTGGCCCGCCCAGGCCGGCCGGTGGTGGCCAGATAGGTGCCCGCCATGCCGCCCCGCAGGGGGACAACCTCGGGGCCCAGGATCTGGACCGGTCCCTCCACCCGCAGGCGGACAGCCTCGCCGCAATAGGGCAGCAGGTTGCCGTTCTGGTCGATGGCCCGCAGGCTGACGGCGGCACAGTCCCAGGTGGGGCCGTCGGTCAGGATGGGGTTGAGCACGGTACATTCCAGCCGGACCCGCTGCACCGGCTCCCGGATGACGTAACGGGCCACCCGTCCCCGCCAGACTGCCTCAAAGCGGTAGGTGGCAGCGGGGCTGCCCAGCACCCCGATGTATTTGTAGTAGAGCCGGATCAAATCGTCCCAGTTCATCTTCAGGGTGAAGAGCAGCTGGGTGATCCGGGCCCGCACCAGGGCCGAGGGCTCCATCTGGTCCCGGCGGAGCTGATTGAGGAAGCCTCCCAGCTGGACTGCGTCGGCGTGGGCCAGACCCTCGTATTTTTCCAGCAGGGCGCCCACAAAGTCCTGGATCTCAATGGGCGGATGGGCCAGCGCGGCGAACCGTCCCCGGCGCTCGGGGAAGAACTCGGACACCAGGTCGTCTCCCCGGTAGAGCCGGACGCTGTCGGCGTTGGTGAACACCCAGCAGGCCCCCGGGAACCCCGCCGGGTGATCGCCGGGGCTCATGGTGGAGGAGACCACCAGAACCACGTCCGAGGGCACCCGGGGCGTTTTCTGGCTGGCAAAGACGGCGGCGGTGAGCTTCTGATTCCGGAACATATCCATGACGCCGTGATAGCAGACCCGGTCCCCGCTGCCGAATTCCTGGTGGGTGTTGTAGTCGGCCATGCACCAGCCGAAGCTGCCCGCCACCCCGGGCTGGGCAGCGGCGTCGTTGAGGACCGCCGCATACCGTAGAGCGTGGGCCAGCCGGTGGGGCTCGTCGTCAAAAGGCTTGGCGGGGAACATATGCCCGCCGTATTCGCTGATAAGATAACCTTTCCGGATGTCGGGGGTCACCGCCGACCGGGGCAGACAGGCCGCGCCGTGCCCCGCGTAGGAAAAGTCGTTGAAGGCGTAGACATCCTCCAGCAGCTGGCTCTTTTTGGAGCAGCGCACCCCGCTGGTGGGGCGGGTGGGGTCCAGCCGGTGGGCGGCCTCGTTGGTCTTTTTGTAAAAGGCCTCGTCGTCCCGGCTCTCGTTGATCCGCACCCCCCAAAGGAAGATGCTGGGGTGGTTGCGGTACTGGCGGACCATCTCACGGCAGTTCTGGAGGGCCTGGGCTTTCCAGGTGGCGTCCCCGATGTGCTGCCAGCCCGGAATCTCGGTAAAGACCAGCAGGCCCAGCTCGTCGCAGGCGTCCAGGAAGGCCGGGCTTTGGGGGTAGTGGCTGGTGCGGACGGCGTTGCAGCCCAGCTCCTTTTTCAGGTGGAGGGCGTCCAGCCGCTGGATGCTGTCGGGCATGGCGTACCCCTGGTAGGGGTAGCTCTGGTGCCGGTTGAGGCCCCGCAGGGCGATCCGCTCCCCGTTCAGATAGAAGCCCCCCGCCACAAACTGGAGGCTCCGGAACCCGAACCGCACACTTTTTTCGTCCAGTACCCGGTCGGGCAGGCCGCTGGCCGCGGGCCGGATCAGCCGGAGGGTCAGGGTGTAGAGGGTGGGGTGGTCGGGGCTCCAGGGATGGGCCTCGTTCAACGTGCCGGTGATGGGCAGGGCCAGCTCCCCGGGCCAGACCGCCCGGCGGCCGGCGGGGCTGGTGATCTCAGCCTGCAAGGTGCAGCCCACCGTCTCCCCCTCGGCGGCGGAATAGATCCGGAAACTGCCGTCCGCCTCGGCCTGGATAAAGACGTCCCGGAGATAGGCGTTTTCCTTCACGTCCAGCCAGACGGAACGATAGATGCCCCCGTAGGTCAGATAGTCGATCTGGCCGCCGAAGGGCGGGATGTTCAGGTTTTCCCGGCTGTCGCACCGGACGGTGACCACGTTCTGTTCCCCCAGCCGGAGGGCGTTGGTCAGGTTGGCGGTGAACGCCGTGTAGCCGCAGCTGTGGTGGGCCACCCGAAGCCCGTTGCAGAAAACGGTGGCGTCGTGGGCCACCGCCCCAAAGGTGAGCAGGACGGTCCGGCCCTCCCACTCCCGGGGGGCGAAGAATTCCCGCCGGTAACCGCTGACCATCTGATAGTCGTTCTCGTTGCAATAGTTGAAGGGCAGGGTCTTGACGGTGTGAGGGATGCGAACCGGCGTCAATTCCAGCTCCGGGCAGCTGGGGCGGAGCAGTGCCGGGTCGAAAACCGGCGTAAACTGCCAACCGTTGTTCCAGTTGTAATGTTCCATTGACAAATCCCCCCTGTGCACAGCGCAGCGCAAAGTTTATCCTTACTTATGCTACCACAAAGTTATGAACGAAAAAAGCGCCCGGGCAGATTTTTTGTGGGAATTTTCGACAAAAAGCCCCGGCCGGAGCCAGCTCCGCCGAGGCTTTGGGAAAGTTATGGACGATGGTTGTGAATCAGGGCCGCCCGATCACCGGATAAAGCTGGTGACAGGCCGGGCGGGGTTGGCCGGATGCTCGATGCCGGCGGCCCGGCCCGCCTCGATGCAGCGGAGCAGCCAGGCCATGTTCCGGCCCAGCTCCCGCATAACGGCGCAGCCCTCCTGGTCCTGGAGCACCTGGTCGGGGTTCGAGCCGTGGACCATGGGCCAGTAGGAACCGTTCACCAGGGGCATGTGGAAGAACTCGGGGTACTTGGCCAGCTGGTCCAGGGTGGCGGTGGTGCCGGCCCGGCGGGCCGAGCAGCAGATGGCGGCGGGCTTGTAGGCCAGGTACCGGCCGCCTGCAAAGGCCAGCCGGTCCATGAAGCTGGTCATGTTGCCGGAGGCCGAGGCATAGTGGACCGGGCTGCCGAAGACAAAGGCGTCGGCGGTCTTGGCTTTCTCAATGGCCTCGTTGACCACCCCGCCAAAGACACAGCCCTCGCCCTTGGCGCAGCCGCGGCAGCCGATGCAGCCGCCCACCGGCTGGCCGCCCACGTGGAGAATCTCGGTGTCGATCCCGGCGGCGTTCAGCTCGCTTGCCACCAGGGACAGGGCGGTATAGGTGCAGCCCTCCTTGTGGGGGCTGCCATTGATCAGCAGAACCTTCATAGCATTTTCTCCTTTTCTCCAAAAACCGCGGCAGACCGCGGCGAAATAAAAATGCAGACACAGTACAGTATAGCACACCGCCGTCCGCCGTGCAACGAACCCGCCCTTGACAAGGGGGCGGATTCCTGCGATAATGAGTTGATAAAACGTAAGGAAACGGAGGCTGCAATATGCGAGTCGTTGCGGGAGAAGCCCGGGGCAGACGGCTGGAAGCTCTGCCCGGAACGGACGTTACCCGGCCCACCCTCTCACAGGTGAAGGAGGCGATGTTCAGCATCGTGCAGTTCGACCTGCCGGGGGCCCGGGTGCTGGATCTGTATGCGGGCAGCGGCCAGCTGGGCATCGAGGCACTGTCCCGGGGGGCAGCCCGGTGCGTCTTTCTGGACGCCAGCCGGGAGGCGGTCCGGATCGTGATGGATAACTGCAAGGCCTGCGGGGTGTTCGACCGCAGCCGGGTCAACCTGGGCGAAGCCGCCCGGTATCTCTCGGCCTGCCGCGAACAGTTCGACCTGGCCCTTTTGGACCCGCCCTTCCGCCAGGGGATGCTGGAGCAGATCCTCCCGGCGGTGGACAAGGTCATGGCGCCGGGCGGCATCGTCCTGTGCGAGAGTGAAGTCGGGCTGGTGCTGCCTGCCCAGGTGGGCGGCCTGACCCTGCAAAAGCAATACAAATACGGCAAAGTCCTGCTGTGGAAGTACCTAAAACCCCGGCAGGAGGAACAAAGGGGAGAAGAAGAATGAACGTCAACGAGCTTTTGGACACCATCGAGGACGCGCTGGAGGAGAGCGCGGGGATGCCTTTGTCCGGCGGCAAGCGGATTGTGGATGTGGATCAGATCCGGGATTATCTGGACGAGATTCGGGCCAACCTCCCCGCTGAACTGCGCCAGGCCCAGGCCATCGTCAACGACCGGTCCCAGATTGTGGACCTGGCCAACGCCCAGGCCAACGCCATCCTCAAGAAGGCGGAGGAGCGGGCACGGATCCTGGTCAGCGAGTCGGAGATTGTCAAAACGGCCCAGCAGCGGGCGGCTGAAATCGTCTCTCAGGCCCAGTCGGAGGCCCGCACCGTCCGCCAGACGGTGACCGATTATTGCGAGACCATGCTCAAGAATACCGAGGAGGTTATGGCGGCCAATGCGGCCCAGGTCAAGAACGTCCGGGCCAACCTCCGCCAGACCGCCAAGAAGTCCGGTCAGTAATTCAAAAAAGTACGTCTGTACAAAAGGCTCTCATCGCGGCGAAGGCTGCGGCGGGGGCCTTTTGTTTTGTCGGTATGGGTCGATTTTTTATGTGAAAAGAGGGCCAAAAACTATTGAAATAATATGCTCCTTTTGTTACAATAAACACATATCAGTGGGGTAAAGCGGTGTAAAGTGGGGTGTAAACCCACCGCCGCGGCCAAAGGAGGGGGCGCAGGTGTTCTTTGGGCGATACGATTGCACCATCGATGCCAAGGGCCGCCTCAATTTTCCGGCCAAATTCCGGGATGCCATGGGCGAGAGCTTTGTGGTGATGGAGTGGCTGGACCGGTGCCTCTTCGCCCTGCCTATGGCAGAGGTGGAAAAGCTGAGCGAGCGACTGGGAGCGGATGAGCTGATGGACAGTTGGGAGATTACCGGCGATCTGTTCAGCACCGCCTGCGAAGTCACCCCGGACAAGCAGGGGCGGATTCTTCTGCCCGCCGAACTGCGCCGCTACGCCGGGCTGGAAAAGTCGGTGACCATCATCGGCAACCGAAGCCACGCCGAACTCTGGGACACCGCCGTCTGGGAGGCCCGCCGCGCTGCGGTGAGCAACGAAGAGCGGGCCCAGCGCCTGCGGCAGCTCCATATCTGATTGAGACGTTGAAAGAAAGGAGGCGGGGCCCATGGCCGACGAAGAACAAATCTCTGGCTTTGACCCGGCCTCGTTTGAGCACGTTCCGGTGCTCTTGCAGGAATGTCTGGAGGGTCTTGCCATCCGTCCGGACGGGATTTATCTGGACGGCACAGCCGGCGGCGCGGGCCACTCCCGCGAGATTGCCCGCCGACTGGATGCTGCTGCGGGGGGGCGGCTGATCTCCCTGGATCAGGACCCCGACGCGGTCCAAACCGCCACGGCCCGGCTGGCAGGGCTGCCCGCCACCGTGGTGCAGATCAATTTCCGCTATGCGGACCAGGCCCTAGATGCGCTGGGAATTCCCCAAATCAACGGCGCGCTGCTGGACCTGGGGGTCTCGAGCCACCAGCTGGACGATGCCGAGCGGGGTTTTTCCTACCGGGCGGACGCACCGCTGGATATGCGGATGAGCCAGAGCGGCGAGAGCGCGGCGGATCTGGTCAACACCCTCCCCCGGGAGGAGCTGGCCCGGATCCTGCGGGATTACGGCGAGGAGCCCTACGCCTGGCAGATCGCCGGCAAGATCACCGAGGCCCGGGAACAAGCCCCCATCCAAACCACCCTGGAACTGGCCGAGATTGTGGCCTCGGCTATGCCGCCCGCGGAGCGGCGAAAAAACAAAAACCCTTCCCGGCGCACCTTTCAGGCGCTGCGCATCGCAGTCAACCACGAACTGGACGCGCTGGAGGAAGGTCTGGACACCCTTTTTGAGCGCCTTGCCCCCGGCGGCCGGCTGTGCGTGATCACCTTCCACTCTTTGGAGGACAGGCTGGTCAAGAACAAGTTCCGCCGCTGGTCCACCGCCTGCACCTGCCCGCCGGAGTTTCCGGTCTGTGTGTGCGGCGGAGTGGCCAAAGCAAGGCTGGTCAACCGCAAGCCCATCGAGGCCGGGCGGGACGAACTGGAGCAGAACCGGCGCAGCCGGTCGGCACATCTGCGTGTGCTGGAAAAACTCTGACGCAGACACCATAAAAAAGGAGAGGAACGAACATGGGCCAGGCAGCATATAACTACAATGAGGTACGTCGGCGCAAACCCCGCCCCCAGCCCGAGCGGAAGGCAAATCTGCGGGTAGAAAAAGGCGGAAAACGTCGGCTGACCCCGCTGCAGGCGGCGATGCAGCACGTGATGCACATCCTTTCGCTCGGGCTTCTGGTGGGCTTCGCAGTAGGCCTGCTTTGGAGCGAGGCCCAGATTGTGGAACTGAGCTCGGAGATCCGTTCGGCAAAGGCGACTTTGCTGTCGGAGCAGAGCCAGAACGACTATTACACCAACACCCTGGACAGCCAGACCAACATCACCAACGTCGAGGAGGCCGCCGGCCGCCTGGGCCTGATGAAGCTGGACGAGAGCCAGGTGACCTACATCCGCCTGAACAGCGAGAGCGTTCTGGTGCGCAAGGAGTCCGCCGTACAGAAATGGACGGATTTCCTCCATGCAGGGGCACTGACCCTGGTGGGCACGCTGAACGGCGCGGACTAACGAAAACGGATCGGAAAGCGTGCGGCAGCGCACGCTTTTTCGGTTTTTGCAGGAGAGTACAATGGATTCCAGATCACCCCACAACACCCCCCGCCGCCCGGGCTATCGCCTGCGGCGGCCTTCTCAGCAGGCCCGTCTGCCCTCGAAAAACCGGCGGATCGGGTATTTTGTCTCGATTGGGGCTGTGCTGCTGGCCACCGTCATTGTGGTGCGCAGCCTGTATATCATCCAGATCCGGGACGGCGAAATGTACAGCCGGTATGCCAGCAGCCAGCAGCTGCTGGATTTGACCATCGAGGCCAACCGGGGCGAGATCTACGACGCCACCGGCAAAACCCTGATTTCGACCAACGTGGTGTGGAACATCTGGTGCGACCCCAGTTACAGCGCGGCCCTTTATACCAGCCAGACCCTTGAGAGCGTGGACGAGGCTACCGGCGAGATCGTGAGCAGCACTGTCCGCACCCTCAACGAAGCGGCCTGCGCCGAGATCAGCCGGGAGCTGACGCTGCGGCTGCTCTCGGGGGATGGCGTCAGCCTGGACAAGGTGGATACCACCAGCGAGGCTTATCTCAGCCAGTACGAGAGCATCTACAATATGCTCTCCAAGATCGACAGCCAGTACCAGACCCTGGCCGTCAAGGTCAACAACGCCGTCAAGGATTCCATCGTCCAGTTTGCCGAGGAGTACAGCGAGAAAAACCGCCGCCTCTCCCTGGATGCCAGCCGCACCTGGCAGCGCAGTTACCCCTACGGGGCTTTTGCGGCCTCGGTGCTGGGTTTCTGCAATGCCGACGGCGAGGGTTTTTACGGCCTGGAGAAATCCTACGAGTCGGTGCTGGCCGGTGTGGACGGCCGGACGGTGACCATCCGCAACGCCTGGGGCAACGCCATCGCCGACAGCAGCGCTACCACCTTTGAGGCCAAGGACGGCGACAACCTGATCCTCTCCCTGGACGCCGCCGTCCAGGAGATCGTGGAACGGTACCTCAACGAGGCCATCGCCGCCAACGATGTGGAGAACCGGGGCTGCGCCATCGTCATGGACGTGAACACCGGCGCCATTCTGGCCATGGCCAGCAAGCCGGATTTCAATCCCAACGACCCCAACAGCTACGAGGCCAATCTGGCCTACCTCCAGGAACTGCTGTGCGCCGAGCCGGAGCTGTATGAGCAGTACGGCATCTTCCTCCAGAACGAGGATGGGACTTACGTCCTGGACGAGAACGGCGACCGGGTTCTGGACCCGGAGGCCGACTGTTCGGGCTATTTCCGGGACATTCAGTGGAAGAATAAGAACATCACCGAGCTGTACTACCCCGGAAGTGTCTTCAAAGTGATTACCGCGGCCATGGGGGTGGACTCGGGCAACGCCAACTATAACACCACCCTCAACTGCTCGGGCGCCTACGCGGTTGCCAAGGAAACCTACCGCTGCGCGGGCCGCAAGTCCCATGGGGACCAGAACCTGGCCGAAGCTCTGCGCAACAGCTGCAATATCTACTTCATCCAGCTGGGCCAGCGACTGGGCAGCTCCTTGTTCTACGATTACTTCAAGTCCTTCGGTTTCACCGAGCGCACCGGCGTAGACCTGCCCAACGAAACCGGCTATATGCAGTACTACACCGACCAGAATATGGGTGAGGTGGAGCTGGCCTCCTCGGCCTTCGGTCAGGCTATGGCCATCACCCCGCTCCAGACCTGTACCGCCATCGCGGCCTGTGTCAACGGCGGATATCTGGTCACCCCCCATGTGGTGGACCGGATCGTGGACAACAACGGCAACGTGGTTCAGGAGATCGGCGCCAACGTCCGCCGCCAGGTCATCAGCGAGAGCGCCAGTGAAACCATGCGCCAGATCATGGAGTATGAGGTGGGCGGCGGCACCATCACCACCGGCGGCTACCGGGCCTATGTGGCGGGCTACCGCATCGGCGGCAAGTCCGGCACCTCAGAGCTTCTGAACATGGAGCGCCGCGCCGACGGTGACTACAAGAAGGCCGCCTCCTTCGTGGCGGTTCTGCCCGCCGATGACCCCGAGATCCTGGTCTATGTGATGCTGGACGACCCCAACAACGCCCGGACCGACTACTCCTCCATGCTGGCCGCCCCTGTGGTGGGCAACATCATCAGTGAAGTTGCCCCCTATCTGGGCCTGCCCACCGACGGAACGGACCGGAGCCAGACCGAGTATAAAGTGCCCAACCTCATCGGCCAGGAGTGGAGCAACGCCCAGGTGGATCTGAACATCCTGGGCCTCAAGCACCGGCTGATGGAGAGCACCACCGACAACACCGGCGCCCTGGTGACCTACCAGTACCCGACGGCGGGTACCAAGGTGCTGGGCGGCACCTCGATTTACCTCTATACCGAGGGCACGTCGGGCAGCCTGACCCAGGTGCCGGATCTGACCGGCAAGAGCGCCGACTTTGCCCGGCAGATGCTGACCGCGGCGGACCTGAACTGTGTGGTTCAGGGAACGGGCCTGGTCCAGAGCCAGAGCGTTGAGCCGGGGTCCAGCGTCCAGCGGGGCACCATCGTCACCCTGATTTGCGGCGATACAGCCGCCGCAGAACCTCAGCCCGCCGGCTGAGCCGAACAACGACAACCACCCAAAAGAAGATAGAACGAAACAACCGGAGAGGAAAGGAGAACCACGCAATGGAACAGATTTTGGCAAAAACGCTCTTGGCCGGCTTTGAAGCTGCCCCCGCCATCCCGGAGGGGCAGATGATCCGTTTTGTGACCACCGACAGCCGCCAGGTGGGCCCCGACTGCGTGTTCGTGGCCTTCCCGGGGGAGAAATTCGACGGCCATGATTTCGCCGCAGCCGCCCTGGAAGCGGGGGCCGCCTATGTGGTGCTCAACCACCCGGTGGAGGGGGTCCCGGCGGAGAAAACCATCCTCTGCCCGGACAGCTACCAGGCCATGATGCGGATGGGCGCCAACTACCGGGCCCAGTTCTCCCCCAAGGTGATCGGCGTCACCGGCAGCGTGGGCAAGACCACCACCAAGGAATTTTGCGCCGCGGTGTTCAGCGGCTTCGGCAACACCATCAAGACCGAGGGCAACCAGAACAACGAGCTGGGTCTGCCCCGGACCCTCTTCCAGATCGGCCCCGACACCGAGTACGCCGTGGTGGAGATGGGGATGAGCCACGCCGGCGAGATCGACCGGCTGGCCCGCTGCGCCAAACCCGATGCGGGGATTATCACCTGCATCGGCGTATCCCATATCGAGAACCTGGGCAGCCGGGAAAATATCTGCAAAGCAAAGCTGGAGATCTGCGCCGGGCTGCCCGAGGGCGCGCCCCTGGTGCTCAACTACGACGACGAGTATCTGCGCAAAGCCCAGCTGCCTGCCCACGTCCAGCCAGTCTGGTACAGCCTGACCAGCGGCGAGGCGGATGTCTCCGCCTCCGCCATCCGGCAGGAAGAGGACGGTATGAGCTTTTTGGTGGACGACCAGGACAACGGCTGCTTTATGATCCACATTCCCGCCCTGGGCCGGCACAACGTGGCCAACGCCCTGGCGGCCTACTGCGTGGCCACCCGGCTGGGTCTGCCCGCCCGGCAGGTGATCCAGGAGCTGAAAAACTTCCAGCAGACCGGCATGCGTCAGCGGGTGGTGGACAGCCACGGGGTCAAGGTCATTGAGGATTGCTACAACGCTAACCCCGATAGTATGCGGGCGGCCCTGGAAATGTTCCGGGACTTCCCCTGTCAGCGGCGGTTCGCCCTGCTGGGGGATATGTTGGAACTAGGTGAGATCAGCCGGGCCGAGCACGAGGAGCTGGGCCGGTTGGCGGCTGTCAGCAACTTAGAAGCCCTGGTCACCTACGGCGAGCAGGCCCAGCGCACCGCCGTGACCGCGGCGGCCAAGGGGCTGCGAACCCTCTACGCCCATAACTATGAAGAGGCCGCCGAGGCCCTGCTGCGGCAGGTGCACCCGGGGGATGCGGTGCTGGTCAAGGCCAGCCGGGGCATGGCCCTGGAAAAGGTCCTGGAGATCTTCTATATGGAGCGGGACGCCGCTGCCCTGGGCAACTAATACCAAGATTCGGAGAGAGATCCTATGATTCGTTTTGCCTTGGTCGTCGCCTCGACCCTGGGGTTTTTCCTCACGGCGGCGATCGGGAATTTAATGGTCCCCCTGCTTCGGGCGCTGAGCCGCCCCCACCAGGAAGGACAGAAAGAGCCGGTTCAGCCCGGCCCGGGCTGGAGCCCCCGGGAGCATGGCGTGCCCACTTTGGGCGGGCTGTGCTTCATGACCGGGACCTTGGCCGCGGTGGGCATGGGCTGGACGGTGGTCTGCCTGTTGCAGCCCGAGCTTTTGGGCGACGGCAGCCAGATGACCACCCGGCTGCTGCTGATGCTGGGCGGGGCCTTCGCCTTTGGGGCGGTGGGCCTGGCGGACGATCTGGCCCGCCTGCGCCCGCCTCAGATTCTGGGCCTGCGCACCGGGACCCGGTTGGCCCTGGAACTGGCCGCCGCTGTGGGGGTGGTGCTGGCCCTCTACACCAGCGAATATCTGCCCACCGGCTGGGCTTGGCCGGGGCTGGGCTATCTTGAGCTGGGCGCCGGGGCCGGGCCGGTATGGGCGGCGCTGCTGGTGGCTCTGGCCGAGTCGGCCCGCTGCCTCAACGGCCCCGACGGGGTGTGCAGCGGGGCGGCCTTTGTGGCCATGCTGGGCCTTATGAGCACTATGACCTTGCTGGGGTATTTCCCCCTGGCGGTGCTTCCGGCGGCTCTGGCTGGGGCACTGATGGCTTTCCTGCTCTGGAATTTTCCCCCCGCGCGGCTTCTGCCCGGGATGACCGGGTGTTTGTTCCTGGCCGGCGGGGTGGGCTGTGTTCCCCTGGCCATCGGGCGGCCGGCCCTGATCCTGGCGCTGGGGCTGCCCTTCTTCGCGGCGGGGGCCCTGGAGCTGGCCCAGACCCTCTGGCGCAGGCTGGCCCACAAGGCGCTGTTCCCGGTCTGGCCGCTGGAACGCTGGCTGGAGCGCCGGGGTCTAAGGCCCGAAACGGTATTTTGTCTCTTCTGCGGGCTGGCGGTCTGCGGGCTGGTGCTGGCAATGCAGCTGGCCCGGCTCGGCTGAGTCCCGCGATTCTACCCTGAAAGCGAAAGGCAGGAAAAAGATCCATGGCGGTTGCAAAACGAAAACAACAGGCTCCCGGGCCAATCTTTCAGCGGGACCCCGGCCCCTGGAACGGGCTGATCCTCAGCTGGCTGGCCACCCTGGCGTTGATTTTGGTGTTTGGGCTGGTGATGCTCTTCAGCGCCAGCTACACCACCGGTTATCTGCGGATGGGGGATGCCTATCACTATATCAAGTCCCAGGTCTTCTGCGCCTTGATCGGCGTGGGGGCCATGTGGGTGTTCTCCCATCTGAACCTCCGGTTTGTCCGCAGCCTGGTCTGGGTGGGATACCTGCTCAGTCTGGTGCTGCTGGTGGTGGTGCTCTTCTGCCCGCCCCTCAACGGCTGCCGGCGGTGGATCAACCTCAAGGGTCTGCCCACCTTCCAGGTTTCGGAGATGGTCAAATTTGAGATGATCTTGCTCACGGCCCACATCGCCTGCAACACCCCCCAGCTGGAGCGGCAGGGCCTGGGCAAAACCAGCGGCAATTTCGGCCAGTGGCTCTACCAAAAGGTGGTGCGGGAGCTGATGATTCCGCTGCTGCCCCTGGTCCCGGTGGTCCTGCTGCTGGCTCTCGAGCCCCATATGTCCGGCATTGTGCTGATGTGTGCCATTGTGGGCACCATCCTGCTGCTCAACGGCAGCGGCGGCATCGTCACTTACATCGGCGCGGGCAGCGCCATTCTGCTGCTGGAGACGGTGCTCCAGCACATTGATTCCATCCCTTACCTGCAAACCCGTCTGGACGGCTGGACTCAGGACCTGACCAAGATGACCGACCAGACCCTCCAGAGCCTCTACGCCATCGGCTCGGGGGGCCTCACCGGCCTAGGCCTCGGCAACAGCGTGGAAAAACAGCTCTGGCTGCCCGAGTGCACCAACGACTTTATCTTCAGCGTGGTCTGCGAGGAGCTGGGCTTTATCGGGGCCCTGGCGGTGATCGTCCTGTTTGTGCTCTTTTTGGTGCAGGGGCTGATCATCTCCTTTGAGGCTTCGGACCGGTTCAGCACCCTGGTGGGGGTGGGCATTATGGCCCAGGTGGGCTGGCAGGTGTTCTGCAACGTGGCGGTTGTCACCAACACCCTGCCCAACACCGGCATCAGCCTGCCCTTCTTCTCCTCGGGCGGCACCAGTTTGGTGCTGCTGATGGCGGAGATGGGCCTGATCGTCAACATTGGACGCAACGGGGTGCGGGCGGCCGAAAAACGGGCCCAGGCCCGGGCAGAGTGGGAGGCCAAACACGCCCCCATTGTGCTGGATACCGCCCGCCGCGCCCGCACCGACCCGTAACATCTGCGGGAGGATAGAGGAGGAACCATCATGCGTGTATTGATTGCTGCCGGCGGCACAGCCGGCCACATTAACCCGGCGCTGGCCATTGCCGGCGCCCTCAAAGAGGCCGACCCCACCGCCGAGATCCATTTTGCGGGGAGGCAGGAGGGGATGGAGTACCGTCTGGTGACCCAGGCGGGCTACCCCTTCCACCACATCGAGATCACCGGCTTTCAGCGGCGGCTCTCTTTGGAGAACGTCCGCCGCAACCTCATCACCCTGTGGAACCTGGCCCTCTCGGGGCCCAAGACCCGAGCGATCCTGCGGGAGGTGGAGCCGGACCTGGTGATCGGCTGCGGCGGTTACGTCTCCGGCCCGGTGGTGCGGGGCGCCGCCCGGAAGGGGATCAAGACCGCTATCCACGAACAGAACGCCTTCCCCGGCGTGACCAACAAGCTGCTGGCCAAGGACGTGGACGTGGTGTTCGCGGCGGTGCCTGCGGCGGTGGAGCGGCTGGGCGCGCCGGATAAAACCCTGGTGGTGGGCAACCCCGTCCGCCCCGAGGTCTTTGCATGGGCCGCCCGCCGGGCCGAGGCCCGGGCCAAACTGGGGGCAGGGGACCGGACGGTGATTCTCTCCTTCGGCGGCAGTCTGGGAGCCCGGCGGATCAACGAGGTGGTGGCCGACCTCTGCGCCTGGGAACAGAAAAACAAGAAGAACGTCCTCCACCTCCACGCCACCGGCCAGTACGGCGTGGAGCTATTCCAGCAGCTGGAAAAAGAAAAAGGCTTCTCCCGTGGGGAAAACCTGATCGTTCAGGAGTACATCAACAATATGCCCGAGCTGCTGGCGGCGGCAGACCTGGTCATCAGCCGGGCCGGAGCCCTGACCCTGGCCGAGCTGGAGGCCGCAGGCCGGGCGGCGGTGTTGATCCCCAGCCCCAACGTGGCCGAGAACCACCAGTATTACAACGCCCTGGAACTGGAAAAACAGGACGCCGCAGTAGTCATCGAGGAAAAACATCTGACCGGCGAAAAGCTGGTGGAGACCGTCTCGGAGCTGCTGGCCGAGCCCGGCAAGCTGAACCGGATGGGCCAGAATGCCCGCAGCCTCTCGGTGGACGACAGCCTTAAACGGATCACCACCCGGCTGCTGGGCCTGGTGCGTCAGCCGTAAAACCCTTAAATCGACAAAGGAACAGGAGGTGGGAAGATGGCGGAGAGACCCCGCGGAAAACAGCCCATCCGTTTTGACAGCGGCCGGGGCCGCGATGATTCCGTGCGCCGTGCGCCGCCGCCCCGGCCCCCCATCCAATATACCCAGAGCGGCAATATGAAGGGCTACGAGGAGGAGATTATGCCCCCCCGGCCGGTGCATACCCCGGTGGACAACGGCATCGAGTTTCCCACCCAGCCCCGGCAGACCCCGCCCGCTGGCCGGCGCAGGCCGACCCAGCGGAAAGGCCAGCCCCAGAGGAATGGCAGCCCCCGCCGCCCGGCCCGCAAAAACCAGGCGGCCCGCCCCCCGCAGAGCGCCGCCCGGCGGGAGGGCACCAAAAAGCGGAAGATCACCCGGGCCATGCTCCGCCGCCGCCGGCTCTACCGGCGTCTGACGGCGCTATTGCTGCTGGTGGCCGTGGTGGCGGCGGGCATTTACCTGACCATGACCATGCTGTTCAAGATCAGCGCCATCGAGGTGCGCAATGCCGAGGGCGAGCTCTTGCAGCAGGCGGGGGCCTATTCCAGCGAGGAGGTTCTGCAAGTATTGGGCCTCCAGCTGGAAGAAAATATCTTTAGTTTCAGCGCCGAGGAAAAAGAGGCGATCCTTGAGCAGCAGCTGCCCCTTTTGGAGCAGATCGATGTGATCCGCCGCTACCCCGGCACGGTGGAGGTTCGGGTCACCCCGGCGGTGCCCACCTACGCCATCCAGACCTCGGCCGGCTGGCTGACCATCTCGGCCAACCTCAAGGTCATCTCTTCCGGGGCCGAGCAGCCTGACCTGCCGGTCCTCTACGGCGGCGAGCCCGCCTCCACCCAGCCCGGCGTCCAGCTGAGCTACCTCACCCCTGCGGCAGAGGGGGAGGCCGCCTCCGGTTCGGCAGCTGCCTCCCAGACCGAGGGAGAACAGACCGACACCCGGCTGGAAGTGCTCCAAACCATCTTGGGAGTTCTCTCGGAGCGGGGACTGCTGGCCGGGGTGACCCGGATCGAGTTTGAGGATCCCGAACAGATCGCCTTCCTCTATGAGGACCGGATCAGCGTCCTTTTGGGTACCCTCAACGGGCTGGATTACAAGATGGACTATACCCAGTATCTGCTGCTCAACACCGACGGAAAGGGCTGTGCCCCCACCGACACCGGCGCGCTGGATTGCAGCCACCTGAAGACCGACGGTACCTTGCAGGCCATCTTTGCCCAGGGCGAGCCGGAGCTGCCCTCGGGCTATGTGGTGCCGGAGCCCGTGCCCGAACCCGAACCCCCGGTGGAAACCGCCGATCCGGCCGCCCAGCCGGAAACCACAGCGGACCCTGCGGCACCGGAGACTGCCGGTGCCGAGACTACGCCCGAGACCGCCCAGCCGGAGGCTGGGCAGACGCAGCAAACCGAAACAAATCAGTGAGGAGCGTTTTTGAGTATGAAGCTTTCACAGTTGACCGAAGGGGTCGAGTTTACGCTGGTCCAGGGCAGCCTGGATACCGAAATCACCGATATCATCTATGACAGCCGCAAGGCCGGGCCCGGGCTGCTCTTTTTCTGCATTGTAGGCACCCAGCGGGACAGCCACGACTTCGCGGCCGACTGCGCAGCCAAGGGGATCAGCGCCCTGGTGATCCAGCACGACATCGACCTGGCCCCGCTGGCCGGGGTGACGGTGCTGAAGGTGGAGAACAGCCGGTATGCCATGGCGCTGATGAGCGCCAATCTCTTCGGCAACCCCTCCCGCAGTCTGACCATGATCGGCGTCACCGGCACCAAGGGCAAGACCACCACCACCCATATGATCAAGAGCGTGCTGGAAGCCGCCGGGCGGAAAGTGGGCCTCATCGGCACCAATGGCGTTTCCTGCCCGGCCTTCCATCGGGATACCGCCAACACCACCCCCGAGAGCTACGAGCTCCAGAAGATTTTCCGGGAGTTTCTGGACGCGGGATGCGACACCGCTTTGATGGAGGTGTCCAGCCAGGGCCTGATGATGGACCGGGTGGCCGGGATTCACTACAACATCGGCGTCTTTACCAACCTTTCCCCCGACCACATCGGCCCCGGCGAGCACGCCAGCTTTGAGGAGTACCGCAGCTGGAAAGGCCAGCTGTTCAAGCGGTGCGATGTGGGCATCGTGAACATTGATGACCCCAACACCGAGGCCCTGCTGGAGGGTCACACCTGCCGTCTGGTGACCTACGGCCACAGCGAGGGGGCCGATTACCGGGCAGGGGAGTATGAGCTGCTCCGCACCCAGGATTTCCTGGGGGTGAAATTCCCCGTCACCGGCAAGGACGAGATGGAAGTCCAGGTCAATATGCCGGGGGCCTTCAGCGTCCACAACGCTCTGGCCGCCCTCTGTGTGGGCAAGGAGCTGGGCCTGCCGGACGAGGCCATCCACGCGGGTCTGGCCTCCTGTGTGGTCAAGGGCCGGGTAGAGCTGGTGCCCATCAGCAAAAAGTTCACCATCCTGCTGGACTACGCCCACAACGAGGTCTCCACCGAGAGCCTGCTCACCACCCTGCAGGCCTACAAGCCCAACCGTCTGGTGGTGGTCTTCGGCTGCGGCGGTAACCGCTCCAAGCTCCGCCGCTACGGAATGGGAGAGATCTGCGCCAAGATGGCTGACTTCTCCATTCTCACCGAGGATAACAACCGCTTCGAGAAGATCGAGGACATTCTGGCCGACATCCGGGAGGGGATGAACCGGGGCAACCCGGACGCCCCCTTTGTGGAGATTCCCGACCGTCTGGACGCGCTCCATTACGCCGTGGACCACGCCCAGCCCGGGGACATCATCGCCGTGATTGGCAAGGGCCACGAGACCTACCGGGATCGGATGGGAGAGAAAACCCCCTTCCTGGAGCGGGAACTGCTGGAAGAATACGCCGCCCAGATCGGCTTGGAATAATAAAACAACAAAAAGCGGGCCTGCCCTCCGATGGAGGGGCAGGCCCGCTTTCTCTATGGGGTTTTAGGGAGGCAAAAGAATGATTAGAGCACCCGCACCCGGATCACTGCCGGGACAGCGGCCAGCCGGTCTTTCAGGCCCTGATCCACCGCACCGGTGACGTCCAGCATGGTGTAGGCCATCTCTTTTTTGCTCTTATTGACCATGTTCTCGATGTTCAGCCCCGCCTCGGTGGTCAGGGTGGTGATCTGGCTGATCATGCCCGGCTCGTTCCGGTGGATGATGCAGATCCGCTTGCCGCCGGCCCGGGGCTGGTTGACCTCCGGCAGGTTGACCGAGTGGGTGATGTTGCCGTTTTTCAGGTAGTCGCTCAGCTCCTGGGCGGCCATGACGGCGCAGTTGTCCTCGGCCTCGGGGGTAGAGGCGCCCAGGTGAGGGGTGCAGAGGACGCCAGGCTTGCCCAGCAGCTCCTCGCAGGGGAAATCGGTCATATAGGCGGCTACCTTGCCGGTTTCCAGGGCTTCCAGAATGGCCTCGTTGTTCACCAGCTCGCCCCGGGCGTAGTTCAGCACCTTGACACCGTCCTTGCACAGGGCCAGGGTCTGGGCGTTGATGGTGCCCCGGGTGGTGGGCAGGTAGGGAACATGGATGGTCAGGTAATCGCACAGAGGGAGCATATCGTTCAGGTTGACACAGTGGTGAACCTGGCTGCTCAGGTTCCAGGCGGCGTCAATGGAGATGTAGGGATCGTAGCCGTAGACCTCCATCCCCATGGCGATGGCCCGGTTGGCCACCCGGGAGCCGATGGCGCCCAGGCCGATGACGCCCAGGGTCTTGCCCTGGATCTCGTTGCCCACGAACTGCTTTTTGCCCTTCTCCACGCTCTTGGAAAGGGCCGGGTCCCCCGCGAGGGTCTGGGCCCACTGGGCGGCGGCGGGGACGTTCCGGCTGCCGGCGATCAGCATGCCCATCACCAGCTCGGCCACTGCGTTGGCGTTGGCGCCGGGGGTGTTAAAGACGACGATGCCCTGCTCGCTGCACCGGTCCAGGGGGATGTTGTTGACGCCGGCCCCGGCCCGGGCGATGGCCAGCAGATTCTCGGGGAAGGTGGTGTTCAACAGATCCGCGCTGCGGACCAGGATGCCGTCCGGGGTGTCGGTGTCGGCGTCTACCTCGAACAGGTTTTTGGGCAGTTTGGCCAGGCCCACCGGGCTGATGGCGTTCATGGTCTTGATGGTAAACATAGCGGTAAATCCCCCTCTGGCTTATGCGTTCTTTTTGCGGAAATCGTCCATGAACTGGACCAGCTTGTCGATGCCCTCCGGCGGCATGGCGTTGTAGATGGAGGCCCGCATGCCGCCCACCAGGCGGTGGCCCTTCAGGTTGACGAAGCCTGCCTCGGCGGCCTCGGCGCAGAACTTTTTGTCCATATCGGCGTTCGGGCTGGTAAAGGTGACGTTCATGGTGCTGCGGTACTTGTGCTCCACCGGGTTATGGAAGAAGTCCTGGCTGTCCAGGTAATCGTAGAGCACCTTGGCCTTGGCCTCGTTGATGGCCTGCATCTTGGCCAGGCCGCCGATCTCGTTCTCCAGGTAGTGGAGAACCAGGCCGGTCATGTAGATGCACCAGCAGGGCGGGGTGTTGTACATGCTGTCCTTTTCCAGCAGGGTGGTGTAGTTCATCATGGTGGGGACGGTGTCGGCGGCGTGGCCCAGCAGGTCCTCCCGTACAATGGCGATGGCCATACCGGCGGGGGCCACGTTCTTCTGAACGCCGAAATAGATGCAGCCGTACTGGCTCACATCCACCGGCCGGGAGAGGATCATGGAACTCATGTCCGCCACCAGGGGGATGCCCTCCACCTGGGGGATCTCCACAAACTGGGTGCCGAAGATGGTGTTGTTCTGGCAGATGTGGATGTAGCTGGCGTCTTTGTCGTAGTCGATGGCCTTCACGTCGGGGATGTAGGTGAAGTTCTTGTCCTTGCTGGAGGCCACGATCTTCGCCTCGCCGAACTTGGCGGCCTCTTTGGCAGCCAGATTCGAGAAGTTGCCGGTGACGATGTAGTCGGCCTTGCCGGTGGTCATAAAGTTCAGGGGAACCATGGCGAACTGCTGGGTGGCGCCGCCCTGGAAAAAGCCCACTTTGTAGTTGTCGGGGATGTTCATCAGCCGCCGGAGAGAAGCTTCGGTGTCGGCGATGATCTGCTCGAACCACTTGCTGCGGTGGCTCATCTCCATGACGCTCTGGCCGCTGTTGCCATACTCGAGAAGCTCGGCCTGGGCCTGTTTCAGGACCTTTTCGGGCAGCATGCTGGGGCCTGCGCTGAAATTGTATACTCGTGCCATAATCGAACGCTCCTTTTCTCTATTTCAGGGGCCCGGCGGTTTCCCTCAATAGCGTCGCCGGGCGGTTTCAACGGTGGGTTGTGAGGATAGTATACCGGGTTTGGGATGGACAAAACAAGAGCCCATTTGCACAAAAAATGCAGAGCTTGTCAGCGGTGAAAGCACAGAACATACAAATGTCCTTGATACAAATACACAAATAAAGACAAATGTAAAAATAACAAGAGCTGCGGGCCGTAATACCCTGAAAAAACTCTTGCTCGCGACAGAAAAATCGTGTAAAATAAAAATATCAAAGACACTTGTAAAAGAAAAAAGAAGGGAGGCGAAGCTGTTGTACGGGATTCCCGACCAACTCAAAGCTCTTTCGTCGTCGGAGGAACAGGTCCTGCTGGCGCTCTGGGCCGCCGGCCCCCGGGCGGCCCGCCGGGAGATCGGGGAACAGCTGCCGGGCAAACACTGGGCGGATGCCACGATCTTAAACTTCCTTTACCGCCTAGAAGCGAAAGGCTGGGTTAAAAGCGAGAAGGAAGGCAACCGCAATCTCTATACCCCCACCATCACCCGCCGGGCCTACGGGGTCTACTGTATGAAGGAACGGCTGGAGACCTTGTTCGGCGGGGACCTGCCCGCGGCGGTGCGGGCCCTGGTCAGCGAGAGCAGCTGCACCCAGGGCCAGCTGGAACAGGCGGTCCGTGTGCTGGAAGAAAAATACGCCGAAGCCGGGGAATACGACTTCTACGATTAAAGGAGGAAACACCATGGATTGTAAATTGTATGCCAAAGGCTGCGGCGGCTGCCCTCTGCTGGGGGTGGAGTATTCCGCTCAGCTGAAACAGAAGGAAGATAAAGTCCGGGCCCTGCTGGGCAAATACGGCCCGGTGCGGCCCATTCGGGGGATGGAACACCCCTGGCACTACCGGAACAAGGTGATCTCCACCTTTGCCCCCGGCCCGGGCGGGCGGCTTTTGTCCGGCATCTATGCGGCGGGCACCCATAAGGTTCTGCCGGTGGAAGAGTGCCTCTTGCAGGATGAACAGCTGGACAAGACCATGCAGGCGGTGCGTGCGGCAGCCAATGCCTGCCATTATACCCCCTATCAGGAGGATAAAGGCACCGGCCTTCTCCGCCATTGCCTGCTCCGCCGGGGCTTTGCCACCGGTCAGATCATGGTGGTGCTGGTCACCGGTCAGCCGGTGCTGCCGGGGGCGAAAAACTTTGTCCGGGCTCTGCTGGCCGAGGCAGAGCAGCGGGGAGTTACCGTCAATACGGTGGTCCAGAACTATAACCCCCGCCGCACCAGCGCCGTTTTGGGGGACACCGAAAAAGTCCTCTACGGCAAAGGATTCATTTTGGATGAGCTGTGCGGCAAACGATACGCCATCAGCCCCCGGAGCTTCTACCAGGTCAACCCAGTCCAGACTGAAGTTCTGTACAACCTGGCGGTGGAGGCCGCCGGTTTGACCGGGGCCGAAACGGTGTTGGATGCCTACTGCGGCATCGGCACCATCGGTCTGACCGCCAGCGGCCAGGCTCGCCGGGTGGTGGGCGTAGATGTCAACGCCGACGCCATTCGGGATGCCATCGGCAACGCCCGGCACAACCAGGTGCAGAACGCCCGATTCTTTGCGGCGGACGCCACCCGCTGGATCGCCGAAGCCGCCGACGGGGGACAGTGGGCGGATGTAGTTCTGATGGACCCGCCCCGGGAGGGTTCCACCCCGGCTTTCTTGGAGAGCGTGGCCAACATGGGCCCCCGGCGGGTGGTCTATGTGAGCTGCAACCCTGAGACCATGGCCCGGGATCTGGCCCTTTTGACCCGGCGGGGCTACCGGGCCGAGTATTTCATCCCGGTGGATATGTTCCCCCATACCGAACACATTGAGACGGTGGCCCGGCTGGTCAAGACCGGAGAGGGACAGAAAAGACGGAGATAAACCAAAAATAGAAGCTGTTTAGGAAGAGTTCTTATTTAATATGGCGGGCAGTTATGTTATAATGAGACCAAAGCTCGATGAAATGACCCGTACAAGCGGACAGGAGGCGATATCATGCATGTGCAATGCAATACCCCCGCGGTTCAGGAAGCCGCGGCCCTGACCAGCTTTATGGCCCACAAACATTATTGCGAAAACGATGTCGAAGCGCTGATCGGCCTGATGGACGAGGAAATCGTCTGGCTGGGCACCGGCGAGGAGGAGTATGCCGTCGGCCGGGAAAACGTGATCGAGATTTTCCGCCAGTTTGAGGGGCAGGTCCCCCGCTGTATTATCTGGAACGAGGAATACAACGTACTGGAACTTGCGCCGGAAGTCTTTTTGTGCGGCGGCCGGCTGTGGATCAAAACCGATGCAGCCACTGGAATCAGTCTGCGGGTTCACCAGCGGATCACGACGGTGTTCTGCCGTCGGGGCGGGCGGCTTTGCTGCTGTCACATCCATATTTCCAATCCCTACGAGGATATGGCCCCCGAGGATACGGCCCCCGAGGATACGGGGTTCCCCATCAAGATGGCGCTGGAATCCTACCAATACCTTCAGGAACAGGTGGAAGAACAGAAACGGCAGATTGCAACCCAGACGGCCATCCTCGAGCGGATGAGCTACGAGGATACCCTGACCGGGGTGTACAATCGCAACAAATTCAACGAGACGCTGGATGCCGTCTTTGAAGAGGACGTCCCCATGGGGGTGGCCTGCTTTGACCTGAACGGCCTGTGAAAGAAGTGAATGACCAATGGGGCCACAGCGCCGGGGACCGGCTGATCTGCCGGGCGGCCGAACAGCTGCGGGCAGTTTTTCCGGGGCGGGTCTACCGCACCGGCGGCGACGAATTCGTGGTGGTGGACCGTCAGTGCGGAGAGGAAGAATTTTATGCGGCCATCCGTGCCCTGGAGCGAGAGCTGACGGCCCATGAGGTCAGCTGTTCAGTGGGGGCGGTATGGAGCTCGGTTTGCCGCAGCGTCAAGGAACAGTACGACGAGGCCGACCACCGGATGTACGAGGAAAAACGCCGCTTTTACAGCCAGGGCCAGCACGACCGCCGGCGCAAAAAGGACTGATTGCCTCGGGCGGCAGGGATAAATCCCGGCTTGTGCCAAACAATACCCTTGTTGTTTGCTGCAAGGAGGTACAAAATTATGTGCACAGCGTTTACGTTCCAGAAAGGCAGCCTGTATTTTGGGCGGAATATGGATCTGGAATGCCATTTCGGGGAGGCGGTGGTCATTACCCCCCGCAATTATCCCCTCTCCACCAAACAGGCCGGGGTTCTGCCCTCCCATTACGCTATGATCGGGATGGCCAACACCACCGGCAACTACCCTCTCTATGCCGAGGCCGCCAACGAGAAGGGCCTGTGTATGGCGGGGCTGAACTTCCCCGGCAACGCCTGGTATCGGCCCGAGGGCCGGCCGGGGCGGCGGGCGCTGGCCCCCTATGAGCTGATCCCTTATCTGCTGGGCAGCTGCGCCACCCTGGCCCAGGCCCGGCAGATGCTGGAAACCGTGGATCTGATCGCCGTTCCTTTCGGGCCCAGGCTGCCCCTGGCCCCGCTGCACTGGATCCTGTCCGATGCCTCGGGCAGCCTGGTGGTGGAACAGACAGAAGAGGGGATGCAGATCTATGATAACCCCTTCGGAGTGCTGACCAATAACCCGCCTTTTCCCTTCCATCGGGAGAACGTCCGCCAGTATCTGCCCTTGTCGGCCTGTCCGCCCCGGAACAATTTCTGCCCGCCGGTGGAGCTGACCCCCTTCGGGCAGGGGGCCGGGGCCTGGGGCCTGCCGGGAGATTTTTCCTCGGCGTCCCGGTTTATCAAGACCCTGTTCTGCAAGACCCACAGCGTCTGCGGGGAAGACGAGGCTTCCTGCGTGTCCCAGGTGCTCCACGTGCTGGATGCGGTGGCCATGGTGCGGGGGGCGGTGGTGACGCCGGAGGGGGCCCCTGACCAGACCAACTATTCCTGCTGCATCAATGCCACGGAGGGCGTGTACTATTACAAAACCTACGACAACAGCCGGGTGACCCGGATCGCCCTCACCCCCGAGCGGGGCCAGGGGCTGGAGCTGATGGTCTTTCCGCTGCGGAAGGATGCCGATTTTTTGGAAGAGTGATAACAAATCACTGGCAGGCCTCGTCTTGATCTGCCGAAAGAATATTAGAAAAAGACGAAAGATAGATGAAATTCTGTTCTAATCCTGGCAAAAATTAACTTTTTGTGAACGTTAGCACTCTATGCTTGACAGTGCTAAAAAACGTGCTATAATAAAGCCGTACCCAGAGGAAAGGCACCGAGGAACAAAACCCCGGGGCCCTGGGTCACAAAAAAGATTATGACCGACGCAATGCCGGGATTGGAGGAAGACTTTATGTTGATGCCTGCACTTTTCCATGAAAATTTGTTCGACGATTTCTTCGATCCGTTCTGGAGCGACCGCAGCCTCGAGCGTGCGATGGACCGTGAAACCCGCAGTGTTTTCGGCAAGCGCGGTGAGAATATGATGAAGACCGACGTCAAGCAGACCGATACCACCTATGAGGTGGCGGTGGATCTGCCCGGTTGCAAGAAGGAAGACGTCCAGATGGAGCTGAACAACGGTTATCTGACCATCCAGGCGGTCCGCAGCCACAACAACGACCAGACCGATGAGAACGGCCGGTATATCCGCCGGGAGTGCTTCACCGGCAGCTGTGCCCGCAGCTTCTATGTGGGCGACGCCGTCCGCAGGGAGGACATCCGCGCCAAGTTCGAGGATGGTATCCTGCACATCACTCTGCCCCGCAACGAGCAGCCCAAGCAGCTGCCCGCCAACCCCAATCTGATCGAGATTGAGTAATCCCCGCCCCTCAGCGGGGCCCAAAAACAGATAAAACCGCCCCCGGAGAGGCTGCCTCTCCGGGGGCGGTTTGTTGTTTGTGTGGGGGAAACGGCGGCTTACAGCTTCTCGCCGGTCAGCAGCTCATAGGCCTCCAGATACTTGTCGATGGTCTTGTCGATGACCTCCTGGGGCAGGTTGTAGTCGCTGTCGGGGTTGGCTTTCAGCCAGTCGCGGACAAACTGCTTGTCGAACGAGGGCTGGCCGTGGCCCGGCTCGTAGCCCTCCAGGGGCCAGAAGCGGGAGGAATCGGGGGTCAGCATCTCGTCGCCCAGAACGACGTTGCCCTCCTCGTCCAGACCGAACTCGAACTTGGTGTCGGCGATGATGATGCCGCGGCTCAGGGCATAGTCGGCGCACTTCTTGTACAGAGCCAGGGTGTAGTCCCGCAGCTTGGTGGCGTACTCCTCGCCCTTGCCGGGGAAGACCTTCTCCAGCACGTCGATGCTCTGCTCGTAGGAGATGTTCTCGTCGTGGTCGCCCAGGTCGGCCTTGGTGCTGGGGGTGTAGATGGGCTCGGGGAGCTTGTCGGACTCGCGCAGGCCCTCGGGCAGGGTGATGCCGCAGACCTTGCCGGTCTTCTGGTAGCTGGCCCAGCCGCTGCCGGTGATGTAGCCCCGGACGATGCACTCGATGGGCAGCATCTTGAGCTTGCGGCAGAGCATGCTGTTGCCGGTGAACTGGGGCTGACGGAAATACTCGGGCATGTCGGCGGGGTCCACCGAGATCATGTGGTTGGGCAGCAGGTCGCGGGTGTAGTCGAACCAGAACTTGCTCATCTGGGTCAGAACGGTGCCCTTTTTGGTGATCTTGTTTTTCAGGATGACATCGAACGCGGAGATCCGGTCGGTGGCGACCATAATCAGGCTGTCGCCGTTGTCGTAAATTTCGCGGACCTTACCTTCCTTGACGGGCTTGAACTCGGTCATAGCAAAACACTCCATTTCCCTAATATGGTGTTCGGCCCGGGCGCCGGGCCCGAGCGTGAAAGTCTTACAGGATTATAGTATCATATCTGAGAATAATTGAAAAGAAACAGAATGGGAGGAAAAGCCGCCCGAATTTGTCTCTTTCTAGTGAAAACTGCAAAAAATGAGCTGAAAATCCGGGGGTCAGGGCAGCAAAAGTCACACTTTTTCTCCATTTTGGAAGATTGGCGCGAAAAACACCCGGAAACTTTGGTCAAAGAACGAATGGACGCGGCCGGGCGGATTGGGTACTATAAAAGAAAAGAGGGCCGCCCGCCGGGCGACGGCGCCGGCGGCCAAGCACTTTTACAGGAGGCAGAGAGAAAATGAGCAAGTTCCCCAAAGGCTTTTTGTGGGGCGGCGCCACCGCCGCCAACCAGTGTGAGGGCGGCTGGCAGGCCGACGGCAAGGGCATCGGCGTGCCCGACACCATGACCGGCGGCACCGTCAGCACCCCCCGGATGTTCTATAAGGAGATCCGGCCCGACATCTACTACCCCAGCCATGAGTCCATCGACATGTACCATCGCTACCTGGACGACATCAAGCTGTTCGGCGAGATGGGCTTCAAGTGCTACCGTCTGTCCATCAACTGGACCCGTCTGTTCCCCAACGGCGACGAGCTGGAGCCCAACCCCAAGGGCGTGGCCTTCTACCGCTCCATCTTCGAGGCCCTGAAGGCCGAGGGGATCACCCCGCTGGTCACCCTGTCCCACTACGAGTTCCCCTATAACCTGTGCCTGAAGTGGAACGGCTGGGCCGACCGCCGGACCATCGACTGCTTTGTCCGGTACGCCGAGACCTGCTTCAAGGAGTACGGCGACATCGTCAAGCTGTGGCTGACCTTCAACGAGATCAACATGGGCCTGATGGACCACATCGGTCTGTTCTCCACCGGCGTTATGCCCGAGCAGGAGCCCTGTGTGGCCATCAGCTTCGGCGGCGAGGAGAGCCAGGCCCACAAGCAGACCCGCTACCGCGCCCTCCACAACCAGTTTGTGGCCAGCGCCAAGGTGGTGCAGCTGGCCCACGCCATGGACCCCGAGTTCAAGATCGGCTGCATGATCGCGGGCAGCTGCGTCTACCCCCTGACCTGCAACCCCGACGACATCCTGGCCGCCCAGCGTGAGATGTACAAGGGCAACTACTACTGCGGCGACGTGATGGTCCGGGGCGCTTACGGCGCTATGGCCAAGCGGATCCTGAAAGAGGAGCAGATCGACCTGGACATCCAGCCCGGCGACGAGGAAATCCTCAAGAAGGGCACCGTGGACTTCTATTCCTTCAGTTACTACTCCTCCAACTGCGCCACCGGTGCACCCCAGGAGGCCGAGGCCACCGGCAACCTGAGCGTCGGCGCCAAGAACCCCTACCTCAAGGCCAGCGACTGGGGCTGGACCATCGACCCCAAGGGTCTGCGGTACTACTGCAACGAGCTGTACAACCGCTACCAGAAGCCCCTCTTCATCGTGGAGAACGGCCTGGGCGCAGCGGATGTGCTGGAAGAGGACAAGTCCGTCCACGACTCTTACCGGATCGACTATATGCGCCAGCACATGGAGCAGATGGCCGAGGCCATCGAGGACGGCGTCGAGCTGATGGGCTACACCTGCTGGGGCTGCATCGACCTGGTCAGCGCCGGCACCGGCGAGATGAAGAAGCGCTACGGTATGATCTATGTGGACAAGAACAACGACGGCTCCGGTACCCTGGACCGTTACCGCAAGGATAGCTTCTATTGGTATAAGAAGGTCATCGCTTCCAACGGCGAGGATCTGGCATAATTCATAACCCTAGGGCCGCTGCATCGATGCAGCGGTCTTTTTTTGCCCAAAAGCCTTGACAACCCGGATCAAAAAGGGTATATATTTGATAGCGAACTGTTGCACATAGAACAGTTTTGAATTAAAACAAAAACAAGAAGGTGAAGATCCATGACAGATACTTCCGCAGAAGAAAAAAATCACCCCTGCTGCAACCACCCGCAGCAGGGGGAGCTCCCCCAGGTGATCGCGGCCCAGATGCGGCGGGTGAATAACCTGATTGCCCGGCGGATGAATGTATACAGCAAAGCCAACGGGGTGGAGGATATCACCCCCATGCACGCCTGGATCATGTCTTATCTCTACCGCAACCGGGAGAAGGAGATCTACCAGCGGGACATCGAGCGGGATTTCTCCATCACCCGCTCCACCGTCACCAACATCCTCCAGCTGATGGAGCGCAAAGGCTATATCTGCCGCCAGAGCGTGGCCCACGACGCCCGGCTCAAACGGCTGGAGCTGACCGACGCGGGCATCCGGATCCACGAACAGATGATGCTCTCCCTCCACCAGACCGACGAGTATATCAAAAGCCTGCTGACCGAGGAGGAAAACGCCGAGATGCTCCGGCTGCTGAATAAGCTGCGGGAAGCCCTCAAATAGCCCTGAAATATCCCAAAAATTGGAAATGTGAACAAATTTCAAAATTTTTTTAAAACACATTGACAAAAGAATGGTTTCTGCTTATTATGTTTCATACCGAACAAACTATACTGGGAGGAATGACGAATGATTAAAAAACTTGCGTCACATCTGGGCAAGTACAAACGAGCCTCGATCCTGACGCCGACCCTTTCCGCGCTGGAAGCAATCATGGACGTTTTGCTCCCGCTGCTGATGGCGTTCATCATTGACGAAGGCATCTCCAAAAATGATATGGGCGCTATTTTAAAATACGGTCTGCTTACATTCCTGGTGGCGGCGGTGGCGCTGGCCCTGGGCATTTTGGCAGGCCGTTTTGCTGCGGAGGCATCCACCGGTTTTGCGGGCAACCTGCGCGATGCGATGTATGAGAACATCCAGCGGTTCTCCTTCTCCAACATCGACAAGTTCTCCACCGCCGGCCTGGTCACCCGTATGACCACCGACGTGACCAACCTGCAGAACGCATTCCAGATGATCATGCGGATGTGCGTGCGTGCCCCGGTTCATCTGATTTTTGCCCTGATCATGGCCTGCATGATCAATGTACATCTGACCGGTATTTTCATCGTGGCCATCATCTTCCTGGTGGTGGTGATGGTGGGCATCATGGTCCCCACCTTCAAACTGTTCGACAAGGTGTTCAAGAGCTACGATAACCTGAACGCCTCGGTGCAGGAGAACGTGGCCGCCATCCGTGTGGTCAAGAGCTTTGTCCGTGAGGGCTACGAGAACGAAAAAT
>HHCFC01400__coassemble_1180_pt1 | contig 68613 bp, 65 predicted proteins | sample HHCFC01400__metabat2_high_PE_029 | metagenome-assembled genome bin HHCFC01400
CCGACGATAGTTAGCTGGAAACGGCTTGTGAAAATAGGTAGTCGCCGGCTTCTCTTGAAAAACTCCTGGAGCGTGTGCTCCGGGAGTTTTTTGTTTTTGATCGGTATGCAAGGGCAGAGGGGAGAAAAACGCAATGAAAGTTCTGTTTACAGCGACCGTTGTTAAAACCCACATCATGCAGTTTCATATTCCCTACCTCAAGATGTTCCAGGAAATGGGGTGGGAGACCGCCGTGGCCGCCCGGAACGATTACGAGAACCCGGCCGACTGTGTCATCCCCTATTGCGATGTGTACTATGATATCAAGTTTGAGCGAAACCCCCTGAATCCCAAAAACCTGGAGGCATATCGGGAGCTGAAACGGATTCTGGACGAGGGGGAATATGACCTGGTCCACTGCCACACCCCAGTGGGCGGGATGCTGACCCGTCTGGCGGCAGGTTCCGCCCGAAAAAAAGGCAGCAAAATCTTTTACACCGCCCATGGATTCCACTTTTATCAAGGGGCGCCGCTGCTGAACTGGCTGGTCTATTACCCGCTGGAGCGCTGGATGGCCCGGAAAACCGACGTCCTTATCACCATCAACCAGGAAGATTACCAGCGGGCAAAACACTTCCCGGCAAAACAGGTGGTCTATATCCCGGGAGTAGGGGTGGATTTGCAGCGTTTTGCTCCGGACCGGGCCGCACGCCTCGCCAAGCGGAAGGAATTGGGGCTGGGGGAGGAGGAATTCGCCCTGCTTTCGGTGGGGGAACTGATCCCCCGGAAAAACCACGCCCTGGTGCTGGAAGCCCTGGCCCGGCTCCGGCAGGAGGGAAAACTGGAAAAGATCCGGTATCTGATCTGCGGCCGGGGAAAAATCGAGGCGGAGCTGCGGCAAAAGGCAGAAGCTCTGGGGGTGGCAGATCGGGTTGCCTTTCTGGGATATCGAAAGGACGTTCCCCAGCTCTGCAACGCCTGCGACCTGTTCGTCTTTATGTCCTTGCAGGAGGGGCTGCCGGTGGCGCTGATGGAGGCGATGGCCTGCGGTCTGCCGGTGGTCTGCTCCCGGATCCGGGGGAACACCGACCTGGTGGAAAGCGGGGGCAACGGCGAGATTTTGGACAGCACGCCGGAGGCTCTGGCAGAGTCCATCCAGCGGCTGCGCCTTGACCCGGTGCGCCGGGAACGATACGCCGCCAGCGCGGGCCGCACCGTCCAGGCCTACGACCTGCAAAATGTGCAGGAACAGATGAAAAAGGTCTATCTGGAAAATCTATAAATCCAAAACCCCTGGAGAACTTCTGCCCCAGGGGTTTGCTGTGTCGAAATATTACAACAAACAGAAAGCAGCCCCCCTGGCCAAAGCCAGAGGGGCTGCTGTTTTAAATGCTTTTTGCTCGGCTTTTTCTCGAAAAAGCCGAAGACTCAGGCGGAGAGATTAGCCCTTGCCGGCGCAGCCGAACAGCTCGATCTTCTCCTTGCACTTGGCCTCGATGGCCTTGGCGCCGGGAGCCAGCAGCTTGCGGGGGTCGAAGCCCTTGCCCTGCTGATCCTTGCCCTCTTCGATGTACTTGCGGGTAGCCTCAGCGAAGACCAGCTGGCACTCGGTGTTGATGTTGATCTTGGAGACGCCCAGGCTGATGGCCTTGGCGATCATCTCGTCGGGGATGCCGGTGCCGCCGTGCAGAACCAGAGGAATGTTGTTGGTAGCCTTGTGGATGCGGTCCAGAGCCTCGAAGTCCAGGCCCTTCCAGTTGGCGGGGTAGACGCCGTGGATGTTGCCGATGCCGGCAGCCAGGAAGTCAATGCCCAGAGCGGTGATCTTTGCGCACTCCTCGGGGTCAGCGATCTCGCCGGTGCCCACAACGCCGTCCTCGACGCCGCCGATGGAACCAACCTCGGCCTCGATGGACATGCCCTTGGAGTGAGCCAGCTCAACCAGCTCCTTGGTCTTGGCCACGTTCTCCTCGATGGAGTAGTGGCTGCCGTCGAACATGATGGAAGAGAAGCCGGCCTCGATGCAGGCCATGCAGCCCTCGTAAGAGCCGTGGTCCAGGTGCAGGGCAACGGGAACGGTGATGCCCATGGACTCCACCATAGCCTTGACCATGGCGGCGACGGTCTTGTAGCCGGTCATGTACTTGCCGGCGCCCTCAGAGACACCCAGAATAACGGGGCTCTTCATCTCCTCGCAGGCAGTCAGGACAGCCTTGGTCCACTCCAGGTTGTTGATGTTGAACTGAGGCACACCGTAGTGGCCGTCACGAGCTTTCAAAAGCATTTCGGTTGCATTTACCAACATTCTATTTACCTCCATAATCGTCTGACGCGGCGAGGATTTTTCCGCCGCACATGTACGAAACAAGTATAACCCAAACGAAGGTCAAAATCAATCCACAGCCAGGGTTTTCAGGGCTTTTTTATCCCGGTTTCGGGGCAAAGGTTCCCGCGGGCCCAGGCGAAGATATATTGCTGGGCAATTCCCGCGCAATTTCCGGTCCGCCGGTTGAGATAGGCGGCGGGGTCTTTGACCCGGGCGGTAAAGAGGGCCCGGTCCGCCCGCTTGATCCAGATGTCGATGGGATAGGCGTCCCACCGGCCCAAGCCGTAAAGCAGGGTGCAGTCCGCCACCTTGGGGCCCACCCCTTTGCACTCCATGAGAATTTCTTTGGCCCGGGCCAGGGGCAAAGCCCGCAGGGTCTCGGGGTCCAGCAGGCCCTCCGTCACCCGACGGGCGGCGTCCAGGATGTACTCCACCCGCCACCCGGCCCGGAGATAGGCCAGCTCCTCGGGGGTGCAGGCGGCCAGCCGCTCCGGGGTGGGGAAGGCGTAGTACGGCCCCCCGGGCCCCGGCAGAGCCTCGCCCTGCCCCTCACAGAGCCGGGAGACAATCCCCTTGATCCGGGGGATGTTGTTGTTCTGGCTGATCAGAAAGGTCACCAGGGCCTCGAAAAAAGGCTGGCGCAGCACCCGGATCCCCGGGGCGGCGGCGATGCACTCTTTCAGGCCCTTGTGGGCGGCGGACATCCGCTCCAACAGGGCCGGGTAGTCCAGGTCCAGGGCGAAATACTCCCGCCAGAACGCCGGCTCGGCCTCGGGCAGGGGGCCCGCCAGCCCGGTGAGCTCCAGCGCCTCCTCCGCCGTTTGGCGGGCCCGGACCGCCCGGCCGGCTACCACTCCCACCCAGCCGCCGGAGGCGATCTCCGGGGCCCAGCGGAAGCACTGGCCACAGTCCAGGGTCTGGGCCAAATCCAGCCCGTTTGTCTGCGAAATCAACAGCATAAGTCCCTCCAGGAAGTGTTTTCAACATTATATCACATTCAGCAAATTGATGTGGGCGTTTGTTGCAAATCCAGCCAGAATCCGGCGGAAAAAACTGTCAAAATCCCAACTTGAAAATTACAAAGCGTATGTTGGCGGGGAAGATTGGAAAAAGCCAGCCGGTGGAAAACTCGGTGGAAAGTGTGGAATTCCACACGGAAAACAGGCTCATAGAGTGGACTTTTTCACTTTTTCCACGGGGTTTTCCACATGTTGAAAATAAAAAGGGCTGTTTACAGCTTGTATATCGCCCCAATGTGGAAAACTTTTGGGCAGGGCAAAACAGATGAATCGCCCGGGCGGCAGCGGCCAAAACTCCAGCCAGCGGGCAGATGGGCGTTTATGAAAAATGTGCATTTCTATGGCAATATGGGAGGGGTTATGTTATAATTGCCATATATAACCATTGTTTTGTTAGGTTGGAGGAAAAGATGGAAGATACAAGACCCAGCCGCGGCCGCCGCCGCCCGGAGGACCCCGCCCAGAAGACTGCCGAGAGCCTGGTTTATGGCAAAAACCCGGTGGCCGAGCTGCTCAAGAGCGGCGCCGGGGTGGATACCGTGCTCCTGGCCGAGGGGATGGCCCCCGCCGTCGCGGCTTATTATACAGCGCTGGCCAAGGAGGCCGGCGCCACCGTCAAACGGGTACATCCGAACAAGCTGCGCATGATGACCGGCACCGAGAGCCACCAGGGAGTGGCCGCCTTTGCCAGCGAGATCGCCTACGCCACGGTGGAAGATTTGCTGGAGGCCGCCCGGGCCAAGGGCGAGCCGCCTTTTTTGGTGCTGAGCGACGGCATCGAGGACCCCCACAACCTGGGGGCGGTGATGCGCAGCGCCCTTTTGTGCGGCGCCCACGGCATGGTGATCCCCAAGCGGGGGGGCGCCTCAGTGACCCCCACCGTGATTAAATCCAGCGCCGGCGCCGCCGAGCGTCTGCCGGTGGCCCGGGTAGCCAACATCGGCGAGACCATCCGCCGGCTGAAGGACCAGGGCGTTTTTGTCTACTGCGCCGATATGGACGGCGTTTCCCTGCGGAAAAACAACCTCACCGGGCCCATCGCCCTGGTATTGGGCAGCGAGGGCAGCGGTGTTTCCCAGCTGGTGAAAAAGCTCTGCGACGGGGTGGTGCGGCTGGATATGGCCGCACCCGGTACCGGCGTGGACAGCTACAATGTCTCGGTAGCGGCTGGGATTATCCTCTATGAGATCCAGACCCAGCGCGGGGCGCTGGGGGAGAAATAACCGAAGCTGTGGGCTTCGACAGTGGGAGGGACAAGGATGCCGAGAGATACAGATTCCCGGACCGACACCTGGAACGCGGCCGGGCAGGAAGAAAACGAGAAGTTCCGCACCTTTTTCAGCAACAGTGTGGCGCAGATCCCCAAAAATATGACTGAGCCCATACCGGAGAAAAAGGGCGGGTTCCTGGCCCGGCTGTTCGGAACGAAAAAACGAGAAGAGGACTGGGACGACGAGCCCACCCTGGAACAGACCATCGCCCCCGAGACGGGGGAGATCTTCCTGGAGGAGATGGAGCAGGAGGCCCCTCCGGCCCCGGCGGAACCCATCCGCCTGGCCCCCCAGGCGGACCCGGAACCCCAGCCCGAGCCCCGGGAAGAAAAGCGCTATACCATCCCCGAGGAAGAAAAACGGGCCCCGGGTTATACCCGCGGCGCAGCCCGCCACGCAGCCAAAAAGCCCGCCCGGAAAGGGCCGGGGCTGCGGCTCTTCGGCAGCGGCGAGGATGAGAACACCTCTCCCTCGCCGGTGACCGGGTCCAGCCGGACCGACACCGAGGACACCATGAGCCTGGATCTCTTTGAGCCCGGGCAGGAGGAGATGGACCAGCCCCTGGAAACCCCGGCGGCGGTGACCTTCCCCCAGAGCGCGGCCCAGACGGAGACCCGGCCGGAGCCCGCGCCCGCGGCAAAGCCCGCCGAAGCCCCGGCGGCGGATCCCGCCCCCGCCGAGGGGGCCAACCGGCTGGAGGAGGCCCTGCGGGCCGCCGCCCATGCCAAGGCGGAAAAAGAGGCCCAGGCCCCGGCGGAAAAACCGGCGGAACCCTCCGCCCCGGAAAAGGAAGCCCCCCAGGAAGGGGAGAAAACCCCCGAGCCCCCCGCCCAGACCCAGGAACCGGCGGCGGCCCCGGAGGAGGCCCGCCACGCCCGCTCCAAGCTGAGCGGACCGGACGAGGAGGAGCCCGAGACCCCCGAGGAGATCGGGGAGAGCCTCCACCGTCTCTGCGCCAGCCTGAGTCTGCGGTGCGGCCTCAGCGGTGTGCTGGCGGCGGCCCTGCTGGGGGTCGGATTGATCGGCGAGGGCCTGCTGCCCGCGCTGCCCGGCCTGGACCCGGTGGGAGCGCCGGTGCCCTTTATGGGGGCCAACCTGCTTTTGCTTCTGGCGGCCATGGCCGTCTCCTTTAACGTCCTGCGGGATGGTTTGTGGGGGCTTTTGGATGAGCCCTCCCTGGATGCCATGCCCGCCCTGGCCACGGTGGGCGCTCTGGTACAGGCCCTGGTGGCCGTGATGAACGCCGAGGCCTACCAGGGCGAGGGCCTCAAATTGATGAGCGGCGTGGCCGCGCTGCTGCTCTTCCTGGCCACATTGGGCGAGCGGCTGATGGCCGCCTCGGTGCGGGACGGCTTCGAGCTGATGGACTGCGGCGTGGATCACCAGGGGGCCTACCGGGCCGCCGATAAAGATCTGGTCCGCACCCTGGCCGAAGGGCTGGAAGAGCCCGACCCCTGGATTCTCCTGAGCCGCCCCATTCGCTGGACGGCCCGGTTCATTGAACAGAGCTTCAGCCCCCGGGCCAGCGAGCGGAGCGCCCAAAAGACCGCCCGGCTGCTCCTGGTGGGCGGGCTGCTGGGGGCCGGCCTGATGCTGGTCACCGGCCGGGGCCTGAACGCCGCCGTGGCCGCTCTGGCGGCCATCCTCTGCCTGGGCGCGCCCCTCTCGGCCACCCTGATTGCCGGTCTGGCCAGCCTGCGGATGCAGCGCACCGCCGGGGCGGTGGGGGCCGTGATCCCCGGCTGGGGATCGGTGGAAGAGCTGGGCGGGGTGGACACCATCCAGGTGGACGCCAGCGAGCTCTTCACCCCCGAGAGCGCCCAGCTGAAGGACATCCGTATCTTCAAGGGCGGCCGGATTGACAAGGCCATCCTCTATGCGGCCAGCACCTTCAACCAGGGGTGCAACACCCTGAACACCCTCTTCCGGGAGATCATCGAGAACCGCACCGATATCCTGCTGCCGGTCAAAGACCTGGTGCAGCGGCCGGGGCTGGGCTTCTCGGGCTGGTGCGACAACAACCAGATTCTCATCGGCACCCGGGAACTGATGGAGCAGGAGGGGGTCCCCCTGCCCGAGAAGGAATACGAGGAGAAGAACTCCAACCACGGGGAGTACCAGCTGCTCTACCTGGCGGTGTCCGGCAACCTCCACGCCATGTTTGTCCTCCACTACATCGGCGGGCGGAACGTGGCCCGGAGCCTCAGCGCCCTGCGGCGGGAGAACATCCGGCTGCTGGTCACCTGCCAGGACCCCTCCCTCACCGCGGAGAAGATCGAGGCGGCCTATCACCTGCCCGAGGGGATGGTCACCATCCTGAACGCCGCCCAGACCGAAGCCCTGGCCCCGGCCCTGGCTTATGCGCCGGACGGCCCCTGCTGCATGGTCCACCTGAAAGGCTTTGCCAGCCTGGTGGGGGGCCTGCGGGCCGCTGAGCGGGCCCAGAACGGCGAGAACTTCGGCACCGCCATCCAGAAAGTGTCGGTCTGGTTCTCCTTGGTCATCGGGCTGCTCTTGGCCTATGCGGGCAGCATCGGCGGGCTTTCTCTGGCGGTGGTGCTGATGTACCAGGCCGCCTGGAGCGGGCTGAGCATCGCCGCAGCCGCCATGAAGCAGAACGGCTGATGGGTCAGAATGTGTTCAAATTGTGATAAATGAGAAAAATTCCTAAAAATTCCAAAATACGGGGAAAAACCTCTTGAAAAACCGGGCCAAATCCGGTATGCTGGGAGCAGAAGCAGCCCATGCTGGGCATGGGTGCGAAATAGAGAGTAACCAACCCAAATCTGAAAGGAGCGACAGGGTATTATGGAACTGAAAGGCAGCAAGACCGAGAAAAACCTGATGGAGGCTTTTGCAGGCGAGAGCATGGCCCGCAACAAGTACACCTATTTTGCCAGCAAAGCCAAGAAGGAAGGCTTTGTCCAGATGAGCCAGATCTTCGAGGAGACGGCCAACAACGAGAAGGAGCACGCCAAGATCTGGTTCAAGCTGCTGTGCGGCGGCGCAGTGCCCGATACCGCAGGCTGCCTGGCCATGGCCGCCGGCGGCGAGCACGACGAGTGGACCGAGATGTACCCCCGGATGGCCCAGGAGGCCAAGGAGGAGGGCTTCGACGAGATCGCAAAGCTCTTCACCATGGTGGCCGCCATCGAGAAGGACCACGAGGAGCGTTACCGCGCCCTGGCCGAGAATCTGGCCAAGAGCCAGGTCTTTGCCCGTGAGGAGCAGCAGGTCTGGCAGTGCTCCAACTGCGGCTACACCGTGGTGGCAAAGTCCGCCCCCAAGGAGTGCCCCGTCTGCGCACACCCCCAGAGCTACTTCCAGCTGAAGGTCAAGAACTACTAATCGTTTTTTGACAAGGCTCAACTAAGCGCGAAAAAACCCCCGGCGCCCTGAGCGGTTTGGACCGCAGGCGCCGGGGGTTTTGGTTTTGGGTGGGGATGGGATTACAGATCCAGTTTGCCGGTGACCTTGTTGACCACATAGTAGGCCACGCCTTCCTCCGGCTTGATATAGATTTTGCAGGACTGCACCCCGACTTTGTGGGTGGCGCGGTAATCTGCCTTGGCGCGCTCCACGATATCGGTGACGTTGTACTGGTGGGATGCGGTCTCGACGTAAATTTCGGGCGAGAGGGGCGGGCGGCCGCGGCGGGCAGAAGGCTTGCCGGCCTTTTTGGCGGCTTTCTGCTCAGCAGCGGGCGTTTCCGGGGCGGGCGCTTCCACAGACGCAACGGTCTTTTTCTCAGACATATCCATCTACCTTCCTTTATTTCAAAGTTGCCTGTGCAGGGGGTGCCCCGCACAAGAGGCTGTCTCGGGCGAAAACAAAAATACTCCCCTTATATAATAATTTTTTATTCATCATTTGTAAAGTTCTTTTTTCAAAACTTTGAGGGGAAAAAACAAGAAATAAGTCCATAAATTCGGCCCCGCGCCGCCCCGGCGGGGGCTGCCCCCGAAAAACCGCCCCCGGATCGGTGGCCGCCGGGCACAAATGCGGGGGCAAAATCCGGGGGTAATGGGGGGCCGGGTTTGGCCGGGCCGGGGGCTTTTGGGCCGGGAAAAAGATTGCCGCTTGATTTTGGGCCGGGAATACGGTATAATATACCGTGCAATACGCCGGTGTGTCGGAATGGCAGACGAGGGGGACTCAAAATCCCTTGTGCTAATAACACGTGTGGGTTCGACCCCCACCACCGGCACCAAAAAAGACAAGCTCCGTTTGGGGCTTGTCTTTTTTCATTTATATCCAGTTGACTTTTTCAGGAGCCGACCCGCCGGGAAAAGCGAAAAAACAAAGGTCAATCCGGCACTAGTAACCCCGGCCCGGGCCGGGGGTTTTTACCCGGTTTGGGGGTGGTTTTTCCCGGCGGGGCGGGGCGGCGGCGCCGGGGGCTAAAACTGGCCCAAATACCCGGGGCCCGGGGGGCCCGCATTGGCCCGGCCAAAACCCGGCCCCCGCCCTTTACACCGCCGCGCCGGATGCGGTATACTAAAACCCAAAACAAGACCCAAAAACCAAAGGAGGGGTGCGGATGAAACGCAGCTGGGCCGCCCGGGCCGGGGCGCTTGTGTTCTGGCTGGCAGTGTGGCAGGCCGCCGCCATGGCCATCGGGCAGGAGGTCTTTTTGGTGTCGCCCCTGCGGGCCCTGGTCACCCTGGCGGGGCTTTTGCCCACCGCGGATTTCTGGGGCCGGGTGGCCTTCAGCAGCGGGCGGATTCTCTTGGGCTTTCTGTTGGGGGCGGTGTCCAGCGTTCTGCTGGCCGCGGCGGCCCACCGTCTAAGCTGGGTGGAGCTGCTGCTCGCGCCGGTGATGCAGCTGGTAAAAGCTACCCCGGTGGCCAGTTTCATTATTTTAGCCCTGGTCTGGGTGCGGGGGTCGAGCCTCTCCACCCTGATCGGCTTTCTGATGGTGCTGCCCGTCCTCTATGGGGCGGTGCAGACCGGCATCCGGAGCGCCGACCCCCAGCTGTTGGAGATGGCCCAGGTCTTCCGTCTGCCGGTGGGGCGGCGGCTGCGGGCCATCTGGCTGCCCGCCGTCCTGCCTGCTTTCCGCCAGGGGTGCAGCGTGGCCCTGGGCATCTGCTGGAAAAGCGGCGTCGCCGCCGAGGTCATCGGCCTGCCCAACGGCAGCATCGGCGACGCCCTCTACCGGGCCAAGATCACCCTTTCCACCGGGGAGCTCTTCGCCTGGACCTTTGTGATTATCTGCCTCAGCGCCGCCTTTGAAAAACTCTTTCTGGCGGGGCTGGACCGGGCCGTGGCCCGGGTGACCCGAGGGGAGGGGAACCCATGAGCTTTTATGTAGAAGGCCTTTCCAAACGGTTCGGAGAAAAACCCCTGTTTCAAAACCTGAACTTTGAGGCGGCGGGTCCCGCGGTGCTCTGGGCTCCCAGCGGCTGGGGCAAAACCACCCTGCTGCGGATCTTGATGGGCCTCGAAACCCCGGACGCCGGCCATGTAACCGGGGTGGGCCGGGTGGGGGCGGTCTTTCAGGAGGACCGGCTCTGCCCCCAGCTCACCGCCCCCGAGAACGTGGCCCTGGTTCTGCCCGAGGGCAGGGGGGCGGGCCCGGCCCTGGCGGCGGATTTCGCCCGGCTGGGGATGGGGCCCGACACTCTGAGCTTGCCCGCGGGGCGGCTCTCCGGCGGGCAGAAGCGGCGGGCGGCCCTTTTGCGGGCCCTCTGGGCCGAGGCCGACACCCTGCTTTTGGACGAGCCCTTTACCGGGCTGGACCCCGCCGCCCGGGAAGAGGCGGCGGCCCTTCTGCGGGAAAAATGCGCCGGCCGGCCCATCCTGCTGGCCACCCACGACCAGCAGGCCATCCAGGCCCTGGGCTGGCCGGTGCTGGAACTGGCAAAGCTCTGCGATTAAATCAGCTCCACCAAAATACTGTTCTGGACGATCATCCCGGCGGGGGTCAGGGCCAGAGTCTCGCCGTCAAACCGGGCGTACCCCTGGCGGGCGCACTGGTCGAGAAAGGCCCGCTGCCGGGGGGTGAACTCCTTGCCGAACCGGCGCTTGTACTCCGCCAGGTTCAGCCCATGGCGCAGCCGAAGCTGGAGGATCAGATAATCCTCGGCCCCGCAGACCCCGTCCTCCACCGGGGGCGTGTCCCCCCGGAGGAAAGCCTCGGTGTCCGCCGGGTAGTAAAACCGCCGTCCCCCGACGCAGGAGTGGGCCGCCGGGCCCAGGCCCAGATAGTCCCCGCAGTCCCAGTAGATGAGGTTGTGGCGGCCCTCCTGGCCCGGGCGGGCAAAGTTGGAGATTTCGTATTGGTGATAGCCGTGGGCTTCCAGCTGTTCCACCCCGTAGAGGTAGAAGTCGGCGGCCTGGTCGGCGGTGGGCAGCCCCTCGGGGGGTTTGCGGCCGAAGGCCGAGTCCGGCTCGATCTTCAAGAGATAGGCGGAGATGTGGTTTGCGCCCCCCTCTTCCAGCAAAGCCAGGGTATCATCGAACTCGGCCTGTGTATAATAAGGGAGAGCCATCATAATATCCCCGCTGATCCGCTCGAACCCTGCCCGCGCCGCATCGGCCAGAGCCTGGCGGGCCTGGCGGGCGGTGTGGGGGCGGCCCAGACGGCGGAGCTGGTCGTCCCGGGCGGACTGGACCCCGAAGGAGATCCGGTTGACCCCCGCGGCCCGGTAGGCCGACAGGGTATTGTAGTCCACCGTCTCGGGGTTTGCCTCCAGGGTGATCTCCGCCCCGGGGGCGGGCTGGGCGGCCTCGATCAGCCGGGATACCGCCGCCGGGTCCAACAGGCTGGGGGTGCCCCCGCCGAAATAAATGGTGTCGGGGTGCAGGGGCTCGCCCCCGGTGTGGCGGGCCAGCTCCCGCAGAAGGGCGTCCGTATATTCCGGCGGAACCCCCCGGGCCCCCGGCCGGGAGTAAAAGTCACAGTACCGGCACTTGGAAAAACAGTAGGGAATATGCAAATATAACCCAAATGGCATAAAGAGATCACGGCCTTTTCATGATTCGTTCATTTCTATGTAGTATACTATGACTCAGAAACCGGCGCAAGGCTCACACCCCTCGGCCGGAAATTGCAATAGGAGGATTCGACTATGGATTACAACAACTACGATCGCGGCTATGCGGAACCCGCCATGACCGCTGCCGATTATATGTCCCGTACCTACCGCTGGATGGCCTGCGGTCTGGTGCTCACCTTTGCCACCGCCTTTGTGACGGCCACGTCCTACACCATGCTCTCCCTGGTCAGCTCCCTTTACCTGGTCCTGACCATCGCCGAGCTGGCCCTGGTCTTTACCCTCAGCGCACGGGTGCAGAGAATGTCCATCGGCACTGCCCGGGCCCTCTTCCTGGCCTACTCGGTGCTCAACGGCATGGTCCTGAGCTTCTACTTCATCGCCTTCTCGGTGGGCACTCTGGTGATGGCCTTCCTGAGCTCGGCGGTCTACTTCGGCCTGATGGCCCTCTATGGCCGCACCACCAACCGGGATCTCACCGGCTGGGGCCCCAAGCTGATGCTGGGCCTCATCGCCCTGATGATTACCAGCCTGATCGGCGGCCTGTTCGGCTTCGGGTTCGGCGGTAGCCTGCTCTACAGCGGCATCGGCCTGGTGGTCTTTATGCTGCTGACCGCCTACGACACCCAGAAGCTGCACCAGGTGTACGCCTACTACGCTTATGACAGCGAGATGGCCGAGCGGGCTTCCATCTACGGCGCCCTGACCCTCTATCTCGACTTCATCAACATCTTCCTGTTTGTGGTCCGCCTGATGGGCAGCCGCAGCCGGGACTAAACTTTAAAGACCCACCAGCGCCGCCGGGCCAGCCCCGGCGGCGCTTCTTTTGTGCCGGTTTGCTCCCCCGGATAACCCTAAAGAAAAACCCCCGCCCCGTGAATAAACCCGCCGCCGCTGCTGCAAACTAAGGGCAGACAAAAACTCGTACACAGAAAACGACGGAAAGGGATTGGAGAATCAAACAATGGAGCATATCAGAAACTTTTTGCGGGGCAAGGGCTTTGTTCTGGCCCTGGTGGCCTGCATTCTGGCGGCGGCTGCCGTGGGGGTCTGGGCGGTGCGCACCATCCGCAATGAGATGGAACAGGATCTGAAAAACCAGCAGACCGAGATCATCCCCGGGCAGGAGACCGCCCCCGGCATCGACGAAGGAATGGAAATGGAGGAGGACACATGGCAGCAGGAAACCGCCGACGCGGCCAAAAATGTAGAGGGGGTGCCCGAGGAGGATGCAAAATCCAGCCCGAAACCCTCTTCCTCCTCTTCTGGTGCGTCGTCTGGGTCTGGTACGGTGCTCGAACCCTCCGAGCTGCAAACCGAATCGCCCGCTGCCAGCGTGTCAGTAAAGCCTGCCTACACGCAGCCCGTCTCGGGTCAGGCGCTGGCCGTTTTCAGCGGCGATGACCTGGTGTACAACGAGACGCTGGGCGACTGGCGCACCCACAACGGCGTGGACTACGCCTGCAAGGAGAGCGAAGAGGTCCTCGCCCCGGTCTGCGGCACGGTGGAGATGGTGGCCACCGACGGCAACTGGGGCCCGGTGGTGGTGCTGAAAGACGGCGAGGGCCGGCTGTGGCGGCTCTGCGGGGTGGATGACCCCGCCGTCCAGGAGGGCGACGCCGTCACCACCGGCGACAAACTGGGCCAGGCGGGGAGCATCCCCTGTGAGAGCGTGCTCAAGAGCCATATCCACCTGGAGGTGCTGGACGGGGACAAGTATCTGGACCCGGTGAGCATCCTCAAGGGCTGATGCGAAACTGAAACCCCAACGGACGGACGGCAGCGCGGACCCCGCGCCCGGCCGCCCGTTTTTGTTTTTTGCCGCAGGAGCCAGGTTTTTCCGACTCTTGGGCGGAACCGTGGATTGCTTTTGGACCGAGATTCTGGTAAGATAAACTGGAGACACTGTTCGACAGAGAAAAGCAGCCGGGCCGAACCCCGGCAGAAAGGGGATCGGATTTTGGCGGAAGTTATCATCATCGGCGGGGGTGCAGCGGGCCTGATGGCCGCCGGCGCGGCAGCGCGGCAGGGCCACCGGGTCACGGTGCTGGAGCACACCGGCAAACCGGGGCAGAAGATCCTGGTCACCGGCAAGGGCCGCTGCAACCTGACCAACGACTGCGGTGAGGAGGAGTTTCTGCGCCATGTGCGGACGAATCCCCGCTTTTTGTATTCGGCGCTGGCGGCCTTTCCGCCGGCCAAAACCATGGAGCTGTTTGAGAGCCTGGGGGTCGCCCTGAAGGTAGAGCGGGGGCGCCGGGTGTTCCCGGTGTCCGACAAAGCCGAGGAGATCCGCCAGGCTCTGCTGCGGTATGCCAAAGAGGCCAAACTGGTGGAGGACGGGGCCGCCGAGCTTTTGCTGGAGCCGGTTGTGACGCCGCCGGAACCGCTGGAAGAAAGCGCCGCCAGCAAGAAAAAGAAGGGGAAAAAGACCCCTGATTTTCGCTGCGTGGGGGTGAAAGGGACTTCCGGCCGGGTCTACCGGGCCGAGGCGGTGCTGGTGGCCACCGGCGGACTCAGCTACCCCACCACCGGCTCCACCGGGGACGGCTACAAGCTGGCCAGACAGGCCGGCCACACCATTGTGGACCCGGTGCCGAGCCTCGTGAGCCTGGTGTCCCACGACCCGGACTGCAAGAAGATGATGGGTCTCGCCCTCAAGAATGTGAATTTGACCCTCTTTGAGGATCAAAAAGCCATCTTCTCGGAACAGGGGGAGATGCTCTTCACCCACTTCGGGATCAGCGGCCCGCTGACCCTCAGCGCCTCGAGCCATCTGGGGGATATGAAAAAGCACCGCTACCATGTGGAGATCGACCTGAAGCCCGCCCTGGACGAGGAGACCCTCTACGACCGGATCACCCGGGATTTCGCCCTGCTGTCCAACCACGCGGCCCAGGGGGCTCTGGTCAAGCTGCTGCCCGCCAGCATGCAGCCGGTGATGGTGGCCCGGTGGGGGATCGACCCCGCCACCCGGGCCAACCAGATCACCCGGGAGCAAAAACGGGAGCTGGTGCGGCTGTGCAAACACTGGGCGGTGCCCATCGACGCCCGGGGCGATTTGGCCCACGCGGTGATTACATCGGGGGGCGTGTCGGTGCGGGAGGTGGACCCCCGCACCATGGAGAGTAAAAAGGCCGCCGGGCTCTACTTTGCCGGCGAGGTGCTGGACGTGGACGGCTACACCGGCGGCTATAATTTACAGATTGCGTTCAGCACGGCCCAGAGCTTTGCCCGGGGGCTGAACCAGGAGAGGAGCTTATAAAGAGAATGTATTCCATCGCCATCGACGGCCCCGCCGGGGCCGGCAAATCCACCCTGGCCCGGCGGCTGGCCAAAGAGCTGGGGTATATTTATGTGGACACCGGGGCCATGTACCGGGCCATCGGGCTGTATGCCCTGCGGGCGGGGGTGGACCCCGCCGACGCCGCCCGGGTGGAGGGGCTTTTGCCCCGGATCGCCCTCCGGCTGGAGAACCCCGCCGGGGCACAGCGGATCTACCTGAACGGCGAGGACGTGAGCGAGGCCATCCGGGCCGAGCAGGTGGGAATGGCCGCCTCGGCAGTGGCCGCCCACCCGGTGGTCCGGGCCTTTTTGCTGGATTTGCAGCGGGGGATGGCCCGCACCCAGAACGTCCTGATGGACGGCCGGGACATCGGCACCGTGATCCTGCCCGACGCCAGCGTCAAAATCTTCCTCACCGCGTCCCCCGAGGCCCGGGCCCGCCGCCGCTGGCTGGAAAACAAGGCCAAGGGGATCGAGGAGGAATACGAGGCGGTGCTGGAGGACGTGAAAAAGCGGGACTACCAGGACAGCCACCGGGCGGCGGCTCCTCTGCGCCAGGCCGAGGACGCCATTCTGGTGGATACCTCCGAGCTGGATTTTGACCAGAGCTTTGAAACCTTAAAAAAGATCATTGCGGAAAAGCTGGGCTGACCGCAGGACAGGATGGAGAAAATGCTGTATTATATTGCTATCCCGGTGGCCTGGCTTCTGTGGCACATCGGCTTCCGGATTCAGGTCATCGGGCGGGAGAATCTCAAAAACCGGGGCACCAAAGGGTTTATCATCGCCCCCACCCATATCTCGGCCATCGACCCGGTGTTTGTGGTGCTGGCCCGGTTCTGGGGCAAACGGATGATGGTCTTTGCCAAAAAAGAGCTGTTCGAGATGAACGCCTTCATCACCTGGTTCATCCGCCAGTGCGGCGCGGTGATGGTCCGGGGCACCCGGGACGAGGTGGACACCATGAACGACACCATTGAATACTGCCGCAGCGGCGGCGGGCTGCTGATCTTCCCCGAGGGCACCCGGGAAAAGGAAGGGGAGCTGATCCCCCCCAAAAGCGGCGTCTTTGTGGTGGCGGCCCAGGCCGGGGTGGATGTGATCCCCTGCCGGGTGCTCTACGACACCCCCGACGGACGGATGAAACTCTTCTGCCGGGTGCGGGTGGTCTTTGGCCCGGCCATGCCGGCCGGGCAGTTCGCCATGGAGGGCCGCCGGGACACCAAGAAGCTCCGGGCCAACAAACAGGCCCTGCTCACCGCCTGGGAGACCCTGGGGGAGGCCAACGCTTTCCCCCCGCGGGCGGCGGTTTGACTGGAAAAAGCCCCCGGACGAATCAAACCGCCCGGCGGCGCGTACACTAACCAGGGTGACACAAGATGAAGATATTGTTAGCCAAGACGGCGGGGTTCTGCTTTGGGGTGAACCGCGCCGTGGAAATGACCTATCAGCTGGTGGACGGGGGGCACAAGGTGGCCACCCTGGGCCCCCTGATCCATAACCCCCAGGCGGTGGCCGAGATGGAAAAACGGGGGGTGCTGGTGGCGGACAGCCCCGCCGCCCTGCCCGCAGGGTACGAGGTGGTGATCCGCAGCCACGGGGTGCCCCGCAGCGTCTACGACGAGCTGAGCGAGCGGGGGATCTGCTGGCAGGACGCCACCTGCCCCTTTGTCAAAAAGATCCAGAACATCGCCCTCCGGGCCGAAAAAGAGGGGGCTACCCTGCTGGTGGCGGGGGACGCCGCCCACCCCGAGGTTCAGGGCATTGTGGGGCACACCAGCGGCGAGGTCTACGTTTTTTCCGATTTGGCCGGGCTGAAAGCCTGGGCCGGCCCCAAAGACCCCCAAAAACCCCTTTTTGTGGTTGCGCAGACCACATTTCAGGTATCAAAATGGCAAGAATGTTCGGAGTTTCTCAAAAAAGCCTATACAAACGCCGAAATTTTTGATACAATATGTAATGCGACGTGGGCGAGGCAACAGGAAGCGGAAGACCTCAGCCAAAAATGCGACATCCTTGTTGTCATTGGCGGTCATCATTCTTCCAATACCCAGAAGCTGGTCGAGGTCGCCGCAAAGCATACGCGGGCCGTTACGGTTGAAACCGCAAGCGAGCTTCAGCCAGAGTGGTTTGCAGATGTTAAAACGGCGGGCGTGACAGCAGGGGCTTCAACGCCATCGTCTATTATTGAGGAGGTACTTAACAGTATGAGCGAAGAAATCAATGACAGCATGAGCTTTGAGGAGATGCTGAATGCATCTGAGGAGAAGCGTGTTCATGCAGGCAGTATTGTGAAAGGAATCGTGACCAGCATTTCTGCCAACGAGATCCAGGTGGATATCGGTGCGAAGCAGACCGGCTTTGTCAAGCTGAGCGAGCTGAGCGACGATTCCTCCGCCAAGGTCGAGGACCTGGTGAAGGTTGGCGATGAGCTGGACCTCATCGTCGAGAAGGTTATGGATCAGGACGGCGTCATCCAGCTCTCCCGCAAGAAGCTGGCCTCCCGCAAGGGTATGGAAGAGATCGCCAAGGCTGCTGAGTCCGGCGAGGTCGTCGAGGGCGACGTCACCGAGTTCAACAAGGGCGGCGTCGTCGTTAACGTTAAGGGCGTCAAGGTGTTCGTCCCTCGTTCTCAGGCTACCATGCGCCGCGACGAGGACTACACCGCTCTGGTGGGCCAGCACGTCCAGCTGGTTGTCACCGAGTGCTCCGGCCGCAAGATCGTCGGCAGCATCAACAAGGTGACCGCCGAGCAGAACAAGGCCAAGCGCGAGGAGTTCTGGGCCAACGTCGAGATCGGCAAGAGCTACACCGGCGTGGTCAAGAGCCTGACTAGCTACGGCGCCTTTGTTGACATCGGCGGCGTGGACGGCCTGTGCCACATCAGCGAGCTGAGCTGGAACCGCATCAAGCACCCCTCCGAGGTTGTCTCCGTTGGCGACACCATCGAGGTTTATGTCAAGGACATCGACACCGAGAACCACAAGGTTTCCCTGGGCTACAAGAAGGCCGAGGACAACCCCTGGGAGCAGCTGAAGAACAACTACCCCGTGGGCAGCACCTTCCACGCTCCGGTTGTGTCTCTGACCAAGTTCGGCGCTTTCGTGCGCATCCTGCCCGGTGTGGACGGTCTGGTCCACATCAGCGAGATCAGCAACGAGCGCGTTGAGAAGGTCTCCGACGCTCTGAAGGTCGGCGATATGGTCGACGTCAAGCTGCTGGATGTTGACTTCGACAAGAAGCGCATCAGCCTGTCCATGAAGGCCCTGCTGAAGGAGGACGAGGAGTAATCCTCCCCGCCATCCCCACTGCATGAATCCCACAGCCCCGTTGCCGGATGTCGGCGGCGGGGCTGTTTTGGTATCAGAAACCATGAAAAAAGAATTCGAGGCGCACCGCCCCGCCGCCCGCTGGCTGGCGGAACACGGCGAGGTGCTGCGGTATCTCTTCTTCGGGGTGCTGACCACCCTGTTAAACATCCTGCTCTATGGGCTGTTTTTGGCCCTGTTCGGCTACCAGGCCGCCAACAGCTGGGGCAATGTGCTGGACAACGCCCTCTGCATCCTCTTTGCCTACGCCACCAACCGGGCCTTTGTCTTTCGCAGCCGGGCCCGGGGCCGGGCCGCCGCCGCCGAGTTCGGCAAATTTGTGGCCTGCCGCCTGGGCACCATGGCCCTGGATACGGCCGTCATGATCGCCGGGGGCAACTGGCTGGCCGCGCCGGGGGCCGCCCTGGTGGGGGCGGTGCTGGGCCGCTGGCTGGGCCCCGGCCAGGCCCAGGCCCTCTGGGGGCTGGGGGTCAAGGTTTTTTCCAACGGGCTGGTGATCCTGCTCAACTACCTGTTCAGCAAACGGATTATCTTCCGCCCGAAAGGGTAAAACTGGGGTTTATCCGGCTTTTCTTCGTCCAACGCGGGCCCTCGCCCGCTTGCATCCACCAACCGAACCATCTGAAACGGAGGTAACCGCCATGCTGCAAAGATTCAAAGGTTTCGCATTCCTGATTTCCGGCCTGGTGCTGGGAATCATCGGCGCCGTGGTGTCCATCACGGCCATCGTGCTCAGCGCCGTGGGGATGGCCAAGTCCCACCGGGCCCGCAAGAGCCGCGTCTGAAAACTGAACCGGAGGTAAAACTATGACCCGACAAGAAATTCTGGCCCATGTGGACCACACCCTGCTGAAACCCGAGGCCACCTGGCCCCAGATCCAGGCCCTCTGCGACGAGGCCGTCGAAAACAAGACCGCCTCCATCTGCATCAACACCTGCTACGTCAAGCAGGCGGCGGAGTATCTGGCGGGCCGGGTGCCGGTCTGCTGCGTGGTGGGGTTCCCCCTGGGCGCCATGGACACCGCTTCCAAGGCCTTTGAGGCCAAGACCGCCATCGCCAACGGCGCCGAAGAGGTGGACATGGTCATCAACATCGGCCGGCTGAAAAACGGCGAGTACGACGCCGTCCGGGAGGATATCCGGGCCGTCAAGGAGGCGGTGGGGGATAAGATCCTCAAGGTCATCATCGAGACCTGCCTTCTGACCGACGCCGAGAAGGAGAAGATGTGCGACATCGTCTGCGAGGCGGGGGCCGATTACATCAAGACCAGCACCGGTTTCTCCACCGGCGGCGCCACCTTCCACGACATCGAGCTCTTTGTCCGCTGCGTGCGGGGCCGCTGCAAGGTCAAGGCCGCCGGCGGCATCTCCACCGTGGAGGATATGGAAAAATTCCTCGAACTGGGGGCCGACCGGCTGGGCACCAGCCGGGCCGTCAAGCTGCTCCAGGGCGAGGCCGGCGAGGGTTATTAAGAGACTGTGAAAAATTCGGCGTTCTGTATAAAAATCTTTCGATGATTCTTGACAAAATGCCGGTTGAATGGTACAATACCCTCGTAATTAACTGAATACCGACTTATCAAGAGTGGCAGAGGGGACAGGCCCTGTGAAGCCCGACAACCTGCGCGTGATCCGCGTAAGGTGCCAAATCCTGCGGGAAACCGGAAGATAAGAGTGCGACGCTCAGAGCCTTCGGGTTCTGAGCGCTTTTATTTTCTCCCGAGCTTGATCGGCTGTGTATGAAGCGGAACGAAACACCCCATTTTGAAAACACGGAGGAAAAATTGATGGACAAGTACTTTTTCACCTCGGAGTCTGTGACCGAAGGCCACCCCGATAAAATCTGCGACCAGATCTCGGACGCCATCCTGGACGAGATCCTGCGCCAGGACCCCGACGCCCGGGTGGCCTGCGAGACCTGCGCCTCCACCGGCCTGGTCCACATCATGGGCGAGATCACCACCAGCTGCTATGTGGATTTCCAGAAGCTGGTCCGCGAGGTGGTGGCCGACATCGGCTACACCCGCGCCAAGTACGGCTTTGACGCCGACACCTGCGCCGTCATCTCCAACATCGACGGCCAGAGCCCCGATATCGCCCTGGGCACCAACGACGAGGTGGGCGGCGCCGGCGACCAGGGCATGATGTTCGGCTACGCCTGCAACGAGACCCCCGAGCTGATGCCCATGCCCATCAGCCTGGCCCACAAGCTGGCTAAGCGGCTGACCGAGGTGCGCAAGAGCGGCCTTCTGCCCTACCTGCGCCCGGACGGAAAGAGCCAGGTCACCATCGAGTATGTGGACGGCAAGCCCACTCGGGTGGAGGCCGTGGTCATCTCCAGCCAGCACAGCGACACCGTCACCACCGAGCAGCTGCGGGCCGACATCATGGAGCAGGTCATCCGGGCCACCATCCCCGCCGAGCTGCTGGACGAGAACACCAAGTACTTCATCAACCCCACCGGCCGTTTCGTGGTGGGCGGGCCCCAGGGCGACACCGGCCTGACCGGCCGCAAGATCATCGTGGACACCTACGGCGGCTATGCCCGCCATGGCGGCGGCGCCTTCTCGGGCAAGGACCCCAGCAAGGTGGACCGCTCCGCCGCGTATGCGACCCGCTGGGTGGCCAAGAATATTGTGGCCGCCGGTCTGGCCGACAAGTGCGAGGTCCAGGTGGCCTACGCCATCGGCGTGGCCAAGCCCGTCTCCATCATGGTGGACACCTTCGGCACCGGCAAGGTGGAGAACGCCAAGATCGAGGCCGCCGTGGAGAAGGTCTTTGACCTGACCCCCGCCGCCATCATCCGGGACCTGGATCTGCGCAAGCCCATCTACCGTCAGCTGGCCGCCTACGGCCACATGGGCCGGGAGGATCTGGGCGTCAAGTGGGAGAACACCGACCGGGTGGAGGCTCTGCGGGCTGCCGTGGCCGCACTGTAAAGAGCCGGTAAAAACTCTGTCTGTTTTTGTCAAAAACAGACAGACGTGCACAGAAATCACAAAAACAGCTGTGCAAGGCGCAGAAAATGAAAAATCCTGCTGGCAGCGCGAAGAAAATGTGATAAAATGAGGACGGTTGTACACTTCACAGATCCCGCTTTGGAATTCTGATTGAGAGCAAACAAAAGGAGCTTATTTTATGTCCAATATGATTGGTGCCAAGGATTTTTTTGCTGAGGGCAGCAGCGTCGCCGACCTGCGCCTGCTGGCCTGCCCCGGTGCGGAGGAGCTGACCAGCCTGATCGACCGTCATCTGGTGGATTGGGCCAAAGAAGCCGATCCTACCCTGGAAAAAGATACCTTCATCATCCCCTGTGACTGCCCCCGCTTCCAGAGCGGCGACGCCAAGGGCATCGTAAAGGAGTCGGTGCGGGGCGACGATATCTTCATCGTCGTGGACCCCGGCAACTACAGCGTCAGCTATAAGCTGTTCGGCTACGAGAACCACATGTCCCCGGACGACCACTTCGCCAACCTCAAGCGCCTGATCCAGGCCGTGGCCGGCAAAGCCCACCGGGTCTCGGTCATCATGCCCAGCCTCTACGGCGGCCGCCAGCATCGCCGCACCGTCCGGGAGAGCCTGGACTGCGCCGTGGCCCTGCAGGAGCTGCAGAACATGGGCGTGCAGAACATCATCACCTTTGACGCTCACGATCCCCGCGTCCAGAACGCTGTACCCCTGCTCAGCTTCGACAACGCCATGCCCACCTACCAGGTTCTCAAGAGCCTGCTGAAGAAGATGCCGGACCTCTCCTTCGACAAGAGCGAGTTCATGGTGGTCAGCCCCGACGAGGGCGCCATGAGCCGGAATATGTACTTCTCCAGCGTGCTGGGCTGCAACCTGGGTATGTTCTACAAGCGCCGCGACTACACCACCGTGGTCAACGGCCGCAACCCCATCGTGGCCCACGAGTATCTGGGCGAGTCGGTGGAGGGCAAGACCGTCTTTGTCGCCGACGACATCATCGCCTCCGGCGAGAGCATGCTGGAGGTTGCCCGCGAGCTGAAGGCCCGGGGCGCCAAGCACATCATCGCCGACGCCACCTTCCCCCTCTTTACCTCTGGCCTGGAGAAGTTCGACGAGGCCTTCAAAGAGGGCGTGCTGAGCTGCGTGGTGGGTACCAACCTCACCTACCGCAAGCCCGAGCTGCTGGAGCGTGACTGGTACCTGGATGTGGACGTCTCCAAGTACGCCGCCTACTTCGTGGTGGCTCTGAACCACGATATGTCGGTCTCCGCCATCGCCGACCCCATCAAGAAGATCGAGGCTCTGCTGGCCAAGCGCTGAGAGATCCATCTGTGATTTGCCCCGGGGGCTGCCCTTATGCAGCCCCCGGGGTTTTTGCGGGCAAAAAGCGGGATTTTCGGGCGATACAGCAAAGAAAACCCTTGACAAGGGGCGGGGAGTCTGCTATAATCCCTCCGTAAAGCTAAAAAACTTTACAACAGGGCCGGAATGGAGGCTGGAGCGGTGGCCAAAAATCCCAAAAATCTGGAGATGGGGTACCTGCTCGACTTCTACGGCGAGGCCCTGACCGAAAAGCAGCGTGAGATGCTGCGGCAATACTACAACGACGATTTTTCCCTCAGCGAGATCGGGGATAACTTCGGGATCACCCGCCAGGGGGCGCGGGACGCCATCAAACACGGCGAGAGCGCCCTGCTGGAGCTGGAAGCCAAGGTGGGCTTCGCGGCCCGGTACCGCCGGGTGCAGCAGAAGCTGGAAGAGCTGGAACAGCTGGTGATCGACACCCGGTTTGAGTGCACGGGGGCCCATTCGGGGCTGACGGCGGCGGATTTCGCCGCGGCGCTGACCCGGATGCTGGAGCTGATCCGCTCCATCGACGAGGCGAACGAGAGCTGAGCCCCCTATCATACAGAGAAAGGACAGCCCAAGATGGCATTTGAATCCTTAACCGACCGCCTGGCCGGTGTGTTCAAAAAGCTGCGCGGCCACGGCAAGCTGAGCGAGGCCGACATCAAGGCCGCCATGCGCGAGGTGCGGATGGCCCTTTTGGAGGCCGACGTCAACTACAAGGTGGCCAAGGACTTCTGCGCCAAGGTGTCGGAGCGGGCCATGGGCCAGGAGGTCATGGAGAGCCTGACCCCCGCCCAGCAGGTGGTCAAGATCGTCAACGAGGAGCTGACCGCCCTCATGGGCGGCGAGGAAGCCGCCCGGGTCCAGCTCAAGAGCAAGGGGCAGACCGTCCTGATGCTCTGCGGTTTGCAGGGCAACGGCAAAACCACCCACGCGGCGAAACTCGCCAAATACTACATCAAGCAGGGGCACCACCCGCTCTTGGTAGCCTGCGACATCTACCGCCCCGCCGCCATCGAACAGTTAAAGGTGGTGGGCGGCCAGGCCGGCGCGCCGGTCTTTGTGCTGGAAGGGGAAAAGCCCCCCGTCATCGCCCAGAAGGCCCTGAGCTACGCCCGGGACCGGGGCTATGACATCGTCATCCTGGATACCGCCGGCCGTCTGCAAATCGACGACGTGCTGATGCAGGAGTTGGTCCAGATCAAAGAGCGGGTGGAGGTGGACGAAACCCTGCTGGTGGTGGACGCCATGGCCGGCCAGGACGCCGTCAACGTGGCCCGGACCTTCCACGAGAAGGTGGGGATCGACGGCATCATCCTCACCAAGACCGACGGCGACACCCGGGGCGGCGCGGCCCTCTCGGTGCTGGCGGTCACCGGCAAACCCATCAAGTTCCAGGGCGTGGGCGAAAAGCTGGACGACCTGGAGGTGTTCCACCCGGCCCGGATGGCCAGCCGGATCCTGGGCATGGGCGACGTGCTCAGCCTGATCGAGAAGGCGCAGGAAAACGCCGACGAGAAGCTGGCCGAGGAAACCGCCCGCCGGATGATGGAAAACAAGTTCGACATGAACGACATGCTGGCCCAGTTCGCCCAGATCAAAAAGATGGGCGGCGCCTCCGCCATGCTGAGCATGATGCCCGGCGGCGCGGGGATCGACCCCAGCCAGGTGGATGAGAAATCCCTGGCCCGGATCGAGGCCATCATCCTCTCCATGACCCCCGCCGAGCGGGAAAAACCCGAGATCATCAACCCCAAGCGGAAACGCCGGATCGCCGCGGGCAGCGGCACCCGGGTGGAGGACGTGAACAAACTCCTCCGTCAGTTTGAGATGATGCAGAAGATGATGAAGCAGCTCAAAAAGAGCCCCAAGGGCTTTGCTCGTCGGCTCAGCGGCATGATGGGCCGGAGAGGCGGCTTCTAACACACCCCAAGGTATAGACCCCAGCCCCCGTGGGCCCCGGGTTTTTACAAATAAAATTCGGCCCCACGGGGCCACAAAACAAAATGTAACTTTCAGGAGGATATTTTATTATGGCAGTTAAGATCAGACTGCGCCGCGTTGGCGCCAAGAAGGCTCCCTTCTACCGTGTTGTCGTTGCCGACAGCCGCTTCCCCCGCGACGGCCGTTTCATTGAGGAGATCGGCACCTACGATCCCAACCAGGAGCCCTCTGTCGTGAAGATCGACGCTGAGAAGGCCAAGCAGTGGATCGCCAACGGCGCACAGCCCACCGATACCGTGCGCGTCCTGCTGAAGAAGTCCAACATTCTGTAAGCGGAGGGCGGTCTCATGCAGGAGCTGTTGCTGGCCGTTGCCCGCGGTCTCGTAGAGGATAAGGACGCTGTCCGTGTGACGGCGGACGAGCCCCGTGAGGACGGCACCGTCGTCTACCACCTGAGCGTGGCAGAGGGCGACATGGGCCGTGTCATCGGCAAGCAGGGCCGCATCGCAAAAGCCATTCGTGTGGTGATGCGGGCGGCTGCTGTCCGGGTCAACGAAAAGATCCTTGTCGAGATCGACTGAACCAACCTTTGCAGGCCCTTTGCCCTCGGCGGCAGAGGGCCTTTGCTGTATGATTTTATAAGACAGGAGAAGCAGATGCAGCAGTATCTCGAAGCAGGCAAAGCCGTCACCACCCACGGGGTGCGGGGCGAAATCAAGATGGAACTCTGGTGCGACGGGGTGGACTTTCTCCGCCCGGTGCCCCGGCTCTACCTCTCGGACAAGGGCGGCCGCAGCCTCAAGCTGACCTCCATCCGGCCCATGGGGCGGATGGCCCTGGTGAAGTTCGAGGGGGTAGAGGACATGGACGCCGCCCGGGCGTTGCAGGGCCAGGTGTTCTACTTTGACCGGAACGACGCCCAGCTCCCCGCCGGGCGGTGGTATGTGGCCGACCTGATCGGCTGCGAGGTGCGGGACGCCGACACCGGCAAGGTTTACGGCGTGGTGACCAATGTGGACCACCCCGGCGCCCAGGATATCTACACCGTCAAGGCCCCGAACGGCAAGGAGTATATGTTCCCCGGGGTGGACGCCTTTTTGAAGGAGCGGAACCCGCCGGAGGGGTATATCACCGTCACCCCCATCCCGGGGCTTTTGGACGACGGCGGCGTCAGCGAGCGGGAGGATTGAGCCATGGGTATGCGGGTAGACATTGCGACCCTTTTCCCCGAGATGTGCCAGCAGGTGCTGGACACCAGCATCCTGGGCCGGGCGGCCCAGCGGGGGTATATTGAGACCCACTGCCACCAGATCCGGGATTACACCCTCAACCGCCAGAAGCAGACCGACGACTATCCCTACGGCGGCGGCTGCGGCATGGTGATGTACGCCCAGCCCATCGCCGACTGCATCCGGGACATTCAGGCCCAGGTGGCTGCACAGGGCCGCCCGGCTCCGCATATCGTCTTTATGACGGCGGGGGGCGCCCGGTACAACGAGGAGCACGCCCGCCGCCTGGCCCAATACGACAGCCTTCTGCTGGTCTGCGGCCACTACGAGGGGATCGACGAACGGGTGATCGAGGCCTTCGCCGACGAGGAACTCTCCATCGGGGATTATATCCTCACCGGCGGCGAGCTGGCCAGCCTGGTGGTGGCGGACAGTGTCCTCCGGCTTCAGCCCGGGGTGCTGGCCGAGCAGAAGGGATACGAGGAAGAGAGCTACTGGAACGACCTTTTGGAGTACCCCCAGTACACCCGCCCCGAGGTCTGGGAGGGCCGCGCCGTGCCCCCGATCCTCCTCAGCGGCAACCACAAAGCGGTGGACGATTGGCGGGGCCAGCAGAGCCGGGAACGGACCAAATTACGCCGCCCGGATTTGTGGGAGAAATACCTGGCCGCCGGCGGGTGGGACGGCACCCCCAAACCCAAGAAACCCAGCCGCCACCGGAAGAAAAAACCGGCCCCGGAAACGGTGACAGCCGCCCCTGAAACGGCCCCCGAAACCGCCCCCGAGACCCCGGCCAATCCCCCGGAACCGGAAAATTGTTGAAAACTTTTGTATGCACCCGCCAACGAATGGGAATAACTTTTGTGAAAAAGGCATAATTAGAGCAAAAGAGCCCGGATTGGATTGGGAAAACCGACAAAAATACAAAAAGCCTCTGTACAAGCGAGGCCCCTTGCGTTAAAATAGTTACAATGTAGCAGGTGTGGCACACAATTGCATCACCAAAAACGATAAGAGATAGGAGCGTTTTTACTATGTATGTGAAAGAAGTTACCGTTGAAAATCAGGTTGGTCTGCATGCTCGTCCGGCTACCTTTTTCATCCAGAAGGCCAATGAGTTCAAGTCTTCGATCTGGGTTGAGAAGGAAGAGCGCCGTGTGAACGCAAAGAGCCTGCTGGGTGTGCTGAGCCTGGGCATCGTGGGCGGCACCAGCATCCGCATCATTGCCGACGGTGTGGATGAGCAGGCCGCTGTGGATGGCCTGATCAAGCTGGTGGAGTCCGGCTTTGCTGAGTAATCCACACAAAGGATTGTTTTGGAGAGAGGGCGGGAACCTTGTTCCGCCTTCTTTTTTATTTTCGGCCCCTTTGGGGCAGAGTAGAGGGGAGGGGGTGCCGGAATGACCAAAGCCGAACTGTACCAGAAAGCCTGCATGCTGCCCATGCTGCCCGGGGTGTATATCATCCGGGACAAGAGCGATACCATCATCTACATCGGCAAGGCCAAGCGGCTGCGGGTGCGGGTGAGCCAGTATTTCCGGGAGGGGGTGCCCCACGACAACAAGGTCACCCAGATGATCGCCCACGCCTATACCTTTGACGTGATTGTCTGTCAGAGCGAGTTCGAGGCCCTGGTGCTGGAAGCCAGCCAGATCAAGGCCCACACCCCCAAATACAACATCCTGCTCAAGGACGGCAAGGGCTACTCCTACATCAAGATCACCCGGGAGGAATGGCCCCGGCTCTCCTTCGCCCTCCAGAAGGACGAGGATGACGCCGAGTACATCGGCCCTTATACCTCGGCCTTCGCGGCCCGGGAGATGGCCGAGAGCGCCATGGACGCCTTCCTGCTGCCCCGGTGCAATAAGCGTTTCCCCCAGGACATCGGGAAGGGCCGCCCCTGCCTGAACGCCCACATCGGCAAGTGCATGGGGGTGTGCAGCGGCAAAATCAGCTGCGAGGAGTACAACCAGGCGGTGAAAAACGCCGCCCGGCTGATCCGCTACGGCAAAAAGGAGATCCTGAAAACCCTCCACCAGCGGATGGAGGAGGCCGCCGAACGGCTGGAATTTGAGACGGCGGCCCTGCTGCGGGACCAGATCGCCGCCATCACCAAGCTGTCTGCCGGGCAGAAAGTCGTCGTGGACCCGGACGTGGAGATGGACGTCATCGCCCTGGCGGGCACCCCCCGGAGCGTCTGTGCGGCGGTGCTCCGGTTCCGGGAGGGGCGGCTCACCGACAAGCGGGAGTTTGTCTTTCACGACACGGCGGACGTGGACGCGGTGCGGGAGGAGTTCCTGCCCCGGTATTATCTCGACGACGAGCAGGTGCCCCGGGTGGTGGCGATGGACGCCCTGCCCCCCGACGCCGACGCCCTGCGCCAGGCCCTGAGCGAGAAGCGGGGGAGCGAGGTCCAGCTCTACATCCCCCAGCGGGGGGACAAGGCCCATCTGATCGAGATGGCCCACACCAACGCGGTGGAGCGACTGGCCCGGGAGAGCGGCCGCTACGCCCGGGAGGAAAAGCTGCTGGACGAGCTGGCCCAGGTGCTGGGGCTCTCCGCCCCGCCCCAGTGGATCGAGAGCTACGATATCTCCAACTGGGGCGATGGTTCCAGCGTCTGCGGCATGGTGACCTTCCGGGAGGGGAAACCCTATAAACCCGGGTACCGCCGGTTCAAGATCCAGACGGTGGCGGGGACGGACGACTACGCCTCTCTGGCCGAGACCATGACCCGCCGGGCCGCCGAGTACGACAAATACACCGCCCTGGCGGCGGAGGGGAACCCCAGCGAAAACGCCTTTGGAAAAAAGCCGGATCTATTCCTCATGGACGGCGGCAAAGGCCAGGTCAGCGCCGCCCGCCAGGCCCTGGCGGGGACGGCCCTCGCGGACGTGCCCCTCTACGGCATGGTGAAGGACGACCACCACCGCACCCGGGCCATTGTGGACAGCGCCGGGCGGGAGATCGCCATCAACATGAACCGGGGAACCTTCACCTTCATCACGGCGATTCAGGACGAGACCCACCGTTTTGCCAATGAATACCGCAAACAGCAGATGAAGAAAAAGAGCTATTCCTCCACCCTGACCGAGATCCCGGGCATCGGCCCCAAGACCGCCAAAGCCCTTTTGACCCAGTTCAAGACGGTGGGGGCGGTGAAGGAAGCCACCCCCGACCAGCTGGCCCAGACCCCCGGGGTGGGGGGCCAGACCGCCCAAGCCATCTACGACTATTTCCACCCCGCAGAAGCAGGGGAATGAGAGAAGAAAAAGCCTCCGATCTAACGATGCTGTGAAGATTATAGATTGCGTTTCACAGGAAGGTGTGTTATACTTTACGAAACAGAAGAACCGGAATAAAACATGAAAGTTCGGCGCGAGGCGGAGCAAAGGATTGCGGCCCTGGCCTGAAGGTGAAACCGCCCAATCTGAAATGCGTTTTCAGAGAAGATAAAAGGAGGAATCACAAATGTATTACGCCAACTGGAGAGAAAACGGTTCAAAAAAGAGGCGCCGCTGGCCCAAATGGGTTGCGGGGGCGATGGCGGCGGCGGTGCTGCTGGGGGCCGGCTGGATGGCGGTTCAGCCAGCACAGCTGACCGCTCCAACCCTGAACCAGGAGAGCCGACCTGAGACCGCCGTAGTCCAGCTGCTGGGGGCGGCGCAGACGAAACCCGGACAATCCGGCTTTGTGGCCCAGACAACCAGCAGCAAAACACTGGTGGCGGACGCCCTGGAATCTGCGGGGGTAAAGCATGGCGCCTCTGAATTTATGGGGCTGGAATATTATACAGATACCTTATCGGTAGGCAGGGAGGAGCAGAGCGACGGCGTTTTGGTACGTTCGTTCAGCGGCAGCGCGTCCGACTACAACGCCCTCAAGGCCTATGTGGAGCTGCTGTGCTCGGAGTATGATTTTGAGCTGGTGGGTTCTCCGTATTACAAAAAGATAAAGGATACTTTTTTCGAGTTTATCCTGCGGTATACGGGGCCGGCTTCCCTCTCCGGCGAAAAGATCCAGGGCACCTTCGTGAATTATGAGGGGAACATGATGATCTACGGTACCATTGATGGAAACCGGCTGAAGGGGGCGATCTGGTACGATCGAAAGCTGGCAACCCATGATGGCGGATACCGGTACGGGAAATCTGCGGTCCAGACCGATCTGGTGGGCGATTCGATCACCGCGGGGCTGTACCGTATGTCCAACGGCAGTTATGCCACGTCCGACGGCCGGCTTCAGGCGGCGGTGGGCCGGGCTGTCCTCGTTCAGGATGGCAAATCCTCGCAATGCACCGCCACATATACTTTTTCCGCTGATTCCAACCGGCAGGAGATCCTTGTGACGGACAAAAACGGGATTCCGCAGATGAAATTCTATTTCCCGGCCGGCAATACCATGGAAACCGGGCAGATTTATGCGGAATCTGAGTTTATCATAGAATCCAGCTATGCGGTAAAAGACGGGGGCTGTTTTGACCGGATGCCGGAATATACCTGGCCGTCCATGTTTGCCCTTGCCCATGGGGGAGAATACGTTGTCCCGGTTTTGGGAATGTCTGGTGATATGAAACGGGTTAATGTACGGGTTATGTACTCGGACGACTCGGTGAGCGTATTTTATGCCTGCGCCCAGATGGACAGCGCGCCCTATCAGATAGAGGCTTTGATCGCTGCCCGCCCCACAAAGGCGGCGGCCGGGCAGCAGGCTTCGGGTGGGTCGTCCAACTGGTGTTCTGCCTGCGGCGGCAGCGGAAAATGTTCTTCCTGCGGCGGCTCCGGCAAGGTGCGCAAGCTGCTGGCCGGGACAGGGGAGTGGGTCCAGCAGGACTGCACCTCCTGCCGCCCTGCCGGCTCCGGCAACTGCCCCTTCTGCGGCGGCTCCGGCACAAAATAAGAGGCGCGGCCTAAGACTTATTGATTCGTTGAATATGAAAAAATCCGCAGGCTCTGGGCCGAAAACCGGTCCAAAGCCTGCGGATTTGTTTTTTAGCAAGAGCGCCGTTGCGGCGGTTCAGGACTCCGAAGAAATGTCGGTGCCGAAGTACCGCTGGGAGATCTCGGCCAGGGTGCCGTCGGCCCGCAGCTCCTCGATGGCCTCGTTGAGGGCGGCCAGCAGGGTGGCGGTCTCCTCGCCTTTGCGCACCGGGATGCAGACCTGAGAGGCGTCCTCGGTCAGGGCCACGATCTTGAAGTCCGCCTCGGGGTGGACGTTCAGATAATCGTAGAAGGAGACGTCGGCGTTGAGGGTGGCGTCCACCCGGCCCGCCACCAGCATCTGGATGGTCTCGTCCAGGGTGTCGATGCCCAGAACCTCGGCCCCGTAGGACTCCGCCAGGGTCATATAGGTGCTGGCGATGCTGTTGGCGGTGGTCTTGCCCGCCAGATCCTCGAAGGTGGTGATGTCGGTGTTGTCCGACCGGACCGCCAGGGCGGTGTGGATGTAGCCGTAGGGGACGGTGAAGTCGTAGGTCAGGGCCCGCTCCTCGGTCAGCTCCACGCCGTTGCAGACCATGTCATACCGGCCCGAATCCAGACCGGCGAAGAGGCCGTCCCAGGCGCCCTCCACAAACTCGGCCTTGACCCCCAGCTTTTCGGCCAGGGCGGTGGCGACCTCTACGTCGTAGCCCACCAGTTTGTCCGACTCGTCGTGGTAGGTCCAGGGAGACCAGGCGCCTTCGGTGGCCACCACCAGGGTGCCCCGGGTCTGGATGGCCTCCAGCAGGTCCACGGGGGCCGGCCCGGCGGCGCTGGAAGCGCCGGCTGCGGTGCTGTTGGAAGCCGAGCAGCCGCTCAGCTGGACAACCCCTGCCGCGCCCAGAACGGCCAGCAGGGAGATAAAGGTTCTTCTTTTCATGGCAAAATATCCTTTCTTTGGTTCAATCGGCAGAGGGGGCGGCGGTTTCTTCCGGGTGGGTGATCCGCCGGAGGAAAGCCCGGGTCCGCTCCTCTTTGGGATTGGCGAAAAATTCTTTCGAGGGGCCCTGTTCCACCACATGGCCCCCCTCCATAAAGATCACCTTGGAGGAGACCTCCCGGGCGAAACTCATCTCGTGGGTGACCACCAGCATGGTCATCCCCTCGGCGGCCAGCTGGCGCATCACCGCCAGCACCTCCCCGATCAGCTCGGGGTCCAGGGCGCTGGTGGGCTCGTCGAAGTAGATGATCTCGGGGCTGGTGGCCAGGGCCCGGGCGATGGCCACCCGCTGCTGCTGGCCCCCCGAGAGCTGGTGGGGGAAGTAGTCCCGCCGGTCGGCCATCCCGACTTTCTCCAGCATTTGCAGCCCGATGGCCTCGGCCTGGGCCTTGGGCATCTTCCGGGCGGTGATCAACCCCTCGGTGACATTCTGGAGGGCGGTTTTGTTCCGGAAAAGGTTGTAGTTCTGGAAGACGAAGGCCGTCTTTTTCCGCAGGCGGGCGATCTCCCGGCGGGTGATCCGGCCCAGATCAAAGCTCTCGCCGTCAAAGACCAGCCGGCCGCTGTCGGCCTTCTCCAGAAAGTTGATGCAGCGCAAAAGGGTGGTTTTGCCCGAGCCGCTGGGGCCGAGGATGGCCACCACGTCCCCCTTTTCCACCGTGAGGCTGACCCCTTTCAGGACTTGCAGCTCCCCAAAGGCTTTGTGCAGGTTTTCCACTTGGAGCATCCGAAGGCCCCCTTTCTCACTGGAAGCCCCGGGCGTTGAGGTATTTTTCGCCCAGGTGCTGAATTTTGGTCAATACGGTGCAGAAGATAAGATAGATCAGGGCCACCTCGCAGTAGAGGGGCAGGAAGAGATAGGTCCGGGAGGCGATCCGCTGGGTGGACATGAACATCTCGGCCACCGTGATGTTGGCGGCCAGGGAGGTATCCTTCACCATCCCGATCAGGGAATTGGACAGGGGCGGGAAGGCCGTCCGCAACGCCTGGGGCAGGACGATCCGCCGCATGATTTGGAGCCAGGACATCCCCACGCAGTAGCCCGCCTCGATCTGGCCCTTGGGCACCGACTCCAGGGCGGCCCGCATGGTCTCGGCGCAGTAGGCCCCCTCGTTGATGGAAAACACGATCACCGCCGTGGGGAAGGCGTCGATCACCACCCCCACGTTGGGCAGGCCGTAAAAGACGATGAAGAGCTGGACCAAAAGCGGGGTGCCCCGGATGATCCAGATGTAAAACCGGGCCAGCTGCCGCAGCACCGGCACCTGGGCGAACTGCACCAGGGCCACCACCACCGAGATAATCATGGCGAAGCTGAAGGCCAGCACCGTCAGGGGGATGGTGACGGTCAGCCCCGGCAGCAGAATTTTGGGGAAGGCTTCGATCAATACATCCAGCGTCCGGCTGGAAAAAAGCTGTTCTAACATAGTGGGTCTCGATTCCTCTTGCGCCGTGGGCGCTCTGAAAATGGCATTTCCTACCTGCTTACTATAACATTAAATAAAGAGAATGGCAAATGCTTTTTTTCGATTCCCCGCCATAGGCAAAAGGTATGATCCGGCGGGGCCAAACTTGTGCAGGATGTCAAGCGAACCGGGGCCCCCGGCTTGACGGGGCAGGCCCTTTCGGGTACAATGAAACCAACAAAGATGCACGGGCCGGTTTTTTGCCCCGGCCCCCGCGAGGCAGAAACAGAGTGGAGGTTTTTCAACGTGAAGGAACGCAAGATCGGTATTTTGGGCGCCGGTACCTGGGGCATGGCCCTGGCCCGGATGCTGACCAACAGCGGCAACGACGTGCTGGTCTGGTCGGCCATCGAGCAGGAGATCGATAACCTCTCGGCTACCCGGGTCCACCCCAATCTGCCCGGGATGGTCATCCCCGAGGCGCTGCGGTTCACCAAGAGTCTGGAGGAGGTCTGCTCCGGCAAGGATATCCTGCTGTTTGCGGTACCCTCGGTCTTTGTCCGCTCCACGGCGGCCAAGGCCCGGCCCTATATCCGGGACGGCCAGGTGATCGTGGATGTGGCCAAGGGCATCGAGCCCGAGACCCTCTTCACCATGACCGAAGTCCTGGCCGACGAGCTGGGCAAGGAGGACGGCCCCAAGGGCCTGCGTCTGGTGGCCCTGTCCGGCCCCACCCACGCCGAGGAGGTGGCCCAGGACCTGCCCACCACCATCGTATCCGCCAGCCCCGACCAGACCGCCGCCGAGCTGGTGCGGGATGTGTTCACCAACACCTGCATGCGGGTGTACACCAACGCCGACTGCAAGGGCGTGGAGCTCTGCGGCGCCATGAAGAACGTTATCGCCCTGGGGGTGGGCATTTCCACCGGCCTGGGCTACGGCGACAACACCCGGGCCGCCCTCATCACCCGGGGCATCGCCGAGATCGCCCGGCTGGGGGTGGCCATGGGCTGCAACCTCCAGACCTTCGCGGGGCTGGCGGGCATCGGCGACCTGATCGTCACCGCCACCAGCCGCCACAGCCGGAACAACCGGGCGGGCTTTTTGATCGGCCAGGGCCGCACCCCCGAGCAGGCCGTCAAGGAGGTCGGCATGGTGGTGGAGGGCATCAACGCCCTGCCCGCCGCCATGGAGCTGTCCGAGCGGTACCAGGTGGAGATGCCCATCGCCAAGACGGTCAACGCCATCGTTCGGGAGGGGATGAGCCCCGCCGACGCGGTGCGGGCCCTGATGGACCGCAACCCCAAGGACGAGACCGCCGCGGGGTACCAGGATTTCTAAGAAATTGGGCAAATTTTGACGGGCGAACCCAAAACAGCCTGCTGCCCTTGCCGCACCCTGGCGGCGGGGGCAGTTTTTTGCGCCCGGTGTGAAAAGCGAGGAACCTATGACCCAGACCAAAACCTATACCAAATACGTCTCCCAGAACATTCTCGGCCAGCTGGGGGTGTCCTGCTATATTCTGGCGGATACCTTTTTCATCTCCCAGGCGGCCGGGGCCGACGGCATCACGGTGCTGAACCTCTGCCTGCCCCTGTATAACCTGATCTTTGCCGTTGGCTCCATGCTGGGGCTGGGGTCGGCCACCCGGTTCGCCATCCTCCGCAGCCAGGGGGACGGCCGGGCCCACCGGTATTTCTTCAACGCCCTGGTGTGGGCGGTCCTCTTGGGGCTGCCCTTTATGGCGGCGGGGCTGCTGGGCCCCGGCACCCTTTTGCGCTGGATGGGGGGCGACCCCCAGATCGTGGCCCTGGGGCTGGGCTATACCCGGATTTTCCTTCTCTTCGCCCCCTTCTTCATGATCAACTATATCGTTCAGGCCTTTGTCCGGAACGACGGCGAGCCCGCCCTGGCCATGGCGGCCACCTTGTCGGGGAGCCTCTTCAACATTGTGTTCGACTATATCTTCATGTTCCCCATGGGGCTGGGGCTGCCCGGCGCGGCTTTGGCGACGGCGGCTTCCCCCATCGTCAGCGTGTTGATTTGCAGCCGCCACTTTTTCAAAAAGGAGAGCGGCCTCCGGCTGGAACCCCGGCTGCCCTCGGCCCGGCTGCTGGCCCAGAGCTGCCAGCTGGGGGTCACCGGCTTTGTGGGGGAGATCTCCTCCGGCGTCACCACCACCGTCTTTAACTTTTTGCTGCTGGGCCTGGCGGGCAACCTGGGCGTAGCGGCCTACGGCGTGGTGGCAAACTTCGCTCTGGTGGCCACCGCCATCTTCAACGGCGCGGCCCAGGGCGCCCAGCCCCTCATCAGCGACTGCTACGGCCGGCGGGACATCGCCGGGGCCCGCCACCTGCTCCGGCTGGGGCTGGCCACCGCCCTGGTGCTGGCGGGGCTGCTCTACGGGGCGGTGTTCTTCTTCGCCGAGCCCATGGCGGCCCTCTTCAACAGCGAGGGCTCGGCCCAGCTGGCGGAATACGCGGCCCGGGGCCTGCGGATCTACTTTGTGGGCTACCTCTTGGCCGGGGTGAACATCACGGCGGCGGGCTACCTCAGCGCCATCGACCGCCCGGCGGGGGCCTTTGTCCTCTCCATCTGCCGGGGCGCGGTGGCCATCGTGGGCTGCGCGGTTCTGCTGTCGGCTCTCTTTGAGATGGACGGCATCTGGTGCTCCTTTGGGGCCGCCGAGCTGCTGACCGCCCTGTTGACCCTCTATTTCCTCCGGCGGGAAAAGAAAACCGCCTGAGCGTTTAAGGCATAAAGAAAAATCCTGATCGGACGACATGCGCGTCTGGTCAGGATTTTTTCGTTATACGTAGAGCGCCTGCTCCCGCTGCGTCTCTTCGGGGGAGAGGTCGGTGAGGGCCGTCCGGGCCGCCAGGGCCCGCCACTGGGCGGGGGTCTGGCCCGTCTCCTTTTTGAAAACCCGGCAGAGGTAGTTGGCCCCCGAGAACCCGCAGAGGCTGGCCACCACGTCCAGGGTATATTCCCGGTGGAGCAAAAGCCGCATGGCCGCTTCGATCCGCACGTTGGTCAGGTACCGCCCCGGAGTCATGTTCACTGCTGCCGTGAACACCCGCACCAGATGGCTCTTGGAGACCCCCAGCCGCTCGCTGAGTTCCTCCACCCCATAAAGGCCCGCGTAGTTTTTCCGGATGTCCTCGATGGCGGCCGCCACCAGCGGGGGCAGGGCAGGGGCGGTGCTGTCGGCGTCGGCCAGCTCACACAGCAGGCCGAATACCAGCTGGCTCCGCATCCGGCTGGGGCTGTCCGCCTCGGCGGCCAGCTGGCCCACCAGCTCGGCGGCGGCGGGGCAGGTCTCGCCCCGGGCCAGAAAGGGCAGACTCGTCAGCCCGCTGAGGAACTGGGCCGGGGCCAGCCCGGTCAGCTGGACGCAGAGCAGGTGACAGCTGCCCTGGGGGGTCAGGTTCAGGGGGGCACGGCTCAGGATCAGGGCCCCGGCCTGGGCGGTCTGGGGCGGCAGGGCCCCCGCCGTATCCGCCAGGGCCGCGGCACAGCTGCCGCTGGACACCAGGCAGACCCAGAGACCTTCCCCCGCCAGGGCGACCGGCGTTTCGGCCTGGAGATCCCGCACAATCCCCAGGTCCGCCGTGGCTTTCCAGTCGTAAAGCAATATCTGACACCTCAAATCAATATAATGCTATTTTATATCACAAAATTGTCTGGTATTATGATACCAGTGAATCAGCCCACCGTCAAGTGTGGGAGCGGAACAACCTGAAACAGATTTCATAATGGAGGAAAGAACCTATGGCTTCGATCAGCTGCCGGCATATTTACAAGATCTACCCGGGCGCTACTGCCCCGTCTGTGACCGATTTCAACCTGGAGATCCAGGATAAAGAGTTCATCATCTTCGTCGGCCCCTCTGGCTGCGGCAAGTCCACCACCCTGCGGATGATCGCCGGCCTGGAGGAGATCTCCAAGGGCGAGATGTACATCGGCGGCCGCCTGATCAACGACGTTCCCCCGAAGGACCGCGACATCGCCATGGTGTTCCAGAGCTACGCTCTGTACCCCCACATGACCGTGTATAAGAACATCGCCTTCGGCCTGGAGCTGCGCAAGACCCCGAAGGACGAGATCGACAAGCGGGTCCACGAGGCCGCCAAGATCCTGGAGATCGAGCACCTGCTGGACCGCAAGCCCAAGGCTCTGTCCGGCGGCCAGCGCCAGCGTGTCGCCCTGGGCCGCGCCATGGTCCGCAACCCGGCCGTCTTCCTGCTGGACGAGCCCCTGTCCAACCTGGACGCCAAGCTCCGCACCAGCATGCGCACTGAGATCATCAAGCTGCACAAGAAGCTGGCCACCACCTTCATCTACGTTACCCACGACCAGACCGAGGCTATGACCATGGGCGACCGGATCGTCGTCATGAAGGACGGCCTGATCCAGCAGGTCGATACCCCCCAGAACCTCTACGATATGCCCTGCAACATGTTCGTTGCCGGCTTCATCGGCAGCCCCCAGATGAACTTCCTGGACGGCACCCTGGTCAAGAAGGGCGACCAGTACAGCATCGACCTGGGCGGCGATCTGATCCCCCTGCCCAAGGAGAAGACCGCCGACGGCAAGCTGGACTCCTACGTCGGCAAGAAGATCAAGATGGGCATCCGTCCCGAGGACATCGACGACGAGCCCGAGTTTATGGCCAAGCACCCCGACTGCCAGCTGAATGCGGAAGTCGATGTTTCCGAAATGATGGGCGCTGAGATCTACCTGTACATGGAGTACAAGGGCAACAAGATGACCGCCCGCGTCGCGCCCACCTCCAAGGCCCGCAACGGGGATACCGTCCGTGTGGCGTTCGATCCCCACAAGGTCCACGTCTTCGACGTCGAGACCGAGCAGACCATCCTCAACTAATTGCCAGCAATCTCTCTCAACATCATCCGGCAGAGGCCCGACGGGGTAAAACCCGCCGGGCTTTTGTCCGCGCTGCCCTAGGGCAGGCATAAGAAAACCCCCTGACGTAAGCACCCAAACGTCAGGGGGAATTTTTTTTCGATTTTACTTTCCGGCCTGCCGGGCGTAGAAGGCCGCCCGCTCCCGGAAATAACACTGGGGGCACATGCTGACGTACTGGACGTCGTTTTCCAGGTCGATGGCTACCTGTTCGCCCTCAAAGACGAACTGCCCGCCCACTTTCCGGACGTTGCAGGTGGCTTTGCGGCCGCAGGTGCAGATGGTTTTCATCTCCTCGATGGTGTGGGCCAGCTCCAACAGACGGGTGGAGCCGGGGAACCCTTTCAGAGAGAAATCGGTCCGCAGCCCGTAGCAGATCACCGGGACGTTCAGCTCCACCGTCACCCGGAACAGCTGCTCGGCCTGCTCGGCGGTGAAAAACTGGCTCTCGTCGCAGAGCACGCAGGCCAAGGGCGCGGCATGGGCGGCCTGGTCAGCGGCCACCGCCGCGAAGACATCCACCCCGGGGCCGATGAGCAGGTCGGCTTTCCGGCGGACGCCCAGCCGGCTCACCAGCTCGCCCCCGCCCTTGGTGTCGATCTGGGGTTTCAGGATCAAGACCCGCATCCCCTGTTCTTCGTAGTTATAGGCTACCTGCATCAGGGCGGTGCTCTTGCCGCTGTTCATGGCGCCGTAGCGGAAATACAATTTTGCCATGGGCGGCCTCTCAGTCCTGGTTCCGCAGCCGGAAGCCGAGGCTCATGAGGCTGTCGCCCAGATGGACGTTCTCCACAATCACATTGGGGTAGGGCACCGACAGGTCGTAGTGGGAGAAGTTCCAGAACCCTTCGATCCCCAGATTCACCAGCCGGCCGCTGACCTGCTCGGCCCCCTCCCGGGGGACGCAGAGGACCGCCACCTGGGGGTGGTGCTCGGAACAGAAATCCTCCAGCTCGTCGATGTGACGGATCTGGATGCCGCTGATGGTCTTGCCCACCTCGTCGGGGCTGGAGTCAAAGGCGGCGATCAGGGTGTAGCCGTTGGTGTTGGTGGTGATGAACCGGCTGACGGCTTTGCCCAGGCGGCCGCAGCCGATCAGGATGGCGGGCAGCCGCTCCCCGTTGCCGAAGAGCAGGCTCTCCAGGATGGTGAGCAGATTCTCCACCGAGTAGCCGATGCCCTGGCGGCCGTTCACATCCCCGATGCAGTTGAAATCCTGCCGGACCTGGGAGGCGGTGGTGCCCATCTGGGCGGCGAGCTCACGGGAGGAAATGCTGGTGATGCCGGTCTCCTGAAGGCCCTTGAGATAGCGGTAATATTTGGGCAGGCGCTTGATGACGGGAAGAGAGGCTTTACTCGGCGTGGTCATAGAAAATCTCCTTGTGCGGCAGCTGATCAGAATAAAAAGAGAATGTACTCTTTAGTATATATCATTTGAGCCGAATGTCAAATCCTCCCGGCCCGATCTTTAAGAAAATTTCATCAGGATATTTGCCGCCCGGCGGGGAAAAACTGAGAGAAAAAGGAGGCTGAACCCATGAACCACACCCAAAACGCCCCGTCGCCCACCCCCGAGGCCATCGAACAGGAGCGGCTGGAAAAAGAAAAAATCGAGGACCTGGGGGCCCTCAGCTGCACCCGAGGGCCCCATATCATCCACTGTCTCACCGTCATCGGCCAGATCGAGGGCCATGTGGAGGCCCCCCAGGGCCAGAAAACCACCAAGTACGAACACGTGATCCCCCAGCTGGTGGCGGTCCAGGAGGATCCCCGGATCGAGGGGCTTTTGGTCCTGTTGAACACGGTGGGGGGCGACGTGGAGGCGGGTCTCGCCCTGGCCGAATTGATCGCCAGCATCACCAAACCCAGCGCCACCCTGGTTTTGGGGGGCGGGCACTCCATTGGGATTCCGCTGGCCGTCAGCGCCCAGCGGAGTTTTATTGTGCCCACCGCCACCATGACCGTACACCCGGTCCGCCACTCGGGGATGATCCTGGGGGTGCCCCAGACCATGCGGTGGTTCGAGCAGATGCAGGAGCGGATCACCGGCTTTGTGGCGGGCCACAGCGGCATGAGCGAAAAGCGGTTCACCGAGCTGATGCTCCACACCGGGGAGCTGGTGCTGGATATGGGCACTGTGCTGGACGGCCGCCACGCCGTGAAAGAAAAACTGATCGACCAGCTGGGGGGCATTTCGGACGCTCTGAGCTGGCTTTACAGCGAGATCGAGAGCCGGGGCGGCGGCCCGGCCTGAGAATTTCCGCCGGGGCGCCATGGTTTGCCATTTTGTCCGGGTCGTGATACAATACAATAATGGCAAATCTTATGGAATACAGGTAGGGAAACTATGGCAACAAGAAAACGCAAATCCCGCGCCCGCCACGGCGGCGCTGCGGCCCGACGGGAGACCCGGGACCGGCTTTTGTCCAGCTGCGTCACCCTGTTCGGGGGGATTCTGCTGCTTTTGATCGCCTTCGTGGAGGGCGATTCGGTTTGGCGGGCGGCCCACACCGCCCTGTTCGGGATGTTCGGCTGCTGCAGCCTGGTGCTGGGGGTGGCCGTCTGTTATCTGGCGGTGCTGCTGGCCCAGGACGAGCCCCTGGCCCCCCGGATCTTCAAGCTCTTTTTGGGGATGCTCTTTGTCAGCGGGACGGTGATCGTCTTTTCGGACATCCCGGCCCAGGGAATGAGCTCGAGCCAGATGGTGGCCGCCTGCTATGAGAACGGCTACACCGCCTGGCTCAGCGGCGGCGCTTTGGGGGCCGTGCTGGGGGGCACCCTGCTCTTGCTCTGCGGCCGCCCGGCGGCCAATCTCGTCATGCTGGCCCTGGCCGCCTGCGTCAGTTTTTATATCTTTGACCTGACCCCCGCCGACCTCTGGCAGTGGCTGGGCTGGGTCTTTGGCGGCGTGCGGGAAAAGGGCGTGGCCGTCTATGAGGAGGGCCGGGTCCGCCAGGCCGAGCGGAAAGCCGCCCGTCTGGCCCAGCAGGCCGAGGAGGAAGTCGCCCGGGCCGCCGAAGAAGAATACGACGAATACGAGGAGGAGGAAAAACCCGCCCCGGGCTTCCGGATGCCCGGCTGGCTGAGCGGGATTCTGGGCCGGGGGCGGCTGCCCCGGGAGGACGAGGACGCCCCCGCCGAACCGGAGGAAACCCCCATCCGCACCGCCCAGCCGGTGGCCGAAGCGCCCCGGTTCCGGGCTTCCTTTGACATTGACCTGGGCCCCGACCACCCCGAGGAGGCCCCGGCGGAAACTTCGCCCGAGGCCCCGGTGGTCATCGGCCCGGGCGGTACATTTGGGATGGACGCTCTGACCCCCGAGGCCCTGCGCCCCGAGGTCCCGCCGGCCGAACCGGTGGCCCCGGCTGTGCCCGGGCCGGAGGCAGCCCCGGCCCAGCCCGCCGAGGAGGACGGCTGGATCCGGATCGACGCCGAGCCGGAGGAGGCCGGGGACCTGAACAGCCTGGTGGCCGCCGCCATGGAGAAACCCCAGGCCTCGGAGGAGGCCGCCGCGGCCGCCCCCATCCCCGAGGAGGAAGAAGCTGCCCCGGTGCAGCAGTACCAGTACCCCTCCATCGAGCTGTTTGACCCGCCCAAGGAAGAACAGGACGAGAGCGCCCAGGCCGAGCTCAAGGCCAACGCCCAGAAACTGGTGGATACCCTGGAGAGCTTCGGGGTCAAAACCCGGGTGCTGGATATCTCCCGGGGCCCCTCGGTCACCCGGTACGAGGTCCAGCCCATGGCGGGCGTCAAGATCAGCCGGATTACCTCTCTGGCCGACGACCTGGCCCTGAACCTGGCGGTGGCGGACGTCCGTATGGAGGCCCCCATCCCCGGCAAGCCCGCCGTGGGCATCGAGGTGCCCAACCGGAAAAAGACCGCCGTCAGCATCCGCAGCATCTTCGAGAGTCAGAGTTTCATGCACATGACCTCGCCTCTGACCATCGCCCTGGGCAAGGACATCGCCGGCGTGGCTCAGGTGGCGGATCTGTGCAAGATGCCCCACCTCTTGATCGCGGGCAGCACTGGCAGCGGTAAATCGGTCTGCGTCAACAGCATCATCATGAGCCTGCTCTACCGCTCCAGCCCCGAGGACGTGAAACTCCTCCTCATCGACCCCAAGGTTGTGGAGCTGGCTGAGTACAACGGCATCCCCCATCTGTTGATGCCGGTGGTCACCGAACCCCGGAAAGCCGCCGGCGCCCTGGGCTCGGCGGTGGCCGAGATGGAGCGGCGGTACCGTCTCTTCGCGGACAACAACGTCCGAGACATCAAGACCTTTAACAAGCTGGCGGCGGAAGACCCCATGCTGGAAAAACTGCCCTACATCGCCATTGTCATCGACGAGCTGGCCGACCTGATGATGGTGGTGGGCAAGGACGTGGAGGACTCCATCTGCCGGATTGCCCAGAAGGCCCGTGCTGCGGGCATGCACCTGATCGTGGCCACCCAGCGCCCCAGCGTGGACGTCATCACCGGCCTGATCAAGGCAAACATCCCCAGCCGAATCGCTTTTGCGGTGTCCAGCCAGGTGGACAGCCGGACCATCCTGGACGGCGCGGGCGCCGAGAAACTGCTGGGCATGGGCGATATGCTCTTTATGCCGGTGGGCGCACCCAAACCCATCCGAATCCAGGGCACCTACGTCAAGGATGAAGAGATCAGCCGGGTGCTGGACTTCATCAAGGCAGGCGGCTCGGCCCAGTACGACGAGGCCATGATCGAGGCCATGGAGAAGCACACCATCCAGGAGAAGGGCGGCGGAAAAGATTCCGGCTCCGACGAGGAGAGCGAGGGCAGCGACCCGATGCTCAAACAGGCGGTGGAAGTGGTCATCGACGCGGGCCAGGCTTCCACCAGCCTGCTCCAGCGCCGGTGCAAACTGGGCTATGCCCGGGCCGCCCGGATCATGGACGAGATGGAACAGAAGGGGATCATCGGCCCCTATGAGGGGGCCAAACCCCGGGCCGTGCTGGTGAGCCGTCAGCAGTGGCTGGAAATGAATCTGAACCAGCCCGACACCCCGTCGGAGCTGTAACCCCCGGAAGATAAAATGAGGACAAGCCTATGACAGAACAAAAAACCACCTCCACCCTGCCCGAGTACACCGAGTTTCTGCCCATCTGCCGGGAGGACATGGCCCGGCGGGGCTGGGACGAGCTGGATTTCGTGGTGGTGGGCGGCGACGCCTATGTGGACCACCCCAGCTTCGGCACCGCCATCATCAGCCGCCTTTTGGAGGCCGAGGGCTACCGGGTGGGGGTGCTGGCCCAGCCCCGGTATACCGACTGCGAGGACTTCAAGCGGTTCGGCAAACCCAAATACGGCTTTTTCATCGGCGGCGGCAACGTGGACAGCATGGTCAGCCACTACTCGGTGGCCAAGATCGCCCGGGCCGAGGACGAATATTCCCCCGGCGGCAAGGCGGGGGCCCGCCCCGACCGGAGCGCCACCGTCTACACCAAACTGGCCAAAGAGGCCTACCCCGACCTGCCGGTAATCCTGGGCGGGCTGGAAGCCTCCCTCCGGCGGTTCGCCCATTACGACTACTGGCTGGACACCGTCCTGCCCAGCATCGCCGAGGACTCGGGGGCGGACCTGATCAGCTTCGGCATGGGGGAGCACCAGACGGTGGAGATCGCCCGCCGCCTGGCCGCCGGGGAATCCATCGAGACCATCACCGACGTGAACGGCACCTGCTACATGACCGACTTCGACCACCTGCCCGCCCGGTATGTGGAGTGCGCGGGGTACAAAAAGGTCGCCTCGGATAAAGTGGCCTACGCCAAGGCCTGCCGGATCCAGATGGACAACCAGGATGTGGTCAGCGGCCAGATCATCGTCCAGAAACAGAGCGAGAAGTATCTCGTCCAGAACCTGCCCGCCAAACCCCTGGTGCGGTGGGAGCTGGATAAAGTTTACGCCCTGCCCTATACCCGGCGGTATCACCCTATCTATGAGGCCATGGGGGGCGTGCCCGCCATCCGGGAGGTGCAGTTCTCCATCATCCAGAACCGTGGGTGCTTCGGCGGGTGCAACTTCTGCGCCATCCAGCTCCACCAGGGCCGCCGGGTCACCAGCCGCAGCGCCGACAGCATTGTGGCCGAGGCCGAGCGGATGACCCACGAGCCCGACTTCAAGGGCTATATCCACGACATCGGCGGCCCGACGGCGAACTTCCGGTTCCCCTCCTGCCGGGAACAGATGCTCAAGGGAATGTGCACCGGCGGCAAGCACTGCCTGGCGCCCCAGGCCTGCCCCCACCTGATCGTGGACCACAGCGACTACCTCAAGATTCTGCGCCGGGTGCGCCAGCTGCCCGGGGTCAAAAAGGTGTTCGTCCGCAGCGGCATCCGGTTTGACTACCTGATGGCCGACCCTGACGAGACCTTCTTCAAAGAGCTGGTGGAGCACCACGTCTCGGGCCAGCTGAAGGTGGCCCCCGAGCACTGCGCCCCCAACACCCTGGCCTATATGGGCAAACCCCCCATCGAGGTCTTTAACAAGTTCAAGGATAAGTTCTACGAGCTGAGCAAGAAGGCGGGCAAAAAGCAATACCTGGTGCCCTACCTCATGTCCAGCCACCCGGGCAGCACCCTCAAGGACGCGGTCTATCTGGCCGAGTACCTCTACAAAAACCACATGCGGCCCGAGCAGGTCCAGGACTTTTACCCCACCCCCGGCACCGTCAGCACCTGTATGTTCTACACCGGCCTCGACCCCTACACCCTCAAGCCGGTATTTGTGGAAAAGACCGCCGAGGGCAAGGCCCTCCAGCGGGCGCTGCTCCAGTACTACGAGCCCCGGAACGCCGAAAAGGTGGTGAAGGCCCTCAAGATGACCCACCGGGAGGACCTGATCCCCCTGCTGGTGCCCGCCGAGGGCCGCCGGGCCGTCCAGCGGAGCGCCAAGCGGGCAGGGGAGAGCCCCAAGGTGACCATCCACCCCGACGGCAGCTATACCGTCCGCCACGGCCAGAAAGGGAAAAAGCCCGCCGCCCCGGCGGTGGCCCCGGGGGCACGGTTCGCGCCCCGGACCAAACCCATCAAGAAAAAAGCCGAGGGTGGCCCCGCTGCCCCCGGGAAGGAGAACGCAAAAGCATGGAATTCCAAAAAGAAAAAGTAACCCGCCCCGGGCTTTGGGCTCGGCTGGCGGCCCTGGCCCTTTCCTGTGTGCTGGCCCTGAGCCTTGGCGGCTGTTCCGACCTGGCGGGGGCCGTGGGGGATCTGGCGGGCCAGAACACCCCCAGCGCCCCCGTCACCGGGACCGAGGTCTCGGGGAATTTTGAGATGCACTTCATCGACGTGGGCCAGGCCCTCAGCGTCCTGGTCACCTGCGACGGGGTGAGCATGCTCTACGACGGCGGCAATGTGGACGACGGCAGCCTCGTGGTCTCCTACCTCCAGAACCAGGGGGTGGAGCGGCTGGAATACGTCTTTTGCAGCCACGCCCACGAGGACCATGTGGGCGGCCTTGCGGCGGCGCTGGCGGCCATCCCGGCGGGGCATGTCTACGCCCCGGTAACCACGGCGGACACCAAATGCTTCTCCGATTTCGTCAAGTACACCCAGCAGCAGGGCCTCGCGATAGAAGTGCCCGCCGTGGGCACAACCTGGGCCCTGGGCGGGGCCACCGTCCAGCTTCTCGGCCCGGTGGCTCAGTACGACGACACCAACGACACCTCCCTGGTGCTGCGGATTGACTACGGCGAGACCAGCTTCCTCCTCACCGGCGACATGGAGTCGGACGCGGAGAAAGACCTGGTCGAGAGCGGAGCCAACCTGGATGTGGACGTCTTACAGGTGGGGCACCACGGCTCCGAGACTTCCACCAGCTACGTCTTTTTGAATGAGGTCCTGCCCGAGATGGGCGTGATCTCGGTGGGGACCGGCAACAGCTACGGCCACCCCCACGAGGCGGCCCTGAGCCGTCTGCGGGACGCCGGGGTGGACGTTTACCGCACCGATATGATGGGCACCATCACCATCGCCAGCGACGGGACCAACTACACCGTGGGCAGCGAGCATTATGTGCCCACCGAACAGCAGAACCCCACCCTCACCGACGGCAGCGGCCAGATGGCCGCGAGTACCCCGGCCGAGACCACTTACATCGGCAATGTAAACTCCAAGAAGTTCCATCTGCCCACCTGCCCGAACCTGCCCGCCGAGCAGAACCAGATTCTTTTCTCGAGTTATGACCAGGCCATCGCCGAGGGGTACAGCCCCTGCGGCACCTGCCTGAAATAAGGTCTAAAATCCCTCCGGCCCCCGCCGGGGGGATTTTTCGGCTGTGGGGAAAAACGGAAAATTGATTTCCGGTCCTCCCCGCTGTATAATGGAAACCATTACAAAAAGGGGGTGCGGTATGCAGAAGAATATCCCTTGCCCGCTGGGGGTGGAACTCCCGGCGCAGATCGACCTGGTGGAGGCGGCCCGGTATTTCGGTGCCCGGGGCCAGCCCGACCCCGGCACCCTGGCTCTTTTGGAGCGGTGCGCCGGGCCGCTTTTGAAAGCCGCCGCCCCTCGGGCGGTCTGGCTGCGGGCCGGGCGGGAAGCGCTCTCCGGCCTGATTCGGGGCAAAGACGCCGAGAAGCATCTGGCCGGCTGCGGAGAGTGCGTTCTGCTGGCCGTCACCCTGGGGGCCGGGGTGGATGAAGCCATCCGCCGGCTGGGGGTGGGGGACATCGCCGCCGGGGTGGCGGCGGACGCCCTGGCCAGCGCCCTGGCGGAACAGGTCTGCGACGCCGCCGAGGCGGCCCTGCGGCAGCTGGCGGCGGGGGAAAACCTTTACCTCACCGGGCGGTTTTCGCCGGGGTACGGGGACTGGCCCATCCAGGTCCAGCCCGAACTGGCCCGGCTGCTGGACACCCCCCGGCGGATCGGACTCTGCGTCACCGATAGCTTTTTGATGACCCCCCGCAAGAGCGTCACTGCCGTGTTGGGCCTGAGTGAACAGCCGGTCACCGGCTGGCGGGCCGGGTGCGGCCAGTGCGCCCTGCGGGAAAAATGCGAATACCGAAAGAGAGGACAGACCTGTGAAGGCTGAAGATTTATTCAAACAAGACAATACCCTCCTGCTGGACGGCGGCATGGGCACCATGCTCCAGGCGGCGGGGCTGGCCCTGGGGGAGAAACCCGAGGCCCTCAACTTGAAAGACCCCGCCCTGATCGAGAGCATCCACGCCCGGTATGCGGCGGCGGGCAGCGCCATCCTCAACGCCAACACCTTCGGCGCCTCGGCCCATAAGCTGGCGGGCACCGGCTATACGGTGGAGGAAGTCATTGCCGCGGGCATCGGCTGCGCCAAGCGGGCGGCGGCACCCTATGGCGCCCTGGTGGCCCTGGATGTGGGCCCTCTGGGGGAACTGCTGGAACCCTCCGGCACCCTGGCCTTTGAGGACGCGGTGGAGGAATACGCCCGGATCGTCCGGGCCGGCGCGGCCGCCGGGGCGGACTTAGTCTTTTTCGAGACCTTCACCGATCTCTATGAGCTGAAAGCCGCCCTACTGGCCTGCAAGGAAAACTGTGATCTGCCCATCCTGGCCAGCATGAGCTTCGAGGCCGGGGGCCGGACCTTCACCGGCTGCACGGTGGAGAGTTTCGCCGCCACCGCCCGGGGCCTCGGGGCGGACGCCCTGGGCATCAACTGCAGTTTGGGGCCGAAAGAAATTTTCCCCATGGCCCAGCGGCTGGCGGCCGCCCTGCCGGGGGATTACCCGGTGTTTGTCAAACCCAACGCCGGGCTGCCCCGGGCCGACGGCAGCGGCTACGACGTTACCCCCCAGCTCTTCGCCCATCAGATGAAGCCCTACCGGGCATTGGGGCTCTTCGCGGCGGGGGGTTGCTGCGGCACCACCCCCGACTATATCCGGCTTTTGAACTCGGTCTTTGCGGGCTGCAAGCCGGGCCGGGAAATTCACCCCATGCCCTCGGTCCTCTGTACCCCGGTGGACTGCGTCAGGGTGGACGGCATCACAGTAGTGGGGGAGCGGATCAACCCCACCGGCAAAAAGCGGTTCCAGCAGGCCGTCCGGGAGGGGGACATGAATTACCTCCTGGAAGTGGCGGTCAGCCAGGCCGAGAGCGGCGCGGTGGTGCTGGATGTGAACGTGGGCGTTCCCGGGGTGGACGAGCCCGCGGTCATGGCCCGGGCCGTCAAGGCCATCCAGAGCGTGGTCAGCCTGCCCTTGCAGCTGGACAGCTCGAACCCCGAGGCCCTGGCCCGGGGCCTGCGGGTCTACAACGGCAAGCCCATTGTCAACTCGGTGAACGGAGAGCGGGCGGTGCTGGAAAAGATTCTCCCCCTCTGCAAAAAATACGGCGCGGCGGTGGTGGGCCTGACCCTGGACGAGAACGGCATCCCCAAGGAGGCCGCCCGCCGGGTGGAGATCGCCCGCCGGATTCGGGATGCGGCCCTAGAAGCCGGCATCCCCCGGGAGGACATCTATATCGACTGCCTGACCTTGACCGCCAGTGCCCAGCAGGAGGACGTTCTGGCCACCGTCCAGGCCCTGCGAGAGTGCAAAGAGACTCTCGGGGTGCGGACGGTGCTGGGGGTCTCCAACATCAGCTTCGGGCTGCCCTGCCGCCCCTACCTGAACACCACATTCCTTACCATGGCCATGTCCGCCGGGCTGGACCTGGCCATTATGAACCCCGCCAGCGAGGAGATGATGGCGGCGGTCTACGCCTACAACGTCCTGACCAATCGGGACAAACAGAGCGCGGCCTATATCGCCCGGTATGCGGGCCGGACCCTGCCCCAGGCGGCGGCCGCCGCGGCCCCGTCTGCCCCCGCTCCGACGGAAGGGACAGAGCCCGGGGGAATCTATGCCCCCCTGATGAAGGCGGTGGAGCAGGGCCTGAAAGGGGAGGCCGCCGCCCAGACCCGGGCCCTGCTGGCCGAAAAGGAGCCCCTGGCGGTGGTGGACGAGGCGCTGATCCCTGCCCTGGACGTGGTGGGGGCCAAGTACGAGAAAGGGACCCTCTTTTTGCCCCAGCTGCTCCAGGCCGCCAGCGCGGCCCAGAGCGCCTTTGAGGAGATCAAGACCGCCATCGCCAAAAACGGCACCGCAGGCGGGAGCAAAGGCCGGATCCTCCTGGCCACCGTCAAGGGGGATGTCCACGACATCGGCAAGAACATCGTCCGGGTGATCCTGGAGAATTACGGCTTCGAGGTGATCGACCTGGGCCGGGATGTGCCGGTGGAAGCGGTGGTGGAAACCGCCCGGGAGAAAGAGATCCATCTGGTGGGCCTCTCGGCCCTGATGACCACCACTTTAAAGAGCATGGAAGAGACCATCGCGGCGCTCCACGCGGCGGGCCTCGACTGCAAGGTGATGGTAGGGGGCGCCGTCCTCACCGAGAGCTACGCCAAACAGATCGGCGCTGACTGGTACGCCAAAGACGCCAAGCAGAGCGCCGACATCGCCCGGGCTTTCTTCGGCGTATCGTAAAAAAAGAAAAACGTATAGGACAGATCCTGCCCCGCATATCATGGAAGTGAGATGCGGGGTATGATTTTGCAATTCGTTCAAATTCACAACAAAAAACTGCCACATATTTCCGGTACAATAAGGGTGCAGTCAGGGAAGCAGGCCAAACAACCCCAACATGGATTGCAAAGCACACTCCCGCCCGCCGAGGGCCCGCCCAGCCGGGGAGCCCCGCGGGATCAAATGATTTCCTGTTCCCCCGTCCATGCCAGGCAATCGCCGGACGGCGGACAGACTACCAACCCTCTCCTACACCCACAGGAGTTTTCATACAGACAGCGCCCGAGTTTTCCTCCTTTCTCGGGCGCTGTATTTTGTTTTAAAAAACTTGAAAAAAGTGCTTGACATTTTCCTTGCCCGTGGTATAATAACAAACGTTCCGAGCGACGCAAACACAAAACGCAAACGGAACAACAACAAAATATGCGGATATGGCGGAATTGGCAGACGCGTTAGATTCAGGTTCTAATCGGGGCAACTCGGTGGAGGTTCAAGTCCTCTTATCCGCACCAAACCGGATCAGGAAGTTTCCTGATCCGGTTTTTGTCTTTGTGTATTTCCCAAAACCAGAAAAAACCCAGGGTCCCCTGCAGAGGAACCTGTTTTTTCTTTGAATGCTCAGTCCAGCGCAGTCACGGTGAAGTCGGAGACAAAGGCCTCGGTGCCGATGTCCACAAAGATGCCTACCCCGCCGGGGGCCCCGGCGCCGTGCTTGAGGGCGGGCACCACCAGCAGGGGCTGGGCGGAGCCGTTGAGGTAAAATTCGGCCCGGCTGCCCTGGATGACGGCTTTCAGGGTGAACCACTCGTCCAGCTCGATGTCTGCCGGGGCCTCGTAGCCGGGGATGCCGAACTCCCGGAAATATTCAAAGGTGTACCCCGGGTAGGAAAAATACTGGCAGCCGTGGGCCCGCCGCACCGGGTCGGGGCAACTGCGGCCGTTGGTGGGCCGGAGATAGAAGGACTCAAACTCCGAGTTTTCCTCGTTGGCCCGGAATACCACCCCGATGAACCCACGGGCGAAATCCGGCGCGTCGGGCAGAAGGCGGCTTTTCATCTTCAGTTCCAGGAAGCCGTCCCGGAATTTGACCCCCCGGGCCCGGGCGTAGGTATTCTCGTCGAAGCGGAGGAGTTTGTCTTTTTTGACCACCCGCAGGGCCGGGCCCTCGGGCAGGGCGGCGGCCTCCACCCCGGTGTGGACCGGGAGGAACGCTTCGGGCGAAAGGGAAAGATTCTGTTTCATGGCGGGCTCCTTTTCTGTGCAGGCGTTTTGTTTGATTATACCACAGGGGCAGGGGCTTGAAAAGTAGGCACAAATTTGTGGCCCGGTTACCGCCGGGTAACCGGCTTGTGCACGGGGAGCCGGTGCGCTATACTGAGAGGAGAAGCCGCCCCCTTTGGCGGAGAAAATTTTTCAGAAAAATTTTGGTGCATCTGAATGGATTGCCCCGCCCCGCCCGTGTTAAGGGTGAAAGGGAACAAAACCTGAGAATTTTTCAAACCCATCGGGAGGCGACAGTTATGAAGATGAAGAAGTTGTTTGCAGGTCTGGCAGCGGCGGCGCTGTTTGTGAGCGTGGGGGCCACCACGGTTTTTGCATCGGACGGCGGGGCCGGCCCTTATTACCAGGACGCCAACGGCGACGGGATCTGTGACCGTCGGGCCGGGGTCTGCTATTTCGTGGACGAAGATTGCGACGGGGTCTGCGATTCCTGCGGCTTTGGCGGCCGGGGCGCGGGCTGCCGGTATCAGGACGCCGACGGCGACGGGGTCTGTGACTATTACGGCACGGGCGCCCGGGCGGGCCGGGGCTGTGGCCGCCGGGGCGGCTGCTGCGGCAGATTCTGCGGATAACAACACAGAGGCGGGCTTTTGGGATGCGGAGTGAACAGGAGGTCAGCCAGGCGATTGCGCGGTATGCGGATACGGTGCAGCGGCTGTGCATGCTCTATCTGAAAAATCATGCGGACACCGAGGACATATTTCAAACCGTGTTTTTGAAGTATGCCCTTGGTTCTGTTGTGTTTGAAAGCGAGGAACACGAAAAAGCCTGGATCCTCCGGGTGACCATCAACGCCTGCAAAGATTTGTTGCGGAGCTTCTTCCGCAGCCGGACGGTCTCTCTGGAAGAGGTGCTGGACCAGCCCGCCCCCCTGACCGGCGAGGACCGGGAGGTATGGGCGGCGGTGCTGGCCCTGCCCCAAAAATACCGGGATGTGATCTACCTGCACTATTACGAGGGCTACACCGCCCCCGAGATGGCCCGGATTCTGGGCAAGAACCCCAACACGGTTTACATCCTGCTGACCCGGGCCCGGCAGATGCTGCGCCAGACACTGGGAGGTGACGGCGATGAAGGATAAATTGCAGCACGCCTTTGGCCAGGTCCACGCCGACCCCGCCCGGGTGGCCCGGACCCGGGCCTTTGTACTGGCGCAAATGCGCCCCGCCCGCCGGGCGGTTTGGCCCCGGGCCCTGGCGGCAGCGGCCTGCCTGATGCTGGCGGTGCTGGGGAGCGGCTGGCTCTGGTTCAGCCCCACTGCCCACATCAGCATCGACGTCAACCCCTCTCTGGAGCTGGCGGTCAACCGGTTCGACCGGGTGGTGGGGGTGGAGGGCTGGAACGAGGACGGCCAGACCCTGGCCGACTCCCTGAACCTCCAATTCACCGATTACACCCAGGCAGTGGAGGAGATTCTGGCCCATGAGACGGTGGCGAACTTGCTGGCCGAGGATGCAGTTCTGGAGATCACGGTGGTGGGCCCTGAGAACGCCCAGTGCACCCGGCTTCTGGCCGGGGTCAAGGCCTGCACCGCCGGGCAGGGGAACGCCCGCTGCCACGCCGCCCGGCCCGAAGAAGCCGCAGCCGCCCACGAGATGGGCCTCTCCTGCGGCAAGTACCGGGCCTATCAGGAGCTGTTGGTCCTGGACCCCACCGTCACCCCAGAAGAGGTGGCCGGGATGACCATGGCCGAGATCCGGGCCGCCATCCGCCAGCTGCAAGGGGCAGAAACCGGCGTTCCAGCCACCCCCGGAGGCCACGGACACGGCCACCGTCACGGCTGGGAGTAAGACGGAGGCCCACAACAAATTGTAATATAGAATTAAAAATATACACAAAAGCCCATTTGTCGAGGTTTACCCAACGGCAAATGGGCTTTTTTTATTCCTTTTTGTTGTAAAAAAGGACGTACTCCCCGCCCGGTGGGGCCTGTGCTACTCTCTTGTCAGCGGGAGGCCGCAAAAAACAAAGCCGAAAGGGGAGAGGATATGCCGAATAAAACACAGAGCGGGCCGGACCGCAGCCTGGCGGAACTCCACCGGGCCACCGATACCCTGAGCACCATGCTGTCCCAGGAGGTGCGGGACCTCCACGCCCGCCAGAAAGCGGCCCGCCGCCAGGAGGGGGGCGACCCCGGAACCATCAAGGCCCTGAAGGAGACCACCGCCGTCCTCAAGGATCTGGCCTCGGTGGCCCGGTCCCTCAATGAACAGGGGGCCGAGACCGGCGGGGCGGTCTGCGGGGTGGTGCTGCTGCCCACCGTGGAGGAGGAGGGCGCCGGATGAACCAGAGCTGTGAAATCTCGCCCACCGTCCCGGTGGTTTGGCGGCCCCAGCCCCGGCAGGCCGAGTTCATGCGCCGCCCCGAGCCCGAGGCCCTCTACGGCGGGGCGGCGGGCGGCGGCAAGAGCGACGCGCTGGTGATCGAGGCCCTGCGCCAGGTGGATATCCCACATTACAGAGGGTTGATTCTGCGCAAAACATACCCGCAGTTATCGGATTTGGTGGATAAAAGCATGAACTACTACCGCCGGGCTTTCCCCGGGGCCCAGTACAACGCCACCGCCCACGTGTGGGTCTTCCCCAGCGGGGCCAAGATCTATTTCGGCTCCATGCAGTACACCAAGGACCGGACCAACTACCAGGGCAAAGCCTTCGACTTCATCGGGTTTGACGAGCTGACCCACTTTGAGTGGGAGGAATACAGCTACATGATGAGCCGCAACCGCCCCACCGGCCCGGGCACCCGGGTGTATATGCGGGCCACCACCAACCCCGGCGGGGTGGGCCACGGCTGGGTCAAGGAGCGGTTCATCACCCCGGCGCCCCCGGGCACCCCCATCCGGGAGGAGTACACCGTCCATATGCCGGACGGCACCGACCGGGTCTATACCCGGGCGCGGGTGTTCATCCCCTCCAGCGTCTTCGATAATCCCGCTCTGCTTGAGAACGACCCCGATTACCTGGCCAGCCTGGCCGCCCTGCCCGAGGCCGAAAAACAGGCCCTGCTCTACGGCAGCTGGGACAGCTTTTCGGGCCAGGTGTTCACCGAGTGGCGGAACGACCCCGCCCACTACAAGGACCAGCGGTGGACCCACGTCATCGAGCCCTTCCCCATCCCGAAGCATTGGCAGATCTGGCGGGGGTACGATTTCGGGTTTTCGAAGCCCTTTTCGGTGGGGTGGTACGCGGTGGACGAGGAGGGGCGGCTCTACCGGATCAAGGAACTGTACGGCTGCACCGGCCGCCCCAACGAGGGGCTGAAGATCGACCCGGTGGAGCAGGCCCGGCGAATCCGTCAGGCCGAGCAGGACGATCCCACCCTCCGGGGGCGGGTGATTTACGGGGTGGCCGACCCGGCCATCTTCGACGAGAGCCGGGGGGAGAGCATCGCCGCTATGATGGAGCGGAGCCCCAACTTCCTCCACTGGACCCCCGGGGACCACACCCGCCTGGCGGGTAAGATGCAGCTGCACTACCGGCTGGCTTTCGGGGAGGAGGGGCGGCCAATGTTCCAGGTGTTTTCCACCTGCAAACACTTTATCCGCACCATCCCCAGCCTGGTCTACGACGAGGCCAGCGTGGAGGACATCGACACCCGCCAGGAGGACCACATCTACGACGAGTGCCGCTATGTCCTGATGGAAAACCCCATCACCCCGCCCCGGCGCACCCTGCCGCCGCCCCTGCCGGACGACCCGCTGGATCTGCACCGGACCACCCGATTTTATCGAATTTGAGGTGAAACATGAACCAAGAAGAAATCCTGCGCCCGGCGGAACCGGTGGGCGCCGAGCAGGTGGCCGAGGCCACCCAGCTGCTCCAAAAGTACAAGGCGGGCAAGGCCGCCCTGGACCGCCGCCTGATCGACAACGAGCTCTGGTTCCGGATGGGCCACTGGAAGCAGTACAAAAACCGGATGATGGAGGGTAAGCCCCAGCCTTCCAGCGGGTGGCTCTTCAACTCCATCGCCAGCAAACACGCCGACGCCATGGACAGCTACCCCGAGCCCTGTGTATTGCCCCGGGCCGCCGACGATGAGGCCACCGCCCGAACCCTTTCCAGCGTTTTGCCGGTGGTGCTGGAACAGGCCGACTACGAGCAGGTGTACAGCGATACCTGGTGGCGCAAGCTGAAACAGGGCACCGGCGTCAAGGGCATCTTCTGGGACCCCACCGCCCGGGGCGGGGTGGGGGACATCGCCATCCGGCCCATGAACCTGTTGATGCTCTACTGGGAGCCGGGGGTCATGGATATCCAGGACAGCCCCAACTTTTTCTCCCTGAGTCTCGAGGACACAAAACAGCTGGAAGAGCGCTGGCCCGCCCTCAAAGGCCACGGCGGCTCCACCCTGGACGTGCCCCGGTACATCCACGACGACAGCATCGACACCAGCGGCAAGAGCGTGGTGGTGGACTGGTACTATAAGCGCCCGGACGAGACCGGCCGCCCCCGGCTGCACTACTGCAAATTCTGCAACGGGGTGGTCCTCTATGCCAGCCAGAACGACCCGGCCCTGGCCGGGCGGGGGCTCTACGACCACGGCAAATATCCCTTTGTCTTTGATGTGCTCTACCAGGAGGAGGACAGCCCTGCGGGCTTCGGCTTCATCGACGTGATGAAGGACTGCCAGACCTCCATCGATAAGCTCAACCAGGCTATGGACGAGAATGTCCTGCTGGCCTCCAAGCAGCGGTACATCCTCAGCGACACCGCCGGGGTCAACGAGGAGGAGTTGGCCGACTTCGGCCGGGATATCGTCCATGTGGCGGGGCGGCTCAGCGAGGACACCTTCCACCAGATGCAGACGGCGGGGCTCCAGGGCAACTCCCTGAGCTACCTCAACAGCCGGATCGACGAGCTGAAGGAGATCAGCGGCAACCGGGATATGAGCCAGGGCGGCACCTCCGGCGGCGTGACGGCGGCTTCCGCCATCGCGGCCCTGCAGGAGGCGGGGTCCAAACTCAGCCGGGATATGCTCAAGAGCGCCTACCGGGCCTTCGCCAAGGAGTGCTACCTGATCATCGACCTGATGCGGCAGTTCTACGACGAGGAGCGGGTGTTCCGGATCGTGGGGGAGAACGGTCAGAACCGGTTTGTCCGGTTCAGCGGCCAGACCCTCCGCCCCCAGCCCGGGGGCAATGTGGGGGGCGTGGAGCTGGGCAGCCGGGAGCCGGTGTTCGACATCGTCATCAGCGCGGCGAAGAAATCCACTTACAGCCGTTTGAGCCAGAACGAGATGGCCAAAGAGTGCTACCAGCTGGGCTTTTTCAACCCCGCCAACGCCGACGCGGCCCTGGCGGCCCTGGAAATGATGGACTTTGAAGGGGTGGAGAAGGTCCGGGACCGGGTCCGCGCCAACGGCACCCTGGCCCAGCAGCTGGCCGTCGCCCAGGCTCAGCTGGCGGCCCTCACCGCCCAGCTGCCCCAGACCAACCAGCCCCAGACCGCCAGCGGCGGCCGGAAGGCTCTGGCCGCCGCCCTGCCCCGGCCGGACTCTGCGGCCAACCGTGGAATGAATCTCAACCGAAAGTGAGGCGACACAGGAATGATTAAAGTGATTTACAGCGAACTGGACGGCCCCAAAGGTCCCACCTGCCGGCTGGAAGCCACCGGCCACGCGGGCTATGCCCCGGCGGGCCAGGACATCGTCTGCGCCGGGGCCAGCACCCTGATGCAGGCCCTGGTCTACCTGCTGGCGGGCACCGAGGGCACCGCCAGTCTGGCCACCGACCGGCCCGAGGGCCCCAGCGTGACGGTGACCGCCGTCCCCGACGCGGTCCGTCAGCCCTGCGTGGAGGGGGCTTTCGAGCTGGCCAAGGCGGGGTTTGCCCTGCTGGCCGAGCGGTACCCCGACAACCTGAGCTACTGCGACACCAGCGCCCGGGGGGAGAAAGCCATGATGGATCTGCAGCTGTTCGCCGAAGGGGCCGAGGGTCCCGAGAGTTCAAAAAGCAGCCCTGCCCCGGCTTTGAGCCGGGCGCAGCAGCAGCAGGCCATCGCCGCGGGCACCCTGAAACCCGCCGAGGCCCGGCGGGAGGCGGCCCCCGCTGAACCCAAACCCAAGGCCGAGGCCCCCCGGCCCACCCGCCCGGCGGACGCGGACCCGGCGTTCCGCCGCCTGCCCACCCCGGGCCGCCCGGCATTGACTCCCCAGGGCCGCCAGCTGATCGGCCGGCTCCACGCCCGGTGGGCCGCCGAGGAAGCCCGGATGCGGCAGGTTCAGCCCTCCTTCTCCCTGCGGCAGGAGCTGAAAAACCCCGAGATGCGCCGCCTGATGCAGCTGCCGGGGATGCGCCTTTCCGACGCCTACCGGCTGGCCCACTACGAGGACGCCCTGCGGGCCACCGCCCGCCGGGTGGAGCAGGGGGTCATGGAGCGGGTCCGGCAGCGGGGAGCCCGCCCTCTCGAAAATGGGGCCCGGCCCTCGAGCGCCGCCGCCGTCAAGCCCGATATCAGCAAGATGACCCGCGCCCAGCGGGAACAGCTGGAACGGCTGGCCCTCCACGGGGCGAAAATCCAGTTTTGACCCGGAGGGCTAAAAACCCCCGGTCGGGTGAACACCCTGATACAGAAAGGACGATGACAATGGAAATCAAGAACAAGACCCGGTTCCCCTTCGCGCTGCAGCTCTTTGCCCAGCTGCCCAACACCACCGCCAGCGAGGGCCTGAGCGTCGAGATGAAGACCTTCTATGAGAAGCGCCTCATCGACCAGGCCGAGCCCCGGCTGGTCCACGATCAGTTCGCCGACTTCTACCCGGTGCCGGTGGGCGGCGGCAAGACCATCGAGTTCCGCAAGTACGACAGCCTGCCCAAGGCCACCACCCCCCTCACCGAGGGCGTGACCCCCGACGGCCAGTCCCTGAACGTCACCAACATCACCAGCGACCTGCACCAGTACGGCGGCTGGACCCCCCTGACCGATGTGCTCCAGATGACCGCCATCGACAACAACGTGGTCCAGGCCACCCGGATCCTGGCCAGCCAGGCGGGCCGCACCATGGACAGCATCACCCGGGACGTGCTGGCGGGCGGCACCAACGTCATCTACGCCCCCAAGGTCTCTGAGGACGGCACCGAGACCCCCGTCTCCAGCCGGGCCGACCTGGACGAGACCTGCAAGCTGACCCCGAAACTGTTCTTCCAGGCGGCGGCCCAGCTGGGCGCCATGAACGCCGACACCATCGGGGACAGCTATGTGGCCATCATCCACCCTTATGCCGCCTACGACCTCAAGACCAGCAAGGAGTGGATCGAGGTCCACAAGTACGCCGACCCCGAGGCCATGTTCCGGGGCGAGATCGGCAAACTGGGCAACATCCGGTTCATCGAGACCAGCGAGGCCAAGATCTGGAAGGACGAGACCTGCCCCGGCTCGGGCTCTTTGGCGGTCTTCGGCACCCTGGTGCTGGGCGCCCACGCCTACGGCGTCACCGAGCTGGAGGGCGGCGGCCTGGAGCACATCGTCAAACAGCTGGGCTACGGCGACGACCCCCTGAACCAGCGGGCTTCTGTGGGCTGGAAGGGGATGCGGGCCGCCGAGCGGCTGGTGGAGCAGTACATGGTCCGGATCGAGAGCCTGTCCAGCTACTCCGCCACCGCCGCGGCCAACTAAAACCGGGAAAGGAGAGCACGAGACCATGGCCGAAAAGAAAACACCCGCCGGGCGGATGGTGAAAATCCGCCTGTTCAAGGACAACAGCCGCTATAAAGGGGATCTCTTCGTCAGCGTGAACGGCGTCAACTACAAGATTCGCCGGGGCGTGGAGGTGGAAGTCCCCGCCGCTGTGGCGGAAGTTCTGGAACACAGCCAGATGCAGGACGAGCGGACCGCCGCCCGCATCGCCGCCGCAGAGAACGCCGCCCAGTAAACCCGGCGCGGCTGCGAAACATCGGGTCCCGGCACGGCGGCGCTGTGCCGGGATTTTTGGAAAAAAGGGGGAGATTACTTATGACGGTAGGAGAAGCGATGGAGCGCGCCGCGGCCCTGCGGCCGGGGGACGCCATCGCCGACAGTACAAAACACGCCTGGCTCCGGGAGCTGGACGGTACCCTGCGGGCCCAGCTCTTCGGGCCGGGGTCGGGGGCCGGGTTCCAGAGCGCGGGGGCGGATCTTAGTTGGAACGGCGGGCTGGACGACGGGGTGGAGCTTTTGGTCCCCGCCCCCTTCGACCGGCTCTACCCCCACTACCTCTGCGCCATGATCGACGGCGCCCTGGGGGAGATCGACCGCTATTCCGGCGAGATGAGCCAGTACAACAGCATGCTGGCCGAGTTCACCCTGTGGCTGCGGCGGCGCCGCCCGCCCCGGCCCGCCCGGGTGAAATGGTGAGAGGGGAGGGAACGCCATGTATCTGCCCGGACGCCCCGAGATCAAAAACAGCCGCTCCATGCTGCGGGCCTTCGGCGGGCTGAACGAGACCTACGGCTGCACCGAAGCCGAGTTCAGCCAGGCGCTGAACTTTTCCTCCCGGGATTTCCCGGCCCTGAGCACCCGGCTGCCCCGCCGGAAACTCCGCGACGCCGAAAACGTCCGCGGGATGTACCAGCTGGGCGGGCTGCTGATGCTCTGCGGCACCACCCTCCACTACACCCCCGACGACGCCGGGGAGGAGCCGGTGACGTTGGAAAACGCGGTCTCGGACACCGAAAAGGCCCTGGTGGGCATCGGCACCAAGATTCTGATTTTCCCCGATCAGCTGGCCTTCGACACCGCCGACGGCAGCCTGACCGCCCTGGGGGCCCGGTGGAGCGGCGAGGAAACCGCCCTGGAGCTGACCCCCTGCGACGCCGACGGCAAGACCTATACCGTGGACCGCTGGGGGCTGGAAGAGCCGGAGGACCCCGCCGACGGGGAAATCTTCCTTAAGGCGGCCAACGTCAACACCCCCTGGCGGCACGACGGGGTGCTGGAAGTATACAGCCAGGCCGACGAAAAATGGAACGCCGTCACCCTGGACCACTGCCTGCTCTCGGGCGAGGGGCTGAGCGAAGCGTTCCGACAGTGGGACACCGTCACCGTGTCGGGCACCGCCGCCGTCCTGGCCGGGATGGGAGCGGACCTGGACGGCGAACAGGTGCTCTACAATGTGGAGGAGGGGGTGCTGCGGGTCCGGATCACCCCCCAGGGGGACCACTTTTACGGCTATCTCAAACAGGAGGGGACGGCCGTCACCTGGACCAGCATCGACGACAGCGAGACCGAAGAATACACCGCCGAGGGCCCTGCGGTCATCGAGCGCCGGGTGCCCGAGCTCGAGTACCTGACCGAGTGCGACAACCGGGTCTGGGGCTGCAACAGCCAGGAGAATGTGATCTACGCCTGCAAGCTGGGCGACCCCACCAACTGGTTTTCCTACCAGAACAGCGCCGCCGACAGCTACGCGGTGACGGTGGGCAGCGACGGCCATTTCACCGGCGCAGCCACCTGCATGGGGTACGCCCTCTTCTTTAAAGAGAACGTCCTCCATAAGCTCTACGGCTCGAAACCCTCGGATTTCCAGCTCACCTCCCTGAACTGCCGGGGGGTGGCCCAGAACGCCGCCAAGAGCCTCTGTGTCATCAACGAGACGCTGTATTACCTCTCCCGGGACGGGGTCATGTCCTGGGACGGCAGCATCCCGGTGAAAGCCTCGGCGGCGCTGGACCCCAGCGGTTTTGCCAACATCCAGCGAGCGGTCAGCGGCCAGCTGGACGGCCGGTATTACCTTCACATCACCCGGGAGACGGGAACCGGGGCGGCCCACCGGCTGCTGGTCTACGACACCGAGCGGAGCCTCTGGCAGGAGGAGGGGGTCTGCTCCTACCAGATGGCGGGCACCGGCAGCCAGCTCTATCTCTGGGACGGTGAATCCCTCTGGATTGCCGACCCCCGGCGGGAGACCGGGGCCCGCACCGCCGAAGAGGGCGAGGCCCCCGAGACCCGCATCCCCTTTGAGCTGGTGACCGGCGAGTTTGGGCTGGACGAGCCGGAGGACAAATACATCTCCCGGCTGGTGCTCCGGCTGGAGGCCGAGCCCTACACCACCCTGGAGATCGCCGCCAGCTACGACGGCGGGGTCTGGGAGACTTTGCTGGCCCGGGCCGTGGGGGCCCAGCGGGAAAAACTGGCCCTGCCCCTTCTGCCCCGGCGGCACGATACCCTGCGGCTGCGGATCCGGGGCCAGGGGCAGATCACCCTGCGCAGCCTGACCCGCACCTTTGCGGCGGCCCGGGGCGGCCTGACACAGTGAACAGGAGGGAGAACCCATGGCGAGTATTTCGGGCATCGGCAAGATCAGCCTGCCCAAGCTCAGCGAGAACATGGCCCCGGAGGATTCCCGGGCCATCCGCAACTATCTGTACCAGATGCAGGAGCAGCTGCAATATGTGCTGACCAATCTGGACACCGAGAATCTGTCCGACGAGCTGCGCAGCCGGCTGGAAGCCCTGGGCAGCCTATGACGAAAGGGGGAGACCATGGCGTCTACCAAGAAAAAACAGTACGATACCTCCGGCCTGACCAGCAAGGACGAGGTGCAAGACGCGCTGAACTCGGCGCAGTATAACCCCAGCCAGGCGGTGACCGACGCGGAAAACGCCCTCAAGGAGTGGCAGAATAACCGCCCCGCCGACTACGAGAGCAAGTACCAGGATCAGATCGACAGTCTGCTCCAGCAGGCGTCCCAGCAGAAGGATTTTTCCTATAACTACGCCCAGGACCCCATGTACCAGCAGTACGCCCGGATGTACACCCAGAACGCCCACAACGCCAGCACCGACGCCGCGGCACAGGCCGCCGCCCTGACGGGGGGATACAGTTCCAGCTACGCCGCCAGCGTGGCCCAGCAGGCCTACCAGCAGCAGATGAACGCCCTGAACAGCATCATCCCCACCCTGTACAATATGGCCCTGGACAGCTACACCAGCCAGGGCGACCAGCTGTTCAATGAGATCGAGCTGGTTTCGGCCCAGGAGCAGAGCGCCCAGAACCAGTACTACCGCCAGCTGGAGGACTACTACACCCAGCTGGAACAGAAGGGCCAGGCCTACAACGACGCCTACGCCAAGGACTACAACGAGTACACCGATTATCTGGCCCAGCTGGGGAGTATGCGGGACTACTACGTCCAGCAGGAGCAGTACCAGAACGCCCAGAAACAGCAGACCTTCCAGAACGTGATGAGCGTTCTGGGGCTGATCGGGGACGCGATCCAGCTGGCCATCAGCGGCACCACCGGCCTTGGCTCCCTGGCCAACGGCCTGCTCCAGACCGGCTACGGCATCTACGCCGGGAACCGGGACTACGAGGCCCAGCGGGAGGACGCAGCCTGGGACCAGCAGATGGAGGCGCTGCTGCGGCAGGACAGCCTGACCCAGCAGGCCTACGAGAACGAGACCGCCCAGCGGGAGTACCAGGACGCCCTGGCTCAGCAGAAATTCGACAACGATGTCACCAGCCAGAAGCTGGCCATCGCCCAGGGGGAGTGGGCCCTCAAACAGGCCCAGGCCGCCGAAAAGGCCAGCGAGGCCGCGGCCCGGAGCAAGAGCAGTTCCAGCGGCCTGACCACCGGCAGCACCGGTTACAGCGGCGCCTCGCCCTCGTCGGGTTCCGGGGCCCAGACCCGGGTGCCCTATTCCGCCCTGCGGATGCAGGCCCAGGGCAAGAGCAGCCAGCAGATCATCAATCAGCTGACCAGCGAGGGGTACACCTCGGCCCAGATCAAGAGCATTATGCAGATGCTCAACCAGTAACCCCACCCAGAGCCGGGCGCAGCAAAGCGCCCGGCTTTTTTGCGTCCCCGGGGCATACCGCCGCCCCCGCCCGGCCACACTAACCCAAAAGAACCCGAAATTTTGGAGGCGGAGTATGGAATCCATCTGGTCGAAACGCTGCACCCTCCCCGAACGGCCGGCCCTGCCGGGGAATCTTGAGACCGAAATCGCCGTCATCGGCGCGGGTATGGCGGGGGTGCTCATTGCCTCGGCGCTTCAGGAGGCGGGCCGCCGGGTGGTGGTGCTGGAAGCCGGCCGCACCGGCAGCGGCCAGACCTGCGGCACCACCGCCAAGCTCACCACCCAGCACGGGCTGATCTACCACAACCTGATCGACCGGCTGGGGGCCGAAAAGGCCGAACAGTACGCCCTGGCCAACCAGGCAGCTTTAAAAGAATACCACCGGCTCATCACCGGGCGGGGGATCGACTGCGACTACACCCCCTGCGGGGCCTGCCTCTGCGCCCCGGAGGAGGAGCTGGAGCAGGAACTCCAGGCCGCCCGGCGGCTGGGGTTAGCGGCGGACTTCACCCGGGATCTGCCCGCGTTTCTGCCCGCCTCGGCGGCGGTGCGGTTTTCCGGCCAGGCCCGGTTTCACCCCCTCAAGTTTTTGGGGGCCATGGCCCAGGGGCTGACCATCTACGAGAACACCCCCGTCCGCCGGGTGGAGGGGAATCTGCTGGACACCCCCCACGGCACCGTCAAAGCGGGGGCGGTGGTCTTTGCCTGCCATTACCCCTTTGTGAACTTCCCGGGGATGTATTTCGCCCGGATGCACCAGGAGCGGGCTTACCTGCTGGCGCTGGAACACGCCCCCGCCCTGGAGGACGTCTACTTCTGCCCCGGGCCGGAGGGCTATACCCTGCGGAGCGCGGGGCGCTGGCTGCTCCTGGGGGGCGGGAGCCACCGCACCGGCGAAAACTCCGCCGGCGGCAGGTACGAGGGACTGCGCCAGCGGGCGAAGGAGTGGTTCCCCGGCTGCCGGGAGGCGGCTCATTGGTCGGCCCAGGACTGCATGACCCCCGACGAGGTGCCCTTTATCGGTCCCTTCGCCCCCAGCCGCCCCGACTGGTATGTGGCCACCGGCTTCTGCAAATGGGGGATGACCACCTCCATGGCGGCGGCCATGCTCCTGCGGGACCAGATCTGCGGAATCGAAAACCCCTGGGCCCCGGTGTTCGACCCCGGCCGGTTTGAGGCCGGGGAAATCTCCGAGATGGCCTCCCAGGGGGGCCAGGCGGTCAAGGGCCTGGTACGGCGGCTGTTCCAGCTGCCCGACGGGGCGGCGGCCGAGATCCATCCCGGCCAGGGGGGCATCGTCCTTTTGGACGGGGAAAAGGTGGGGGTCTACAAGGATGAAGAAGGGGTGCTCTACCCGGTGGACATCCGCTGCCCCCACCTGGGCTGTCAGCTGGAATGGAACCCCGACGAGGGCAGCTGGGACTGCCCCTGCCACGGCTCCCGGTTCGACCGGTTCGGGCATTTGATTTCGGGCCCCGCCCAGGAGGAGATCTGCCATGATGGAAATGAAGAATGAATTCTGCGGCTGGTATTTCCGCTGCCAGTCGGGAGAAAAGACCCTGGCCCTGATCCCGGCGATTCATGCATCGGGCACCTCGGGTGGGGAGCGAACCGGCTCGCTCCAGATCATCACCGAGGGGCAAAACTGGAACATCCCTTTTTCGGGGGCCGAGACCGCCCTGGCCTGGGCCCGGCCCCGGGCGGTGGTGGGGCAAAACTATTTCTGCGGCCGGGGGCTCTCCCTCAATCTCAAAACCCCCGAGCTCACCGCCCAGGGCCAGCTTCGGTTCGGGCCCCCCGCCCGGCTGGGGTATGACATCATGGGGCCCTTCTGCCTGGTGCCGGGGATGGAGTGCCGCCACCGGGTGTACAGCATGGGCCACACCGTGACGGGGGCCCTCACCCTCAACGGGGAGGAATACCGCTTCGACCGGGGGACCGGCTATATCGAGGGGGACCAGGGCCGGTCCTTCCCCCAAAAGTACCTCTGGACCCAGTGCTCCTTCCCCGGCGGGGCGCTGATGCTCTCGGCGGCGGAGATTCCCCTGGGGCCGTTGCGGTTCACCGGGGTGATCGGGATCGTCCAGCTGGCGGGGGCCGAATACCGGCTGGCCACCTATCTGGGGGCCCGGGCCGGGTCGATCGCCGGCGGCCAGATCACCGTCCGGCAGGGGGCGCTGACCTTTACCGCCGCCTGCCTCGAGGAGACCGCCTGCCCCCTGCGGGCCCCGGATTCGGGGGCCATGACCCGCACCATCCGGGAGAATGTGGCCTGCCGGGCCCGCTACCGCCTCACCGACGGGGATCGGACGGTGCTGGAACTGGACGCCTCCCGGGCCGCCTTCGAATACGAATATTAAACACAAAGACGCCCCCGGCGCAGCGTTTGCCGCACCGGGGGCGCTTTTTGCCCTCAGAGAGGGGCGTCAGCAGTCAGAGTCTTCCGGCTCGGGCTGGACGGTGCCCCAGGGGTGCTGGGGCGGGGCGTAGATGGACGACAGCTTCAGGGGGCAGCTCCCGGCGTTGGTGATGTTGTGCCAGGTGCCCGCGGGCACAAAGACAGCATCCCCCACGTTCAGGGTGCACTCCAGATCCAGATGGCATTTGTGTTTGCCCATCCGGACGGTGGCTTTGCCGCCCTCCACCCGGATGCACTGGTCCACATCGGAGTGCATCTCGAGGCCGATCTCACCGCCCACCGGGATGCTCATCAGAGTCATCTGCAGGTAGGTGCCGGTCCAGAGCGCGGTCCGGAAGTTTTCGTTCTGCCGGGCGGCGCAGAGGATGTTGGTGGCGTAGGGGTTGGGGCCGTGATCGGTGGTGTCACAGCCATAAGGGCAATGGTTGCAGCTCATGGGATATTCCTCCTTTCCGATAGGGTATCCCATGCTATGCAGCCTCCGGCGGCGGTGTGCCTCCGCGCCTCAGAGGGGGATCTGGAAGGCCCCGGCCCCCGGGTAGACCGCCGCCGGGCCCAGGGTCTGCTCGATCCGCAAGAGCTGGTTGTATTTTGCCACCCGTTCGCTGCGGCAGGGGGCGCCTGTCTTGATCTGGCCGGCGTTCAGGGCCACCGCTAGGTCAGCGATGGTGGTGTCCTCGGTTTCCCCCGACCGGTGGGAGACCACCACCCCGTAGCCCGCTTTCTGGGCCATATGGATGGTCTCCAACGTCTCGGAGACGGTGCCGATCTGGTTGAGCTTGATGAGTACGGCGTTGCCCGCCCCCATCCCGATGCCCTGGGCCAGCCGGGCGGGGTTGGTGACAAAGAGGTCGTCTCCCACCAGCTGGACCCGGCCCCCCAGGCGGCGGGTCATCTCCTTCCAACCGGCCCAGTCCTCTTCGTCCAGCCCGTCCTCAATGGAGCGGATGGGGTACTGGGCGGCCAGGGCTTCCCAGTGGTCGATCAGCTCGGCGGCGGTATACTCGGTGCCGGATTTGGGCAGCTTGTAATGGCCGGGGCCCTTGGCGGGGTCTTTCCACTCCGAGGCCGCTGCGTCGATGGCCAGGACAAAATCCTGCCCCGGGGTGTAGCCCGCCTTCTGGATGGCGGCCAGCAGGGTCTCGATCACCTCGTCGTCCCCCGAGAGGTCGGGGGCGAAACCGCCCTCGTCCCCCACGGCGGTGGCCAGTCCCCGGGCTTTCAGCAGCCCGGCCAGGGCGTGGTAGACCTCGGCGCACATCCGCAGCCCCTCCTGAAAGGTGGGGGCCCCCACCGGCATAATCATAAACTCCTGGGTGTCCACCGTGTTGGCGGCGTGGGCCCCGCCGTTGAGAATGTTCATCATGGGCACCGGCAGCCGGGTGGCCGCCGCCCCGCCCAAAAACCGGTAGAGGGGCACCCCCTGGGCCGCGGCTGCCGCCCGGCAGGCGGCGATGGAAACCGCCAGGATGGCGTTGGCCCCCAGCCGGGATTTTTCCGGCGTGCCGTCGGCCTGGCGGAGGGCGGCGTCCACTTTATAGGTGTCGGCGGCGTCCAGCCCCGTCACTGCCCGGGCCAGGGCGGTGGAGATGTTCTCGGCGGCCCGGCGGGCGCCTTTGCCGGCGTAGCGGCCCGGCTCGCCGTCCCGCAGCTCATGGGCCTCAAAGGCGCCGGTGGAAGCGCCGCTGGGGGCACAGCCCCGGCCCAGGGCCCCGCCCGCCAGCCGGACCTCGGCCTCCACGGTGGGGTTGCCCCGGGAGTCCAGGATCTCCCGCCCGGTCACCTGTACAATTTCGAGGGAATTCATACCAATGTTACCTCCGTTGTGATCCCGCCCCGCCGGGGGCCCAAAACCGCCTCCGGCCGGGGCAGGGGATACCTTTAGAATGGGCCGGGCCCCGGGCGGTTATGCCGCCCCCGGCGGATGGGACGGCGTTTCTGGATGGAAAAGCCTCTTTTGTTTTGGGCCGGGGCATGATACAATAAATAGCATATAGTTTCCCGCGCCGGTGAAGGGCGCAACGTGAGAAAAAGTCTGGTCCCGGGGTGCAATTTCTCGCCGCACTGAAACGTGTAGAGAGTACAAGGCCCAATCGAGCACCCGACCAAAGGACCGTCAAAGGAGCGGAGCAACCATGGGGCAGTTGGATAAAAAGAATGTTTTTGCGCTGGCCGTCGAACGGTACAGCGATACAGTCTATCGGGCGGCGATGCACAACTGCAGCCGCGTGGCGGACGCGGAGGACGTGGTGCAGGACGTATACGAAAAGCTGCTGCGCTACCCGGGCAATTTTGAGAGCGAAGAACACCTGAAAGCCTGGCTGTTGCGGGTGACCATCAACCGCTGCCACGATCTGACCCGGGCCTCCTACCAGAAGGACACCGAACTGGATGAGACCATCCCAGCCCCGGCCCAGGCTGACGGCAGTGTGCTGGATGCGGTGCGCGCTCTGCCGGACAACTACCGGGACGCCATCTACCTCCACTACTACGAGGGGTACACAGCGGCGGAGATCGGCCGGCTGTTGGGGGCCCCCGCCAACACGGTGCTCAGCTGGCTGCGCCGGGGCCGGGGCCTGCTACATACAATGCTGAAGGAGGAGATCGAAGATGAGGTGGTATGAATATAAAATGGAGGTGGACGAGCTCCACGCCCCCGAGGATCTGAAAGCCCGGCTGCTGGCCATGCAGGCCGGGGCGGCCCCCGAGGCTCCGGCGGCCCGGCTCGCCCAGACCAAAAAGAAGGGCAAGGCCATCCGGTTCCCCATGCGTCGACTGGCGGGGTTCGCGGCCTGTTTTGCGGTGGGCGTCGCCTGCTGCGGCGTGGTGCTGGGGGGCGGCCTGCGAGTGGGCCTGGGCTCCGCCGGCGCGGGCCAGGCAAGCCAGGCGGCTTATGCCTCCACCAACAACTACTCCACCTTCGCCAGCCCCGAGGCGGCGGGGGTGTCCATGGATGCAGCCGCCAATAAAACCACCCTCCAGAGCCGTTCCGGGGTGGACGCCTCCCAGCAGACCAAGATCATCTACACCGCCAGCCTGACCCTGGAGACCAAGAACTACGACGAGACCCGGGCCGCGCTGGAGGCCGCTCTGGCCGAGGCCGGGGGCTACATGGAATCCTGCGACGAGTCCACCTATTCCGAGTCCGCCCGCAGCCTGAATCTCCGCCTCCGGGTACCGGAGGAAAACTACGAGACTTTCCTGTCGGCGGCGGCCGGCACCGGCAACCTGGTGAGCCGCAGCGAGCAGGCCGAGGACGTCACCGCCCAGTACATGGACGTGGCCGCCCGGCTGGAGAATTTGGAATCCCAGCGGGCCCGGCTGCTGGAGCTGCAGGCGGGGGCCGAGACGGTGGCGGATCTCTTGGAGATCGAGTCCAGCCTCTCCGACGTGCAGTACCAGCTGGAGAGCTGGCAGCGTCAGCTGGACTGGTACGACGACCAGGTGGAGAGCTGCACCGTCAACGTCTATCTGAACGAGGTCAAGACCTACACTCCCTCGGAGGAGGGCTTTGGTCAGCGCCTGACCGGCGCTTTTGGCCGGGGCTGGGACGCCTTCGTGGAGGGGGTCCAGAACCTGGTGGTCTGGCTGGCCGGCGCCTGGCCGGTGGTGCTGATCCTGGCCGGGGCGGCGGGGGGCTTCTTCGGCTGGCGGCGCATCCGCAATAAGAAGCTGGGCCGCTGATCGCTGCT